>OFMD01001027.1_pt1 | contig 19205 bp, 19 predicted proteins | sample 1541211 | NCBI WGS metagenome assembly OFMD01 (sample SAMN04209231, study PRJEB22552) | human gut metagenome | biome: gut; material: feces | host: Homo sapiens | place: USA: Oklahoma | reverse complement strand
GGTCGTTGAGCTCGGAGAAGGCGTTGCCCATCTCGCAGCCGCAGATGAACATCTCATATCGCTCGGTAAGCTCCGGCTGGCTGGGGCTGCGCTTGGCCAGGGGACTCACCTCCACCGGGTACATGGTGATAAAGGTGGGCTGAATGAGGGTCTCCTCCACCTTCTGGTCAAAGGTCTCATACAGGGCGTTGCCCCAGGTGTGGGGCACGCCGTCCATATCCACGCCCACGCTCCTGGCCAGCTCCACGCCCCGGTCGGCGTCGCCGATGCAGGCCATAAAGTCCGCACCGGTAACGTTCTTCACGGCGTCGGCCATGGTCACGCGCTTCCAGCTGGGGGTCAGGTCCACCTGATGGCCCATCCAGGTGACCTGATAGGTGCCCAGGATCTCCTTGGCGGCTCCCGTGAGGATGCCCTCCAGAATGTCCATCATGCCGTCCAGGTTGGTAAACGCCTGATACAGCTCGCAGGTGGTGAACTCGGGGTTGTGCTTGGTGTCCATGCCCTCGTTGCGGAAGATCCGGCCCACCTCATACACGCGCTCCATACCGCCCACAATGAGCCGCTTCAGGTGCAGCTCCGTGGCGATGCGCATATACATGTCGATATCCAGGGTGTTGTGGTGGGTGATGAAGGGCCGGGCGTTGGCGCCGCCGGCAATGGGGCTGAGCACAGGGGTCTCCACCTCCATAAAGCCCAGGTTATCCAGATACCGGCGCAGATACGCCACAAAGCGGCTGCGGATCTCAAAGTTCCGCTTGGACTCGGGGTTCATGATCAGGTCCACGTACCGGCGGCGATAGCGCAGCTCCTTGTCGGTGATGCCGTGGAACTTCTCCGGCAGGGGCTGGAGGGACTTGGACAGCAGGGTGATCTCGTGGGCGCGGATGCTCATCTCGCCCTTCTGGGTGCGGAACACCTGGCCCTTTACGCCCACAATGTCGCCGATGTCGTACTTCTTGAAGCGGTTATAGGCCTCCTCGTCCATCTCGTCCTTCCGGGCGTAGATCTGGATGCGGCCGGACTTATCCTGCAAATCGCAGAAGGACACCTTACCCATGCCGCGCTTGGACATCAGGCGGCCGCCCAGAGACACGGTCTGCCCCTCCAGCGCGTCAAAATGGTCCTTGACCTCCTGGGCATGGTGGGTCACGTCATAGCGGGTGATCTCAAAGGGGTTCATTCCCGCGTCCTGCAATGCCTTGAGCTTGTCCCGGCGAATCTGAAGGATTTCCCGCAGGTCCTGCTGCTGATGATTCTGTTCTGCCATGGTGCAGTTCTCCTCTCTGGTTATCGTTCGATGGTATCCACACGATAGTGGATAACGCCCCGGGGGGCCTCCACGGTGATCTGGTCACCGGCCTTGCTGCCCATCAGCGCCTTGCCGAAGGGGGAATCCTCAGACACCTTGCGCTCCATGACGTTGGCCTCCTGGGAGCCCACAATGGTGTATTCCGGCAGCTGCTTGCCGTTATCCAGGTTCGTCACGGTGACGCGGCAGCCAATGGAGATCCGATCGGAGTCCACATCGCTCTCGTCCACGATAACGGCGTGGAGCAGGATCTCCTCCAGCTCGGCGATGCGGGAATACAGCTTGCCCTGTTCGTTTTTGGCCTCGTCGTACTCGCTGTTTTCGGACAGGTCGCCGAAGCCCCGGGCCTCCTTGATCAGCTCGGCGATTTCGTCGGCGCGGGTGGTCTTGCTGTACTCCAGCTCGTGCTTGAGCTCGTCATAGCGTTCCTGGCTCATGCGGAATTCTTTAACAGTTGCCATTTGATCCATTCCTTTCGGGTGTCCGCCGGAAGGCGGCCACGATATACCTATAATATGTCACGTTGCATTATAGTAATTTTATGGACCGATGTCAAGCGTTTCCGTGGATTTGACACCCACATCCGGCAGCCGCCCCGCCCGATGCAGAGCCGCCAGCAGCGGCTCCTCCGGAGCAGGGCTCTCCCCGTCCCGCCAGATATAGTCCACCCGCTGCCGCCGGGCGCAGTCCGGGGTCAGGTAGACGGCGCAGCCCTCCCGGGCCTGGGGCCCGAAGGTCACGGTAACGGCGGCGGCTCCCCCGCCGGCAGTCAGCCCCAGCTGCCGCAGCAGCTGCCGCTCCAGGGCCTCCTGCCCCGGCCCCACGGAAAGCCGTAGGTGCCGGAACCGCTCCGCCAGCACCCGTGCGGCGCACAGCGTCCGGCTGTCGGCCCGGTCCGCCAGCAGCAGGGCCGTGTCCCCTGCCGGGGCCAGGCAGTCCAGCAGCCGCGGCAGCAGCGCCAGCCGCAGTCCGTCCGGCAGCACCGGCCGGATAGGCGCAAACTCCACCTCCCGGCCCGGGGGCAAGGCCGCATGGGAAACACCGCATTCCGCCAGCCGCCGGGTCCATCGCCGCAGCCGGCGGCGGGGCAGCAGCCCGCCGTCCAGGTCCCCCTCCAGCACCCACAGGGCCGTTCCGGCCACGGTGCGCCGCTCCAGCGCCGGGCGCGTTTCCGGCAGCAGATGCACGTATCCCAGCATAAAAATCCCCTCCCGCCTTAATCCTGTTCCAAAAGAGCAATGCTCTTTTGGAACAAAAAGTCATTCGCTCCGAACCGCGCGTCCGAATGGTCTTTTAAGCCCATTCGGGCACACTCTCTCCGCGCAAAGTATTTTTCGCGACGTACACGCCCAACGGAAGTCCCCTCGGGGGGCGCCGCCGCGAAAAATGGATTTGACTTGATTCGCGGCCTGCGGGCCGCGAACTCTGCGAGGCTTTTTCCGCATAAAAATCCCCTCCCGCCTTATTTTATAAGGCAGGAGGGGAAAATATACGGAATTTTACCAGCCGTAGCGGACGTAGCCGGGCAGATACGGCAGGGGGTTCACGGCGGTACCGTTGACGCCGCCGATGCGGATCTCATAGTGCAGGTGGGGGCCGGTGGAAACGCCGGTGGAGCCTATCTTTCCGATGACCTGACCCTGGGCCACCCGCTGGCCTGTCACGGCGATGACCCGGCTCATGTGGCCGTACACCGTGCTGGTGCCGTCGTCATGCTGAATCTTCACGCAATAGCCCAGGCCATAGTTCCAGCCTTCGTTGGCCAGCATGACGGTGCCCGCCTTGGTGGCGTAAATGTCGGAGCCCCAGGAGGCGCCGATGTCCACACCCAGATGATAGGTGCTGGCGCCGGGGCACGGTGCGTCGCGGCCGCCGTAGCCGCCGGTGATCAGGCGGCAGGCGGTGGGCCAGATGAAGCCGCCCACGGCGGTCTGGTTGTTGCGGCTGGCCTCCTCGGACTTGCGGATCTCCTCCTGGAGCTCCTTCTCCCGGGCGGCCTGCTGGTTCAGCAGCGCCTGCTGGCCTGCCTCGCTGGCGGCATACTCCTCAAACACCCGGGTAGCCTCGGCCACCTGGGCGTCCAGCTCCGTCTTGCTGGCGGTAAGCTCCGCCTGATGCTGCTCCAGGTCCGCCTTATCCTGAGCCAGCTGCTGGCGCAGGGTGCGCAGCTGGTCAATGACGCTCTGATCGTGCTCCACGATCTCGTTGATAAAATCCATGCGGCTCAGCAGGTCCGCAAAGCCCGTGGCCTTGAACAGCACGGACCAGTAGGACACGGTGCCCCGTTCCTCCTCCTGCCGCACCTGGTGGCAGAACAGGTCGTACTGCTTCTCCTCCTCCGCCTGGTTCTGGGTGATCCGGTCCTGGGTGTCCTGGATCTGCACCTCCAGCAGGTCGATCTGCTGGGCAATGATGGCGGCCTGCTGGTCCAGCAGCTCCTTCTGCTCCAGGGCCTTGGCCTTGTCGGACTTGATCTTGTCCAGCTGCTGCTGGATCTCCTGCTTTTTGGCCCGGGTCTCGGCCAGCTGGTCATTGAGACCGGCGCCGTAGGCCGTGTCCACCGGCCGCAGGGCCAGACACAGGGCGGCCATCATGGCCACGGCGCACACCAGGGCAGTCAGTTGTTTCAGTTTGGTTTTCATGACGGTCTCCTCTCTTTTTATACCCGCAGGAATTTCCGGATGGCGGTCAGGCTGCCGCCCACGCCCACCAGGATGCCCACGCCGGCGAATACCGCCGCCACCGGGGCCCAGATCTGACGGAAGTCCACCACCCGCAGCAGCTGCATGGTGTCGGAATTGGCGATGCCCTGGGATACGGCGGCATACAGCAGCCACTGGAGCCCGAAGGCCACCGCCGCGCCGATGAGTCCCAGCAGCAGTCCCTCGTATACGAAGGGCCAGCGGATGAACCCGTCCGTGGCGCCCACCATTTTCATGATGGCGATCTCGTCCCGGCGGTCAAAGGTGGTAAGCTTGATGGTGTTGGAAATGATGAACACGGAGATGATCAGCAGAATGGCGATCAGGGCGATGCTGATGACCCCCGCGATGTTGCGCACGGTGATGAAGCCGTTGGAGATATCCTGGTCCGCCCGGACCTTGGCGATCCCCTCCACGCTCTCCAGGCTCTGCACCACCTGGCCCATCCGGTTCAGGTCCGTCAGGTGCATGACATAGCGGTGGCGGAAAATAGAGGGGTCCAGGTCGCTGTACAGGTCGTCCTCGTTATACTGGGCCACATATTCGTCCCGGGCCTCCTGCCGGGAGACGAAGGTGCAGTCCGCCACGCCGGGAATCGCCGCCAGCCGGGACTGGAGCGCCGTGGCCTCGTCGTCCGTCAGGCTCTCGTCCACGAAGGCCACCACGGCGTTCTCCTTCTGCAGGTCCTGCAGGTTGATGTTGGCGTTGTAGGCCACCAGGGAGAAGGTGCCCATGATCAGCAGACATGCCACGGTGACGCCGACGGCGGCAAAGGACATGAACCCGTGGGACAGCATGTTGCCTGCTCCCTCCCGGAAGAAATACTTGAAATTATGCATGCTCACACCTCGTATCTGCCCACGCCGGTGGCGGCCACCACGCCATGGTCGATCATAATGACCCGCTTGTCAAAATGATTCACCAGGCTCTTTTCATGGGTCACCACCACCACGGTGGTGCCCAGCGCGTTGATGCGCTCCAGCAGAGTCATGATCTCCAGAGAGCGGGCAGGGTCCAGGTTGCCGGTGGGCTCGTCGGCCACGATGGTGCTGGGATTGTTCACCAGCGCCCGGGCAATGGCCACCCGCTGCTGCTCGCCGCCGGACAGCTCATCGGGGAACCGGCGGCCCTTGCCGTCCAGTCCCACCAGGCCCAGCACATAGGGGATGCGGGTCTTGATCTCCCTGGCGGAGGCTCCCACCGCCCGCATAGCCAGACTCAGATTATCGTACACGGTTTTGTTGCCGATCAGGCGGAAATCCTGAAAGATCACGCCGATGGTCCGGCGCATCAGGGGGATCTGCCGCTGGGTGATGTTGCTCATGGAGAAGCCGTTGATCATCACCCGGCCCCGGGAGGGCACCAGCTCGCCGGTCAGGAGCTTGATGATGGTGGACTTGCCGCTGCCGGAGGGGCCCACCAGGAACACGAACTCCCCGTCCTGTATCTCGAAGGAAATTCCATTTAGGGCGTGGGTGCCGTTATCGTATGTTTTTTCAACGTTTGTCAGTCTGATCATGTGATACCTCGATGTATACTCATACGACGCCCTGTGACAGGCGTCGTCAAAAAGTCCATTTTTTCCTATCGAGTAACATTATAAACAAAAAGTTACAAAATGGCAACAAAAAAAATATTAAATCTTTGTGAATCCAAGCGGTAAAATCTGGAAATTTTGCCAGTCCGGGCCGAAACCCGCCCCGCCTTGACTTCCCGGCCCCACATGGTATAATATAATTGATCATTCAATTATAATCCGGATTTTTTACAGGAGGTACTCCCATGAACAACAAATGTCCCTTCTGCGGAGCGGAGATGACCCCCGGCGTTATCCAGTCCCGCTCCAGCGTTTACTGGTCCCGGGAGGCCGACTCCGTGGCCGCCTTTTCCTTCCTGGACGACGGTGCCTTCCCTCTGGCGGACCAGGGCGGCGCCACCCTTGGCGGCGCCAGCGCCCCGGCATACAACTGCACCCGCTGCAAAAAAATCATCCTGGACTATTCCGTTCGCCACCTGTCCCCCTGATTTTTCCCTTTTTTCCCCATACCCCCTTGCAAAACCCGAACGCTCGTGTTATCATACCCTACGTCAACAGGGGAGCTCGCCGCAGCGGGCTGAGAGTGGGCTGTCATCGCCCTGACCCTTCAACCTGATTTGGATAATGCCAACGTAGGGACATACCGGCGCAGCGCACGAATAACGCATTGCGGATATGCCTTTTACCGGGCATATCCGCATTTTTTGCTGTAAGGAGTGTATTTTTATGCTGGGTATTTGCCTGGACAGCGTCCGCCGCACGGTGCCGCTGGTCCACAACATCACCAATTACGTCACCGTCAACGACGTGGCCAACATCCTGCTGGCCTGCGGCGGCAGCCCCATTATGTCCGACGAGCCGGAGGACGTGGAGGACATCACCTCCATCTGCGGCGGGCTGAACATCAACATCGGCACCCTGAACCAGCGGAGCATCCAGGCCATGTTCCGGGCCGGGGAAAAGGCCGCGTCCCTGGGTCATGTGCTGCTGCTGGACCCCGTAGGCGCGGGTGCCTCCGCCCTGCGGACCAACACCGCCGTGGAGCTGATGGAAAAGCTGCCCTTCACCGTGATTCGCGGCAACATCTCCGAGATCAAGACCCTGGCCCTGGGCAGCGGCAAGACCCGGGGCGTGGACGCCGACGTGTCCGATGCCGTGTCTGACGGAAATCTGGACGCCGCCGTGGCCTTTGTGAAGGATTTTGCCCGCCGCAGCCATGCCATTGTGGCCGTCACCGGGGCCATCGACCTGGTCAGCGACGCAGACCGCTGCTTCGTTATCCGCAACGGCCGCCCGGAGATGGGCAAGATCACCGGCACCGGATGCCAGCTGTCCGGCATGATGACCGCCTTTGTGGCGGCCAATCCGGACCGCCGCCTGGAGGCCGCCGCTGCCGCCGTGTGCGCCATGGGCCTGGCCGGTGAGATCGGCTGGAGCCGTATGGCCCAGGGCGACGGCAACTCCACCTATCGCAATCGCATCATCGACGCCATCTACAACATGGACGGCGCTGCGCTGGATAAGGGGGCCAAGTATGCGGTGCGCTGAACAGGACCTGCTGCTGTACGCCGTTACGGACCGCCACTGGCTCAGCGGCCGGTCCCTGCGGGACGTGGTGGAGGAGAGCCTGCGGGGCGGCGTCACCATGCTGCAGCTGCGGGAAAAGACCCTGGCGGAGCCCTCGTTCCTGGCAGAGGCCCGGGAGCTGCAGGCCCTGTGCCGGGATTATCACGTTCCCTTTCTTGTCAACGACAATGTGGATATTGCCCTGGCTATGGACGCCGACGGCGTTCATGTGGGCCAGAGCGACATGGAGGCCCTGGACGTCCGCCGGAAGCTGGGGCCCGATAAGATCATCGGCGTATCCGCCCAGACGGTGGAGCAGGCTCTGCTGGCGGAAAAGCACGGCGCGGACTATCTGGGCGTGGGGGCCGTGTTCCCCACCGGGTCCAAGGACGACGCCGACGACGTGTCCTACGACACCCTGAAGGCCATCTGCCGGGCCGTGTCCATTCCCGTGGTGGCCATCGGCGGCATCAGCCGGGACAACGTACACAGGCTTTCCGGCAGCGGCATCTGCGGCGTGGCCGTCATCAGCGCCATCTACGGCGCGGCCGATATCCGCCGGGCATCGGAGGACCTGAAGGCCGCCACCCGGGAGATGCTCCAGGCATGATCCGGGCCGCTGTGTTTGACCTGGACGGCGTGGTGCTGGACTCCATGTCCATCTGGAAGGACCTGGGCGCCCGCTACCTGCTGCGCTGGGGACTCACGCCGGAGCCGGGCCTGGGAGAGCTGCTGTTTGCCATGAGCATGGAGCAGGGCGCGGACTATCTCCGGACCCACTATCCCCTGCCGGAGAGCGCCGACGTTCTGGCGGACCTTTCCGCCATGCTGCGGGATTATTACTATAACGAGGTTCCGGAAAAGGACGGAGCCCGGACGGCTCTGGCCTTTCTGCGGGACCGGGGCGTATCCGTCACCGCCGCCACCTCCAGTCCCCGTTCCCATGTGACCCGGGCCCTGGAGCGGCTGGGCCTTCTGCCCTGCTTTGAGGCCATTTACACCACCGGCGAGCTGGGCGTCAGCAAGCACCGGCCGGATATCTATCACCTGGCGGCCCGGGGCACGCCGCCGGACCAGACCCTGGTGGCGGAGGACTCGCTCTATGCCCTGCAAACCGCCGCTGCGGCAGGCTACCGCACCGTGGGCGTATACGACGCCAACGGCGAGGCGGACCAGCAGACCCTCCGCCGGACGGCGGACGTGTACGTCCCCTCTCTGGCCTCCCTTCCCGCCCACTGGGCGGAGCTGAACGGCTGACCTTAGCTGAAAAATCCTCTGATTTTTCAGCAGTCAAGCGGTGCATTGGGGGCACCACCTTGCATCGCATTATAAAACTGTGCTGTAAAAAAAAGAAAGGACAGATCATCATGAAAACAGCATTGACCATTGCTGGAAGCGATTCCAGCGGAGGCGCCGGGATCCAGGCCGACATCAAGACCATGACCGCCAACGGCGTATTCGCCACCTGCGCGGTCACGGCCCTGACGGCCCAGAACACCACCGGCGTCACAGACATCCTGGAGTCCACCCCCCACTTCCTGGCGGAGCAGCTGGACGCCGTGTTCACGGACATCGCCCCCGACGCGGTGAAGATCGGCATGGTCTCCTCGGCGGCGCTGATTGCCGTCATCGCGGAGAAGCTGCGCCGGTATGACGCGCAGCGCGTGGTGGTGGACCCCGTCATGGTGGCCACCTCCGGCGCAAAGCTCCTGCGGGACGACGCCATCCACGCCCTGACGGCGGAGCTGCTGCCTCTGGCCACGGTACTGACGCCCAACATTCCCGAGGCGGAGATGCTCTCCGGCCTCCCCATCACCGACGCCGCCGGCATGGAGGCCGCCGCCCGGACCATCAGTCAGCGGTACGGCTGCGCCGTGCTGTGCAAGGGCGGCCACCAGATCAACGACGCCGACGATCTGCTGTGGCGGGACGGCGGCGGCAAGTGGTTCCGGGGCCGGCGCATCCCCAATCCCAACACCCACGGCACCGGCTGCACCCTGTCCAGCGCCATCGCCGCCAACCTGGCCAAGGGCTATGACCTGGACCAGTCCGTGGAGCGGGCCAAGTCGTATATCTCCGGGGCGCTGGCCGCCATGCTGGACCTGGGCCGCGGCTCCGGCCCCATGAACCACATGTTTGACCTGAAGGGAGGGTTCGCGGAATGAAAAAGACCTCCACCTTTCAGAACGCCCTGATCTGGTTCGGGGCAGGCGTCTCCCTGGCCGAGATCCTTACCGGCACGGCCTTCGCCCCTTTGGGCATGGGCAAGGGCCTGCTGGCCATCCTCATCGGCCATGTCATCGGCTGCGGCATGATGCTGCTGGCGGGTCTCATCGGCGGCCGCACCGGCCGCAGCGCCATGGAGACCGTGAAAATGAGCTTCGGCCAGAAGGGCGGCCTGCTGTTCGCTCTGCTGAACGTGCTGCAGCTGGTGGGCTGGACCGCCATCATGATCTATGACGGTGCCCTGGCCATCGGCGGCATTTTCGACGTTGGCCGCTGGGTCTGGTGCCTGGTCATCGGCGCATTGATCCTGCTGTGGATCGTGGTGGGCATCACCGACCTGGGCTGGATCAACAAGATCACCATGGCCGCCCTGTTCGTGCTGACCCTGGTGCTGTGCAAGGTGATCTTCTTCTCCGGCAGCGCCATGGCCGCCCCCTCCGGCGAGGGCCTGACCTTCGGCGCGGCGGTGGAGCTGGCGGTGGCCATGCCCCTGTCCTGGCTGCCCCTGATCAGCGACTATACCCGCCAGGCCCAGAAGCCCGTCCGGGCCACGGCAGCCAGCGTGGTCACCTACGGTCTGGTATCCTGCTGGATGTACGTCATCGGCATGGGCGCGGCCATCTTCACCGGCGAGTATGACATCGCCGTCATCATGGTCAAGGCCGGCCTGGGCATTGCCGCCCTGGTGATCCTGGTGTTCTCCACCGTCACCACCACGTTCCTGGACGCCTGGTCCGCCGGCATCTCCGCCGAGTCCCTGTCCAGGAAGGTCAGCGGCAAGACGGTGGCCATCATCACCACTGTGGTGGGCGTGGCCGGGGCCATCCTGTTCCCCATGGACGATATCACCGGCTTTCTGTACCTGATCGGCTCCGTGTTCGCCCCCATGATCGCCGTGCAGATCGCGGACCACTTCCTGCTGCACCGGGATCGCTTCGCCGTGGCCGCCGACGCCCGGAACCTGGTGATCTGGCTCATGGGCTTTGTGGCCTATCGCCTGCTGATGGGGGTGGACACCCCCGTGGGCTACACCCTGCCGGACATGGTGCTGACCATCCTTCTGTGCGTCATCGCGGAGAAGCTGAAGCCCTCCGTGAAGCAGTAATCCCCCAATAAAAAATGAGAGGCTCCCGCCTCTCATTTTTTATGCTTATTTCCACTGGAACGTCACCATGCCATAGACATAGATGAACAGGATGGCCACGGGGACCACATACTGAAACATCGGCTTCATCCATTGCCGCACCTTCAGGCCCCGGCCGGCGTTGGCCTCCAGCAGGAAGCTGTCCCATCCCCAGCCGAACCGGTTGCAGCAGAACAGGGCAAACACCAGGGACCCCAGGGGCAGAATGTTGTTGGACACCAGGAAATCCCACAGGTCCAGCCAGGAGGTACCCTCTGCGAAGGGCTGGAAGTGCAGCTCGCTGTAGCCCAGGGCCGTGGTCAGCGCCACCAGGAAGATGCACCCGCCGCAGACCAGGCACCCCACCGGGCGGCTCCATCCGGTAAGATCCCGCACCATGGCCAGTATCTCCTCGCACACCGCCAGCACTGTGGACAGGGCCGCAAACACCATAAACAGGAAGAACAGGGTTCCCCACCAGCGGCCGCCGTTCATGTGGTTGAACACGGTGGCCATGGTGTCAAACAGCAGGCTGGGGCCGGCGTTGACCTCCACCCCATAGGTAAAGCAGGCCGGGAACATGATCAGCCCCGCCACGATGGCCACAAAGGTATCCAGCAGGATGATGTTCACCGACTCCCCCATCAGGGACCTCTCCTTGCCGATGTAGCTGCCGAAAATGGCCATGGCCCCCATGCCCACCGACAGGGTGAAGAATGCCTGGTTCATGGCGCCCACCACCACGCTGCCGGTGATCCTGGACAGGTCCGGCACCAGGTAAAACCGCAGGCCCTCCGCCGCGCCGTCCAGGGTGAAGCTGTGAACGGCCAGCACCAGCATCAGCAGCAAAAGCAGCAGCATCATGTATTTGGTGACCCGCTCCAGGCCGCTCTGCAGGCCGAAGCACAAAACGCCGAAGGCCATCGCCACCGTCACCGCCAGATAGGTCACGTTGACGCCCGGATCCGCGATCATTGCGGAAAACCCCAGATTCTGGCTGTTTCCCGTGAGAAACTGCACGAAATAGTACACGATCCATCCGGTGACCACCGTGTAAAACGCCATCAGGGCGATGCTGCCGAATAAGGACACATACCCATGGATGTGCCATTTCTGACCCTTTTTCTCCAGCTTCTGATACATGTGGATGGGGCTGGTCTGGGCCGCCCGGCCCACGCAGAACTCCATGGTCATGATAGGCAGCCCCAGCACCACCAGGCACAGCACATACAACAGCACAAAGCCGCCCCCGCCGTACTGGCCGCACATCCACGGGAATTTCCACACATTGCCGCAGCCGATGGCGCACCCGGCGGACAGCAGGATGAACCCCAGCCGGGACCCCAGCTTCTCGCGTTCCATATCGTCTCTCCTTCTGCATTTTTATTCACATTAGTGTGGAGTTATCCTATCAAATATTCCGCTTTGCGTCAAGAAATGATTAAATTTTCACAATGCTTTCCCTGTCTCCCTTTTCCGGGAAGCCTGACAAGTCTGAATTAACCGCCCAGAAAAAATTGAAAATACGCTCCAAAATCGGCTATTTAATCCAATTTTGGAGCGTATTTGTTCATTATTGAGGATTATTGATCGGTTTTCGGTTTGGCCGGAGGAGTTGATTCCGGGATTTCCTGAAGATAGCCGGAATCCACAAGGGCCTGAAGGAAATTACCGAAGGATGGAGCAATTATCTCAGTCGTTGTTTCGTATCGTTCTGCGGCGTCATATATGATTGATTCAGTGGATAATCCAGATTTAATTTGTGAGAAGAAGTATGCTCCGGTTTCGTTCAGCCCTTTGACATACGGCACCCTGCCGCGAGCGGGTCCGGTTGCCACCAGGAATTGTTCATCGCAGATTTCTGCAAGAACTACTCCGGGAATAACGGTATATTTCATAGTTTTTCACCATTTTTATCACTTTTTGCCAGATTCATCGCAGGGTCAGACAGGGCTGCCGCCAGGGTATCTCTGCACAATTGGGCAGATTGGATATCTCCGCGGTTTTTCAGAAGCCAGACCGGGCTTTTCAGCATATTTTCAGCGATTTTACAGGCAGATTTCACTTCCTGCTCTGTATTACAATCAAACAGGAATTGGGAAAAGATTTTTCCGGCGGATTCGTGAACGGTTAGTCGTCTGATTTCGTTGGTTTTGGCCTGTTCCAGGAATATAATTCCGCCCAATTTAGCGGTCAGCCGCTGAGACATGTTTTCTTTGCCCGTCCAAGGGGATGAAGTGACGAATACCTGGTCATTTTCCATATATACAATGGGTTTATCCCCGTTGATGATCTGAACCGCATCGGGACAGAGGAGCTTCCACAGGCAGTAATGGGTGGATTTGCCGGTGCCGCTGGGGGCGGTAATAAGCCAAGCCAGGTCCTTCCAGATAAAGGAAACGGCATGGAACACGATGCGGCCGAAAGCCGTGATGGCAGAGGAGACAGCGGGACACAGCTCCATATATTCCACATAATATTCCGGTTCCCCGGGCTGGTAAATACTGGCAGCCTTCCGGAGCCGCTGGGGCGGAATGCGCACTGACGGAATGTCCCGGTCATTTATGGGACAGGGCGGGATATCCCGGGTCGTCCCACCATTCTTTTCCAGATACGGAGAAAAATACGGATAGTATTCATCATAGGCGGTGATCACGTCTACGGGAACACCGGCAAGAACAAGTCGTCGTTTCATGGATAAAAATTCGTCATGTGTGAGAAGCGGAGGGATGGATGAGCCATCCCTCCGCTTGTGGTGTTTCAGCCGATGATGTTGCCGTGCTGGTCCACGATGACCTGCTGGCCATCGGGCAGGGTCACGGCATAGCGGCCATTGCCGATATAATCGGTTCCGATGCCTCCCTGACCGCCAGAGGGCTGCACGATCACATTATTTTTGTCCAGAATTGTCCGGAACTCAGGATCCATATAGGTCATAGTTTTCTCCTTTCCTTACTCCCAGATGCCGCGGGCACTGTAATGGAGGGTGTGGGGCTGACCCAGAACCGTGGTACCATCCTTGGTGACCCAATAGGGAGTGACCTCCAGGGTACCGGAGCCGGAGAGACTCTGCTGGGTGATCATGAGCTTGGCATTGCGGGCAGCGCCGAACAGGCCGGAGGCCGTATAGAACAGCCGATAGCGGGAGGCATAGGCAACAGGCACCTTCACGCCGTCCACAATGATGCCGCTCTCCTGATAATTGGCCGGGTTATCCACGGCGGAGATCAGGGTGACGCCGCGCAGGCGGAACAGACCATTCCGGACATAGTGCAGGTCCAGATAGGAATCGCTGACATACTTGGCGTAAATCGTGGTATCCTGGGTAATACTATCCAGGTTGGCAGGAGTAGTGCAGGCCTCATCGGTGAACCAGCCGGCAAAGACCTTGCCAGCGGGGGCCTGGTAGGCCACCTGGTCACGGACGCTGCCGTTGGGGGCCACCTTGACTTCGGTGGTGTTGTTGCCGTCCACCACAGTAACCGTCAGGCGATCATCCACAACCGGCTGGGAATCGTCCGCCAGCATGCATGCCTGGAAACTCAGAGCTCGGGTGGCAGACGTATTGCCCACATAGCTGTACCCGGCGTCAAATATCCCAGTCTGGCTCTTATCATAAATAGGAGTATTGGAGCCTTCCTTGAAGGTAAGGGTACGGCTTCTGACACTGTCAACACGGACACCATCCAGGGTGACCCAGTAGGGCCGGTAGGTAATGCCATTATTCTTAAAGCTCTCAAACTGATCGGGAGCCAGACGGAAGCCGCCGATGCAGCCTTCATCGATAACCGTACCCGTGTCCTTAATATCGCCTGGATACATGGTAGCAGCTCCCTTCATCAGGAACCAGGACTCCACAGGTGCCCCGGCCTTGACGGCCAGCAGGCGCTGATAGACGGTAGCCTTAGTACCGACAGAAGCACTGTCCGTCAGTTCACCACAGCCGGAGTGCACATCCTCAGCGGTTGTCTTGTCATACGTCGTACCCCAGCAGACAGCAAAGCCGACATCCGCATAGAGTGCGCGATCCACACCAACCAGGGGATACAGCTTCGTCACCGTTTCCTTGCCGTCCACATGCTGCCAGACATAGAAGGTAAAGGGCCGCAGATAGGTGTTGGGAACCTCCCAGATATAGTAGGTGGCCTGATTCACGGGGGTGAAGGCCATGGGGTTCTCGCCGTTGCCGTAGGGCTGGGCGGTGGTGCAGTCCTCACCGTTGAAGGAGCCGCCGTAGAGATAGCCTGTATTGACGACAGAGGTGAGGTTGAACTTCTCGCCGTCCGTGGGCACACGATGCTTGGTGGAACCGGCGTTTTTGCCGTAATTCCTGCCGCTATCGTCCACATTGCTCTGGATATGGGTAACGGTGAAGTAGGGGAAGTAGGCGGTGGGCTGAGCGAAGGGACAGACCTGCTTGCCGTCCTTATCGTAGACGGCGGAATCCGTGCCGTTGGTGGGAACCTCGCCCATGCCGGTGCCGTTGTCCACGATGGGGATGGTCACCACCAGCTTCTTGCCGGGGGTATGCATTACGCCGGTGGTAGTGTCCTTGCCCACCCAGTTGGCAGAGTAGTCGAAGCCGGTGACGCTGATGGTCTTGTCGTTCACCGTGACCGTGTAGCTTGCGGTATCCGGCGTATTAGACCAAGTGGGGTGGCCGTCCGCACCGAAGCCGGTGCAGCTGTAGCTCTGGGCGGTGATCATAGAAGATGCGCTTTCGGGCAGGTCGAAATACTCAGACACCACGTCCTTCAGAACCGTCTGGCTGCCCAGGGTCAGGGTCGCGCCGCCGGCAGTCTGGCTGATCTCCTGGAAAATGGCGTCCAGATCGGCTGTGCTGCCCACGGTCTTGTAGAAGTTGTCAGATGCCTTGGTCCCCGCATCGGTCATGCTTGTTGCATTGGGATAGTTGGAGGACACATAGTTCATATAGTCGGTGACATTGCTGCCGGGTGTGCCGCCGAAGCAGCCGATGGTGTACACGGTGGCACCATTCCCATTATTCTTCATAGCCTTGCTGGCACTGATGGCATCGTTGGCAACCGAGTTATCGAAGCCGTTATTATGGTTGGGCTCACCGTCCGTGAACATGACCACAACCTTCTGACGGCCATTATTGGCCGCGCCGGTGATGATGGTCTGTGCATGCTGCATGCCGTAGTCCGCAGCCGTAGCGCCGGCAGCACGGAGAGCGTTGACCGCCGTTTTCAGAGCGTCTGCACCCGTGGCATCGACAGTTGTAAGGTTCCTTACGATCTGGGAATAGTTGTACGTGTATCCGCCTTCCCGATAGGTATCGTTGCCCACGGTATCCGTCTTATCACCGGCGAACTTGACGATGGCGATCTGGCTGTTGGCAGACTTGGCCGCCACGGAGTCAATAAAGCCGTTGACGGCGGTTTTCAGGGTCTCCATTTTGGTGACAGCCGCAACATATTCCTGTACATAAAACTGCGTGCCAGTGGTATCCGCAGACGAAGTCTTGGGGATCAGGCGCGTGCCGAATTCGCGCTGGCAGTTTCCTCCCAGACCCTGGTGGTTCTGTGTGTACCAGCCAGCGTCGTGGTTAGAATTTCCTCTCCAATCCTCGCCATCGCAGTAGTACGCCCGCTGGTACCGGCCGTTGCTACTGTTCTTATAATAATAGGTGCCGTTTGTGCTCAGGTCATACACTTCGTTATAGCGATAGCCTGCTTCGGTAAGGTTTTCATCCATCGAGCCGGAGACGTCCAGGACCAGGACGATGTCCACAGGCGCTGTGGACGTGGTGGTGGAGCCGGTGGCGTAGGCCTCCAGGGTCAGCAGACCCGTGTTGGGATCATAGGCCTTCCGCAGCTCCAGGCCGGGTGTGTTGGTGCTGCCTACGGTGACAGCCGTGCCGCCGCCGGTCTCCTCATCCGCCGCGAAGGACGGCAGGGCCACCAGAGACAGGGCCATGACCAGCGCCAGCACAAGGGCCAACGCCTGTTTCCATTTCTTCATATCTTCGTTCCTCCCTTTGCGTTTATTTGCGCGGTGCGCATTATTTTCAGGCCCTAACGGACCTAATTGAAGATGCGACAACGCTTCCGCCGCCGGGATGCCGGTCCCAGCTGCGGAACGTTATTATAGCGCATATCGGTATCGTTTTCAAGTGTAATTTTGGTTTTCCAAAGTTTATCGTTATCTGGGTATTATTCTATCACAAAGTCATGCCGAATGCAAATGCATTTTCAGGGGATAAGGGAAATTTTTCTGGATTCGACGGGCGGATCATGCTATAATATGTGTGTAATTAATCAACAGGGCAGGAGGACAATGTCCATGAACGAGAGGAAAACATCCAAAAAAGCGGGATATCCCAACGGGGATGCCCGGGACTTCTTTTTACGGGATCTTGACGGAAAACCGGTAAAGGGTCCGAAAAAGCCGGAGCGGCCCGGGTCTGAGCCGCCCATCATGGCGGTGTATGCCGCGCCGGTGGTGAAGGAGAAGAAATGAGCGGGTTCCGGCTGCGCAGCTGCGTGTGGGAGCTGACGCTGGCGTGCTGCTTCGGGTGCCGGTACTGCGGGTCCGCCGGGGGGCGAGCCAGGGCCGACGAGCTGTCCACGGCGGAGTGCCTGGACACGGCGGACCAGCTGGCAGAGCTGGGGTGCCGGAGGGTGTCGCTGATCGGGGGCGAGGTGTTCCTGCGGCGGGACTGGGCGCAGATCGCCGGGCGGCTCACCGGCCGGGGCGCGGCGGTGGCGGTGATCACCAACGGGTACCTGATGTCGCCGGAGGTGCTGGCGCAGCTGCGGGAGGCCGGTGTGGAGTCCGTGGCAGTGTCCATCGACGGGCCGGAGGACGTACACGATGCCGGACGGCAGGCGGGCAGCTTCCGCCGGGCCATGGACGCCGTGGGGGCGCTGGTGGAGGCCGGCATCCCGGCGTCGGTGATCTCCACCCTGCGCAGGGACTGCGTGGGGCGGCTGGAGGAGCTGTACCGGGTGCTGGAGGACTCCGGCATCGCCGCATGGCAATTGCAGGCGTGCTCGCCTATGGGCAACGCCGCCCGGGGGCTGGACTGGCGCATGGACCCGGCGGAGGTGATCCGCTTCGTGGAGAGCCACCGGGACCGCGCGCCGTTTATGCTGGGTGCGGCTGACAACGTGGGCTACTTTACAGAGGAGGAGCCGGGCCTGCGGGGCGCCGACGGGGCCTGCTTCCAGGGGTGCCGGGCGGGAATCTCCGCCATAGGCATCGACAGTGTGGGAAACATACGGGGGTGCGAGTCTATGTACGATGAGCGGTTCATCGAGGGAAATCTGCGGCAGCGGCGGCTGCGGGACATCTGGGAGGACCCGGAGGCGTTTGCGTATAACCGGCGGTTCACCCCGGAGCTGCTGACCGGAGACTGCGCCCGGTGCCGGATGGGGCCGTGGTGCGCCGGAGGGTGCCGGTCGTATAACTATTTCGTCCACGGGAAGCTGTATGAGGCGCCGGTGTGCGCCGGAGGCGCCAAATGAGCGCCGGGGCGGCAGCCGTGGGGCTGCGGCTGCGGCAGGAGCGGCTGAAGCGGGGCTGGAGCCAGGAGGGCCTGTGCCGGGGCATCTGCGCGGCGTCGTATCTGTCCAAGATCGAGCAGGGCCGGGTCCAGGCCGCGCCGGAGCTGCTGGCGCTGCTGATGAAGCGGCTGGACCTGCCCTGGTACGGCGAGAATCTGCCGGAGCTGGAGGGGCTGGTGGAGCGGCGGTACGCGCAGCTGCTGGACGGAGAGCAGGAGGCGTTTCAGGACAGCCGGGCAGCGTTCTCCCAGGCGCTGGAGACCATCCTGTCCAGTCCCCTGGCGGCGGACGGCCTGGTGCTGGACGCCGTGGACCGGCAGGACCCGTCGGACATCCCGGCGGCGCTGGAGCCGTATCTGGACCGGCGGCAGCTGGCGCTGCTGCGGATCGTGCAGGACCGGGAGCCGGAGGCGGTGCGGCTGCTGCCGGAGGCGTACTGCTTTCTGATGGCGGGCATTGCCGGGTATGAGCAGGGCGGCGACTATACCGGGGCCATGGCCTATCTGCGGCAGGGCTGCGACCTGGCGGCCCGGGACGGCCGGGTGCGGCTGATGCTGGAATGTCGGCTGATTATGGGCAGCGTATGCTGCAACCAGCTGGACCTGGACGGTATGGAGGAGCACTATCGGGCGGCGGAGCGCATGGCCCGGGCCCTGGGACGGCAGGAGGACCTGCGGGCCATGGCCTATAACCGGGCCGCCACCCAGGTGGAGTGCGGCCGGTATCAGGAGGCGTATGGGTATTTTTCCGCCCTGGAGCGGCCCCGGGTCATGGAGCTGCACAAGCTGGCGGTGTGCTGCGAGGGGCTGGGCCGGACCCGGGAGGCTCTGGACGCCCTGGACCGGGCGGAGACGGCCCCGGAGGAGTATCCGGACCGGGCTCTGTGCATGGAGATCTGCGGGCTGGTGCGGCGCAGGCTGGAAAACCCCGGCTATCTGCGGGACCCGGATTACGGCGCGGCGCTGATGGACGTGTTCCACCGCTGCCGGAGGGAGCTGCCCATCGGATACGCGGGGTTCCACCTGCCCTGGGTGCTGGAATGGCTCACCGCCGGGCGGCAGTATAAGCTGGCGTATGAGCTGGTGCGGGAATTTCCCCTGGTCCCCGGGAGAAGCTCATGACAGCGGCGGCGCTCTTTTTTGACAGACTGAACAGGCTGTCAAAAAAGCAGGCTTGCCTCCGCCTTCGGAAAGGAAGATCGTTACGAAAG
>OFMD01001019.1_pt1 | contig 19380 bp, 16 predicted proteins | sample 1541211 | NCBI WGS metagenome assembly OFMD01 (sample SAMN04209231, study PRJEB22552) | human gut metagenome | biome: gut; material: feces | host: Homo sapiens | place: USA: Oklahoma | reverse complement strand
CCCCGGCCCAGATGTTCCAGGCCGGCCTCCATGTCCAGAATGACCACGTCATCCTTCCGGTAGGTGAGGCTGCTTAGGATGGCCTTGAGCATTACATGCTCCGGACAGACGCAGCCGCTGCCGCCCACATCCACGGTGCCCATCACCAGGAGCTTCACACCGCCCACGTCCTTGGCGTATTTCTCCGGAATGTCCGCCACATAGGGGTTCAGCTTAAAGAATTTATTGGCTTCGTTGGCGCCGGTGCGTTCCTCTACCAGGGTCCTCATTTTGGAGATGGGGACAATGGCGTCCACCTCCTCCTGGCTGAGCCCCAGGGCCAGGCCCAGGTTGGCGTCCGGGTCTACATCGGCGGCCAGAACGGGACGTCCCTCCGCTGCATAGAGCCGGGCCAAGGTGGAAGAGAGGGTGGTTTTACCCACGCCGCCCTTGCCGGTAATCGCTACTTTCATGGAAAAAACCTCGTTTTACAGGATGTTACCCCGGCGCAAAGGTGGAAGGCTGACGGGTTTGGCCCCGGCCTTCCCCGGGGATCAAAAATCAGATGCCCAGAGCGGCCCGCTTGGCCTCGATGCGCTCGATCATCCGATCGCCCAGCTTCTCGATGTCGGTCTCCACGGTGTAGTTGGCCTCCACCCAGTCCTTGACGCCGTGCTCACCAGTGAGCAGGTCGCAGACCTCGGAGGAACCCTTCACGTAGGGGTCAACGCCCAGGAAGGTATCCAGGCCGGTAGCCACCACGTAGTTGCCGATGGAGACGGCCTTCTCACTCATCCACTCGGGGGCGCAGCCCACCACAGGGAGCTTGGAGATGGGAATGCCGGAATCCTTGGAGAGCTCAGCAGCCAGGATCAGCATACGGGAGATGTCCACGCAGGAGCCCATGTGCAGAACGGGAGGAATGTTTGCCAGCTCGCAGACCCGCTTCAGGCCCGCGCCGCAATAATCCTTGGCAGTTTCCGGGTCCATGAGGCCGGCCTTGGCGGCAGCCTGGGCGGAGCAGCCGGAGACGATGAGAATGATGTCGTTTTCCAGGAGCTTCTTCATGAGCTCGATGTGGGCGAAGTCCGGACGGACCTTGGGATTGTTGCAGCCTACCATGGCCACAGCGCCCCGCAGCACACCGGAGGTGACGCACTCCAGCAGGGGCTTGGTGGTGCCGAATTCGTCCACTTGGGAGTTGGCAACGCCGTCCAGGACCTTCACAATGGCCTCCACGGAGTAGCCCACCCGGGCCTTGGAAACCTGGTTGGGGATGTTCACCAGGTCCTGGTTCCGGTTCTTGAAGTTTTCCACTGCCATTTTCACAATGGCCTTGGCGTTGTCGCCAGCCGTCTCGGCATTGAAGCGGATAAACTCAGAATCCGGCATCCGGGCAATGGGAGAGGTGGTGACGAACTTGGTATGGAAGCATTTGCTCAGGGGGCCCAGAGCGGGGAAGATGCACTGCACATCCACCACAATGGCCTCGCAGGCGCCGGTGAGAACCACGTTCTCCTGGGTCAGGAAGTTGCCGGCCATGGGAATGCCGTGGCGCATGGCGACCTCGTTGGCGGTGCAGCAGACGCCGGCAATGTTGATGCCCTTGGCGCCTACGCTCTTGGCCAGGGCGATCATCTCCGGGTCATTGGCATAATGTACAATCATTTCGGACAGGGAGGGGTCGTGGCCATGGACTACAATGTTGACCATGTCTTTCTCCATGACGCCGATGTTGGCGGTGGTGTCCACAGGCTTCGGGGTACCAAACATGACGTCGGAGAACTCCGTGCCCATCATGGAGCCGCCCCAGCCGTCGGACAGGCCGCAGCGCAGAGCCTGACGGATGAGAGCCTCGGGGAGGGAGGAGCAGCCCATATGAGTCATGTGTAGAGCCGTGGCGACTTCCCGATCGATGGCCCGGGGCTCGATCTCGGCCTTGGCCCACAGCTCCTGCGTGTGCTCGGGAGCCCGCTTCAGGAAGCGCTGGGTGCCGAAGGGCTTGCCGTATTCCAGCAGGCCGATCTCAGCCACTTCGTGGGCCAGAGCGTAAATATCCTTGCCCTCGGTTTCAAGGCCCCACTCCTTGGCAATGCGGATGAGCTTCTCCGGGTCTTTGACCTGGTAGTTGCCGCCCTCTTTGGTCTGGTGCAGGGTGTGCATGATCTCACGGCCGTGGTCGGAGTGGGTGGCGGAGCCGCCGGCGGTGAAGCGCAGGAAGTTCCGGCCCACGATACCGTGGACGTCGCAGCCGCAGATGCCCCGGGGGCTCTTCGGCGTGATGCGGCAGGGGCCCATGGAGCAGATCCGGCAGCAGGTACCGGCTTCGCCAAAGCCGCAATGGGGGGTCTGATTCTTGACCCGCTGCTGCCAGGAGTCGGCGCCTACCTTCTTGCCGTTTTCCAGCAGAGAGGCAGTGGCCGCTTCCATTTCTTCAACAGTGATTAAGCGATCCCAATCCTTCAAAGTGTTTTCCTCCTAATGTTGTTGTCTGAAGTGCGGGGACGGCCGGCAAATGGGGAAGAACCGGCCGGCCCGGGAAATCATAGAGACATACGATTTCACAATACCCACGTTCATTTTAGCCTTTATGGCGGGAAAAGTCAATGTATGTTTTTCCCTTTCCGTATTTTTTGACGGAGTTTCTGGAAAATGGTAGGAAGCCACCCAAAATCAGCAGACATGTGTCCGCCTCCAAAAGCTTCCACTTCTGTACTGGTGTGGGACGCCCTTCCAGTTGCGAAGCGGGCCCCCATATGTTATACTATGCCGGAAATGAGAGAGGAGGGACGCCCATGCATAGGCAGACGCGGGATTTGACGGAAGGAAAGCCCCTTCCCCTGTTGGTGTCGTTTTCGCTTCCCCTGATGGTGGGCAATGTGTTCCAGCAAATGTATACCGTGGTGGATACTGCGGTAGTGGGCAAAGCGTTGGGGGTTGGTGCGCTGGCGGCTCTGGGCGCGTCCGACTGGCTGAACTGGATGATGCTGGGCGTGATTCAGGGCCTAACCCAGGGATTTGGCATTATGATGGCACAGGACTTCGGATCCCGGCAGATGGACCGCCTTCGCCGCACAATCGGCGCCTCGGCGGTGCTGTCTGCCATCGGTGCACTGGTTCTTTTGGCCGTGGGGCAGGTGGCGATTGCACCCATCCTGAGGCTTCTGCAGACGCCGGACGCCATTCAGGGGGATACGGTGCTGTATCTCCGGATTATGTTTGGGGGCGTTCCCGTTGTGATGGCCTATAACCTGTTTGCAGGTATGATTCGCTCTCTGGGGGACAGTAAAACACCGTTGTATGCTATGATGGTCGCCAGCTGCGTCAACATTGGGTTGGATTTGCTGTTTGTGCTGGTGTTCCATTGGGGAATCGCAGGGGCGGCGGCAGCAACTCTAATCGCCCAAGTGTTTGCTGCAGGGTTCTGCCTGTGGCATTTGGGAAAGCTTCCCGTTCTCAAGATGAAGCGGGAGGATTTTCGTCTCGACTGGTCCCAGGCGGGGCAGCTTTTACAGCTAGGCTTCCCCATGGCATTCCAAAATGCCATTATCTCGGTGGGCGGCATGATTGTTCAGTCGGTGGTCAATGGATTTGGTATGATTTTCATTGCCGGCTTCACCGCCACCAACAAGCTTTATGGCATTCTGGAGATTGCGGCAACTTCCTATGGCTATGCCATGATTCCCTATGTGGGTCAGAATCTGGGGGCCAGGAAGATGGAGCGAATCCGCGCCGGACAGCGTGCTGCCATTGCTTTGGCTATGGTGACCGCCGGCGTCATCGCCGCTGTTATGATTGGCTGTGGAAAGTGGATTGTTGGCTGCTTTATTTCCGGCACGCCCCAGGAGGTGGAGGCTGCCACCCAGGTAGCGTACCGGTATCTGGTCATCATGAGCGTGTGCCTGCCGGTTTTGTATGTGCTCCACGTGACCCGCTCCTGCGTCCAAGGCATGGGAAACACCATGCTTCCCATGCTCTCCGGCGTTTCCGAATTTGTCATGCGCACCGGCACGGCGCTGCTGTTGCCGGCGGTGATGGGGCAAGCAGGCATTTTCTATGCTGAGGTTCTGGCTTGGCTCGGCGCTGACCTGATTCTGGTCCCCAGTTACTTTGTGGTCTCCAGAAAGTGCATGAAAAATCTCTCATAAATCTTCCTGACATCACCGGTGAGGAGGCCGTCAAAAGTCCTACTTCCTATGGGTGGGGATGACGGATGCTGGGGTTTGCTTCGCACTTGTTATTTCGCCGGAAAAATGTTATACTAATCCAAGATTTTGCTGAAATAAAGGAGCTATGATATGATTCCGTTTAAACGTCTGGAACTTGCCCGGCGGCAGGAGGTTTTCGATTGGTTTCACCAGGCCGGGCGGCTGGGCTGTGAGTATTCCTTTGTTAATTTATACCTGTGGGGGCGTCAACATGCCGCTTTTGTGGAGGGCTATCTGGTGGTGTTTTCCCATTTTTATGGACACAGTATGTACCTCTTCCCCTCGGGCCATGGGCCTTTGAAGCCGGTGCTGGAGGCCCTGCGGGAAGATGCCAGGGAGCGGGAGATTCCCTTCCGCCTCACCAGCATGTCCATGGCGGACTGCCGGGCGGTGGAGGAGCTTTACCCGGGGCAGTTCAAATTTTATCCGGACCGGGACGGCTTTGACTATCTGTATGAGATCGACCACCTGGCTGATCTGAAGGGAAAAAAGTATCAGCAAAAGCGGAACCACATCAACCGTTTCCTGGAAAGCTGCCCTGATTGGCGGGCAGAGCCCATCACCCCGGCCTGGATTCCCACCTGCCGGGACCTCCTGGACCGGTGGTACCGGATCCACCTGGAGGCCGACCCCCATATGCAGTATCATCTGGAGCAGCTGGCCCTGGACCGGGCGTTCCAGAACTACGAGGCCCTGGGCCTGGATGGGCTGTTGCTCCTGGATGGGGACAAGCCCATTGCCATGACCATAGGGAGCCTCATCAGCCCCACGGTCTACGACGTGAATTTTGAGAAGGCCTTGGGTGAGGTTCCCGGGGACTACGCCATGATCAACCGGACCTTTGCCCGGTATATCCGGGAGAAGTATCCCCAGGTGCAGTATCTGGACCGGGAGGACGATTTGGGCCTGCCGGGTCTGCGGAAGGCTAAGGAGTCCTACCACCCGGACCGGATGGTGGAGCAGTACTCCTGCGTGTTGAAAGAGGATATCGATGCAGTGTGAATATCGCTCCGCCAGGGAAGGGGATCTTCCTGCCCTGCGGGAGCTGTGGAAAGAGGCCTTTTGGGACGGAGACCGGTTCCTGGATCAATTTTTTGAGGGGCCCTTTGCTCCAGAGCGGAGCCGGGTGGCCGTGGTGGAGGGGGCCGTTAGCGGAGCCCTGTACTGGTTTCCCGCCTCCTGCAGGGGCCAGAGCCTGGCCTATCTCTACGGCGTGGCAACGGCGGCCAGGCTTCGGGGCAGGGGATTGTGCAGCGGCCTGATGGCGGACACCCAGGCGTATCTGTCCGCTCAAGGAATAGACGGCATGCTCCTGGTGCCAGGCAGCGCCTCCCTGTTCCGGTTTTACGCCCGTCTGGGCTACGCCCCCTGCTGCCCCCAGGGCCGCATGAAGGTGCAGGCTGCCGGACCGGCCCTTCCCCTGAAGCCGGTGAGCCCCAGACGGTACGGGGAACTCCGGCGGACGCTGTTGCCTCCTGGCGGCGTCTGCCAGGAGGGGGTCAACCTGGAATTCCAGGCCGGCCTATCCCAGCTCTATGGGGGAAAGGACCTGCTTCTGGCTGCGACTCGTCAGGAGGATGGTACCCTCCTGGCCAGCGAGCTTCTCTCCCGGGATCCCATTGCCGCGGCTCCCCGCATTTTGAAAACCTTAAAGGCCAGGGAGGGCATCTTCCGGGTACCATACCCAAAGGGCCGTCCCTTCGCCATGTTTCTTCCCCTGGCCACTTGGCAGGGCCCTCCCCCGGCCTATTTTGGATTGGCCTTTGATTGAATCTCCGGCTACGGCCACATCCTTTGGATGTACCACCGGGACTGTGCTGACATGGCGTAAGCACAGTCCCGGTTTTTATCGTGCACCCGGCGGGCCCACGTTCCGATGGGTGAAAGTCCCAAATCCACCAGATAGCGGGAAGGTATAGTCAAGGGCAACCCTGGCGCCGGGAATCTGAAGGAAGTTGGCGGTAACGCTCTGGCCTGATGGGACAGATGATATAGTGATACTGGCAAAAGTCCGAGGAACGGCATGGGCGGTGGTGTGAGAGACCGGCCACCCAATCAGTGGGAAGCCTCCTATTGGATTATCATTTATTATTTACAAAGCCAGTACCGGTTACCGGATCAAATTCCTACAAGCTGCTGCCAGTGCGCTGAGTGTGTGGCAGGACACCATGGGGCACAGGGCGGCCATTGTCTGGATGCTTTTCAAATAGTGCCATTTGCTCTCTGGTATGGGATTTAACCAAATCACCCGCCCGGAGAGACGGTTTGCTTCCTGCAATGCGGCAACCGCTCGGGATTGATCGATGGTCTTGGCATCAGAGAGAATCAGCAAGGTCGTGGATGCCTGCAAAACAGCAGGATTCATGGCGCACAGCTTTTGCAGAGCGGTGCCCAAGTCGGTACCCCTTCCATAAATGCCCGATTCTTTTACATAGTTGCGAAACAGATTCATGTTTTGCAGGCTGAAGGCGTCTGCATGGCACATTTCTTCGGAAAACAGAAATACCAGGGAGCTTTCCGACACCTGATTCAGGGCTTGAATGAACCGCAGGGCAAACTCCGAGAACTGCATCATGGACCCGGACACGTCACAGAGAAGCACCAAATTCTTTCGGCGATTTCGTTTTTTCTTATAGCTGAGCCGGGAAAAGCTGCCGCCGGTTTCCAACCCTTTTCGGATGGTACGGCGGAAGTCCAGTTGGCTGCTATGACCGCTTCTGTGTCCCTTGGCAGCCAGCTCGCCGTTGATTTGCCGGGAGATGGTTTGGAGGAGGGAAATGGCCTTGGGTATTTCTGTATCCTTGAACTTGGAAATATCCCGATACAGAAGCCCCAATTCCGGGTCGGCGGCTTCGCAGCCTGTTGCAGCGTCCTCCAGCCGCATCTGCTGTTCCAGCAAAGCCTTTGCGAATACAGAGTGAATGAAGTTTCCATAAAGCTTGGGGTTGCGCTCGGCGCTTGCTTTGTATTTTTCCATGAAATGCTGGAGCCGCTGGCGTGCGTCTTCCGGCATGGAGGCGTAGGCCTCCATTTGCTCCCGGTTCAAGTCCATGGGCTGGCCGTTTACCTGCAAATTTCGCTCGGCTTCCCGGCGGGCCTGTGCCATTTGGGCTTCCCGCTGCATCTGCGCCTCGGCCTGTTGACGCATGGTTTCCTCTGACACGAAAAAACCGTCAAAGACCCGATCAAAGGTGAGTTGTTCCTCCCGAGACTTGGCATATACCGTCCGTAGTGCGGTTTTTACCAACTCCCGGTCCTCAAACCCCAGGGTGGTGAGAACGTGGCAAGCGTCAGCTGTTTCCATGGGACTGACGATGAGCCCTTCCAGCCGCAGCATCCTGGAAAAAGCAGCGATCTTCTCAAGGTACACCGCCGGATCAGTCATGATGATTTCCCCCGCAGCCCTGGCTGCATTGGCATACATGACCGGCTTCCGCCATCTCCTCTAAAACTCCAATGTCTTCGCTGTTTTTTAACACAAAACCTGCCGTCTGCCGCAGGGCGTCGGGGGTCAGCTCCCGAATTCCAAGGGCATCCAACGCCGCTGCCCAGTCCAGGGTTTCTGCGATAGAGGGCTTCTTTAAAATCGCTTCGTTGGAGCGCAGCTTCTGCACCGCCACCGCCACCTGGGCGCAGAGGCGGTCATCCACATGGGGCAGCTTGGCCCGGAGGATTGCCAGCTCCTTCTCCAGATCCGGGTACTGAATATATAGATAAGCGCAGCGCCGCCGCAGGGCTTCGGAAAGTGGTCTTGCCCGGTTGGAGGTCAATACCACAAAGGGCACCGACTTTGCCCGGATGGTGCCAGCCTCGGGAATTGTCACCTGCATTTCAGACAACAGCTCCAGGAGGAAGGCTTCAAATTCCTCATCTGCCTTATCAATCTCGTCAATTAACAGCACAACAGGCTTTTCTGAGCGGATGGAGTGCAGCAGGGGACGCTCCAGGAGGTACTCGTCGCTGAACAGGCTTCTGGTCAACTCTTCCCGGTCCTGGCTTGCCATATGGACCTGAATGGACAAAAGCTGCTTCTGATAGTTCCATTCGTATAGCGCCTTACTTTCATCCAGCCCCTCGTAGCACTGCAAACGCACCAGCTCCCGGTCCAAGGCAGAGGCCATGACCTTGGCAACTTCCGTCTTTCCCACACCGGCAGCACCCTCAATCAACAGGGGGCGGCCTAATTGCAGAGCCACTGTCAACACCGTTGCCAGGGTGTCGTCATAGATGTAATGGGCTGCGTCCATTTTTTGTTTCAATGTTTCCAGTTTCATGTTGTTCCCTTTCTCCCGACAGCGTGAATCCTGCACCGGTACACCTATTATATCACATCTGCGTCCATTTTGAAGTTCAATCTGATGGCAGTCATAAAAAACACCGAAACGTGAAAATATCCCACACCGGTAGCCATGCATAGAGCTGCCCCAGTTAATTCGGACAGGGCATTTGAAGACGGCATATTGCTTGGCGAAGTGTAGGGAAGACGCGTTGCGATAGTGAAAATATCGAAGAAATATCCCCCCACCCGGCTTGTTCCAGGCAGCGACAGGTGCTAGACTTAGAAAAGACCATGAAAGAATATCAGAAGATGGAGGATGCCTGTGCTTGTGCGCAGACTTTGATACATATGGATGAGATCAAAAGGAGAGTAGCGAAATATTGGAACCAGCGGGCGGAGGGTTTTTCCTCCCAACGCTTGAGAGAATGGGGAAGCGAAAAGCACGACCTCTGGCTGGAGGAGTTTCAGAAATATCTCCCGAACGGCAGGCAGTTGAACATTCTGGATGTGGGAACCGGCACTGGCTTCTTTGCCATGCTGCTTTCCAGCCGGGGCCATCGGGTTACGGGGATTGACCTCAGCGAAAATATGATTGATGAGGCCGAAAAGACAGCGGCACAGCTTGGTTTGCCCGCAGAATTTTTCGTGATGGACGCTGAATGCCCTGATTTGAAGCCTTCTAGCTTTGACGTGATCATCACCCGAAATTTGACCTGGGCCCTGCCGAATTTGCAGAGAGCCTATGGCAGTTGGCATGGGCTCTTAAAGCCCAGCGGTGTCCTTTTGAATTTTGATGCAGACTATTGCCGGGAGAACGCCAACCAGACGCTTCCAGAGAATCATGCTCACAAGGAAATCAGCGCGGATCTTATGAAGGAATATGAATACATCAAGGAGGAACTGCGGCCTCGCCAGCGGCCTCGCCCAGCGTGGGATTTAGAGCTGTTGGAAACAGCGGGTTTTCATAAGATGCAGGTAGACTACACAGTTTGGCAGCGGATCTATCACAGCTTTGATGAATTCTACAACCCAACACCGATTTTTTTGATTGCGGCCAGGGCGTGAGGGAGTAAAATGGAACATTTTAATAGCTTTGAAGAAGAAAACATCAGCTACTGGACGAATCGGACACCTGGTTATTCCGGTGTCAATCAGGACGAACTGGCATCTCAGCAGCGTGTCGTTTGGCGCACGGTGATTTCGGAGCGCATCAAGTCATGCTTTCCCGGCAAAAGTCCTGGGGAAATCAAGGTCCTAGATGTGGGCACCGGCCCGGGTTTTTTTGCCATTATCCTGGCAGAGCTGGGGTATTCTGTGACTGCCGTGGATTATACCGCCTCCATGCTGGAGGCTGCAAAGGAGAATGCGGGAACGCTGACGGCAGAAATGACCTTTCTGCAGATGGACGCCGAAGCGCTCACCCTCGCAGATGGCACGTTCGATGTACTGGTGACCCGCAACCTGACCTGGAATCTGCGTCATCCGGAAAAAGCCTACGTCCAATGGGCCCGGGTTCTAAAGCCAGGAGGTCTGCTTTTGAACTTTGATGCCAACTGGTACAGCTATCTCTATGACGAAGAGGCCCGGAAGGGTCATCTGCTGGACCGGGAGAACATCGCCCGTTCCGATGTGGGAGACGAAACCGAGGGTACCGATGTGCCGGCCATGGAGGCCATTGCCTTGCAAACACCCTTGTCTGCAAAGCGCCGTCCGGATTGGGATATGGATGTTTTGAGCGGTCTGGGCATGCAGGTGTTGGCAGACACCGAAGTTTGGAAGCGAGTCTGGACCCGGGAAGAGCGGATCAACAATGCCTCCACGCCTATGTTCCTGGTGGAGGCGAGAAAGTGTGGACATCCCAATGCCTGAAACAATGGGAAACGCCCTGTTCTACCATGGATGCCGACTTTGGCGGATAGTTCCTGATGGTTAGAATTTCTGTTGCGATCCTGTTGATTGTAATTACCCAGATAAATCTGGTGGGATATAAGAATATATTCATTTAAGAAGGGGCAGAAGTAGATGCGAAACTATGTAATCAAACGCCTACTGCAGCTGATTCCGATTTTGCTCATCATCACGTTTTTATCTTTCGCTATGATGCGCATTGCAGGCAGTGACGCAGTGCTTCAGAAAATGGAAAACACGGGAATGGTGGTTTCTCAGGAGGTCATTGAGAAAGCCAGAGCGGAGCTGGGGTTGGACAAGCCTTTTTTGACCCAGTATTTTGCGTGGTTGGGCAACCTGCTGAAGGGGGATATGGGCGCCAGCTACATATCCGGCAGGGAGGTTTTTCCCACCTTCATTTCCAAGCTCCCGGCAACTTTACTGCTTACGGCGGTCTCCATTGCCCTGACCATTGTAGTCTCCATTCCTTTGGGGGTCCTGGCGGCAGTGAAGCAAAACCGGTTTACGGATTACCTGATCCGGGTGTGCAGCTTTTTGGGAAACAGTATGCCCAATTTTTTTGTGGCCCTGCTCCTGATGTACTTTTTCTCCATTCGGTTGAATCTGTTCCCGGTTATTGCAAGCGGCGTGAACCTCCAGAGCGTTGCCTTGCCGGCCCTTACCTTGGCCATCGCCATGTCTGCCAAGTACCTGCGGCAGGTTCGGGCCACTGTGCTGGATGAGCTGAGCAAGAATTATGTGGTCGGTGCGCAGGCAAGGGGCGTTCGTTTTTATGCTACACTGACAAAAAGTGTTTTACGGGCGTCCCTTGTGACCATTATCACCCTTTTGACACTATCCATTGGCAGCCTCTTGGGCGGTACTGCCATTGTGGAGTCCATTTTCCTGTGGGACGGCGTGGGCAAGGTAGCGGTGGACGCCATCAACATGCGGGATTATCCCATGATCCAGGCTTATGTCATGTGGATGGCGATCATTTATGTCTGTGTCAACTTGATCACAGACCTTTCCTATCGGGTTCTCGACCCCAGAATCCGGCTGGGAGGTGAGGGAGTATGACAGGCAGGGAAACCGTATCCGTGCGCAAACAGAAAATCCGGAGAAACCGGATCAAGGCCCGTCTTTTGTTTTTCCTCCTGTTGGTGGTGGCGCTGCTGCTGGTGGTGGTATTCGCGGAGCAGATTTGCCCCTATGACCCCAACGCCCAGAATACCAGCGTTTCTCTGCAGCCGCCGAGCCTTTCCCACCCTGCTGGTACGGACCGCTTTGGCCGGGATATGCTCTCCCGCATTATGGTGGGCCTGCAAACTAGCATTCTGTCTACACTGACCCTGGTTGCCATTATTACGGTGGTGGGCAGCGTCCTGGGAGTGCTGTGCGGCTTTTACGGTGGTGCGGTAGATTCTCTTGTGATGCGTGTTTCGGATGTGTGTCTGGCCTTTCCAGGGCTGGTGTTTGCTTTGGCGATTGCGGCGTTGCTGAACGGCGGCATTGAGAATGCAGTGGTGGCTCTGGCGGTGATCAACTGGCCCAAATATGCCAGAATTGCCCGGAGTCAGACCTTGACCCTGAAAAGCACGAACTATATTGCGGCGGCCCGGCTTGCCGGGGGAACCTCCCTGCAAATCATTGTGAAACACATTCTGCCAAACAGCTTAGGCCCCATTCTCGTCACGGCCATGCTGGACATCGGCACCATGCTCATGGAGCTGGCCGGGCTTTCCTTCCTAGGGCTGGGCGCGCAGCCGCCCACAGCGGAGCTGGGCAACATGATGAGCGGCGGACGGAGTATGCTGCAGACTTACCCTTGGGTGGTCATTGGCCCTGGCATCGCCATTTTCGTGGCGGTGGTCATCTTCAATCTGCTAGGCGATACTGTGCGGGATTATTTGGACCCCCGCAATAGCTGCAGACAATAAAAAATAATAAGGAGAAAGAAAAATGAAAAGAAAAATAAAAGTATGGGCATGGATGCTGACGCTGTGCCTAACCCTGGGTCTGCTGGCCGGCTGTGCGAATTCTGAACAGACCAGGCAGCCCGACGGCGGGAAGAAGACCTTCGTGTTTGGTGACACCACCTTCAACCCCGAAAATGAAGAGCCGGATATAAACCCCCACAATACCTATGCCGGCTGGGCTTGCATCCGCTACGGTGTGGGCGAGACCCTGTTCCACTATTCCGATGCCATGGAAATCGAGCCTTGGTTGGCCAAAAGTTATAAGAATGTGGATGAGCTTACTTGGATAATTACACTTCAAGAAAACGTCACCTTTACCAGTGGCCGAAAGATGGACGGTCAGGCGGTGAAGGAGTGCCTGGACCATCTGGTGGAGGTCCATGACCGAGCCAGAGGCGATTTGTCCATCGACACCATCACTGCCGATGGTCAGACCGTGACCATCAAGACTGCGGAGCCGAAACCTACCCTTCTAAATTACCTCAGCGACCCTTATGGCTGTATCATTGATATGCAGGCTGGCATTACCGATGACGGTATCGTGGCCGCCACCGGCCCGTATAAGGCGGTCTCCCTGATCTCCGGGGAGCGGCTGGATTTGGTGAAAAACGAAAACTACTGGAACGGCGAGCCTGGCTTTGACGAAATCACAGTCCGTACCATCTCCGATGGCGACACCCTGACCATGGCCCTGCAGTCTGGCGAAATTGACGCTGCTTACGGTATGCCCTACGCCAGCTATCCCCTATTCCAAAATGACAAATATACCATCTCCAGCTGCGCCACCAGCCGGGCTTTCTTTGCCCACATGAACTTTGAAAGCCCCATCATGCAGGACGCCGCTGTGCGCAAGGCCATTGCCATGGGAATCGACAAGGACAGCTTTGTCAATACACTGTTGGGTGGAAACGGCTATGCGGCGGTAGGCACATACCCCGATGGTTTTACCTTTGGCGGCGATGCGGTCGAGGCGGAAACCTATGATGCGGAAGGCGCCAAGCAGGTGCTGGAGGAGGCCGGCTGGGTGGATAGCGACGGTGACGGCATCCGCGAAAAGGAGGGCCAAAAGCTAGCCATTCGCTGGCTCACCTATCCCAGCCGGCAGGAGCTGCCCTTGCTTGCCGAATCCGTCCAGGCGACATTGAAGGAAATCGGCATTTCCGTTTCCATCAACTGTACTGCCGACCACAACAGCATCCGGGTAGACCCAACGGCCTGGGATGTCTATGCCAGCGCCATGGTCACGGCGCCTACCGGCGACCCGGAGTATTTCTTCACCACCCATTGTCTGGACGGCTCTGCCGTGAATAATGGCCATTATCACAGCGACCGGCTGGAGGAGCTGGAAGCGGAACTGGCGGTTACTTTTGACACCGCCCGGCGAAGTGAGCTTGCCGTCGAGATGCAGCAGACCATTCTGGATGACCATGCCTTCGTGTTCTGCTCTCACCTGAAAATGAGCATGATCTCCAAGGCAACCGTCACCGGCCTTGTGGCCCATCCCTGTGACTTTTATGAGATTACGGTTGACCTGGCTCCTGCGAACGAAACTTTCTAGCCCGGTCGAAAGGAGAAAATGCCTATGGAAGAACTGCTAACCTACAAGTCTGTAGAGATTGCCTTCAACGGCCGGGCGGTTGTGCACGATGTGAGCTTTGCACTGCATCCCGGAGAAATTCTAGGCATTGTAGGAGAATCGGGCAGTGGCAAAAGCACCATCCTGAAAGCCGCTATGGGGCTGCTCGGGAACGGGGGAATGGTGACACGAGGCGATATCTGGTTCCGGGGAGAGGATCTTCCCGATTTGAATGAGAAAGACATGCGGCGCATCCGGGGGGCGGGAATCGGCATGATCTTTCAGGATGCCGGGGCGTCCCTGTGCCCCATCCGCACCATCGGCAGCCAAATCTACGAGAGCATGTCGGCCCATGGCAAGCTCACAAAAGCAGAAGCAAAGGAAAAGGCCCTGATGCTGTTTGAAAAGCTGCACTTTCAGGACAGCCGGCGGATTTGGGACAGCTACCCCTTCGAACTATCCGGCGGCATGAACCAGCGGGCAGGCATTGCCATCGCCATGCTCATGGAGCCGCCGGTGCTGCTGGCAGACGAGCCCACCAGCGCCCTGGATGTGGCGGTACAAAAGCAGGTGGTGCTGGAAATGCTTCGCCTGCGGGATTTATTTGGAACGGCTATGATTCTGGTGACCCACGACATTGGCGTGGTGTCCGCCATGGCGGATACGGTGCTGGTGCTGAAGGACGGCAAGGTGATGGAGTATGGCAGGGCGCGGCAGGTTTTGAATGAACCGGAAAGGGAATATACCCGGAAGCTACTGTCAGCTGTGCCGAAACTGCGGAGGGCGTAAATGGAACCAATTTTAGAAGTCAACAATCTGACCAAGACATTCCATACAGAAGGAAAAGCCAGCTTCACCGCCGTAGACCATGTGAGCTTTCGCCTCTACCCAGGGGAAACCCTGGGGATTGTAGGGGAATCCGGGTGTGGAAAAAGCACCCTTGCTAAGACGGTTTCCCGGCTGATGGAGCTTACGGAGGGCTCCATCCGGCTATGTGGCAGGGATATTACAAAAGCGAAAGGCAGAGAGCTGCGCAGTGCCTACCGGAACATGCAAATGGTATTCCAGGATCCGGTGAGCTCCTTTGACCCCCGGCGTACTTTGGGGGACAGCATTGGCGAGAGTCTGCGGAACAGTGGCTGTTCCAAGGCGGAGACAGAAAAGCAGGTTCTCGGCTTGCTGGAGCAGTGCGGCCTCCCGGCGGAGTTTGCAAAACGCTATCCCCACGAGGTCAGCGGCGGTCAGTGCCAGCGGGCGGCCATTGCCCGGGCCCTGGCCATTGAACCGAAGGTGCTGATCTGCGATGAGGCCACCTCTGCCCTGGATGTCACTGTGCAGCAGCAGATCATGGAGCTTCTTCAAACGCTCCGAAAATCAAGGGGGATTTCCTATGTTTTTATTTGTCACAACCTGGCGCTGGTGCAGTCCTTTTGCGACCGTTTGCTGGTTATGTACGGAGGAAAAATTGTGGAAGAGGGCACCCCAAATGAGGTGATTCTTTGTCCAAAATCGGACTACACAAAGCTGCTGCTGGATTCCATTTTATAGCTGCACAAAGTCCGGAGAGCAACAGTGGACAACGGCTCAAACGTCTGGCAAGTAGTTTGGCTTTCCGCATATCGGTTGAGTGGGGCGGCGCAGGGTACGGCCTCCTGGCAATGGGAACATGTCCTCCGTTTTTGCACTGGTGCGGTACACCCTGCCTGTCCCTGGGGCAAGCGCGCAGTGTCATGGAATCTCATCACTTGCTACTGGCGAATGATAATCATTTGGCGCAAAAATATCGCGGCGTAAAAATACCGCACCTGGGGGAATACCCGGGCGCGGTATTTTTATAACTAATTTAAACTAAACATAACTAATTAGCTTGGGGCTTAGACAGTTAAATTTCCATAATCACCGGCAAAATCATGGGATTGCGCTTGGTGGTTTTGAACAGGTAGCCGGACAGGTCGTTTTTGATGGAGGATTTGATGGTGGCCCAGTCCCGGACGCCCTTCCGGCGGCAGCGGTCCAGGGACTCTACGGCGATGAGCCGCAGCTCTTCCATCAGGTTTTCCGATTCCTTCACATACACAAAGCCCCGGGTGATGATGTCTGGGCCTGAGAGAATGGAACCGTCCTGGCTGGACAGGTTGACGCAGACAACCAGCATGCCGTCCTGGGCCAGGTGCTTCCGGTCCCGGAGCACTACGCTGCCCACGTCTCCCACGCCAGTGCCATCCACCAGCACCTTTCCGGCAGGGACGGTGCCGGTTACCTTGCAGCTCCGGCTGGTCAGCTCCATCACCTGGCCGATGTCGGAGATCATAATGTTTTTGGGACTCATGCCCATCTGCTTGGCCAGCTTGGCATGAATTTGCAGATGCCGCTGCTCGCCGTGGACAGGAATGAAGAACTTGGGACGGGTCAGGGCGTGAACAATTTTCAGTTCCTCCTGGCAGGCGTGGCCAGAGACATGAAGGCCCTCGGACTTCTCGTAGATCACCTCGGCCCCCTTCCGGTAAAGCTCGTTGATGATCTTGGAAATGGCCTTTTCGTTGCCTGGAATGGCGGAGGCGGAGATGATGATCCGGTCGCCGGGCTGGATCTCCACATGCTTGTGAGTGGAGAAGGCCATGCGGTACAATGCCGACATATTTTCGCCCTGGGAGCCGGTGGAGACAATGACCACCTTGTCCTTGGGTAGGCTTTTGGCTACGCCAATGTCCACAATGGTGTTGGCCGGGGCCTTGAGGTAGTTCAGCTCTGTAGCCACTTTCAGCATGTTTTCCATGCTCCGCCCGGTGACGGCCACCTTCCGCCCATACCGGTGGGCAGTTTGCAGTACCGCCTGAATCCGGTGCATGTTGGAGGCAAAGGTGGTGACGATGATCCGCTCATTGCAGTTTTTAAACTGCCGGTCCATGCCTTCGGCCACCACCTGCTCGGAAGGAGTGTAGCCGGTGCGTTCCACATTGGTGGAGTCGCACAGAAGGGCCAGTACACCCTCCTTTCCCAGCACACCCAGGCGACCCAGGTCCATCATGCCGCCCTCTGCGGTGGGGTCAATCTTGAAGTCACCGGTCATGATCACCCGGCCCACAGGGGTGTGGATGCAAAAGCACACAGCATCGGCAATGGAGTGGTTCACGTGGATAAACTCCACCTGGAAGCACCCGGCTTTCACCACGTCTCCCGGTTGGTGGGTGACCAGCTTCACCTTGTCCGCCAGACCGTGCTCCTCCAGCTTCAGTCGGATGAGGCCGCCGGTCATGGGGGTGACATGGACTGGGGCCAGGACCTGCTGCAGGGCGTAGGGCAGGGAACCGATGTGGTCCTCGTGGCCATGGGTGATGAAGAAGCCCCGAAGCTTTCCCTGATTTTTGACCAAATAGGTGAAGTCGGGAATCACCAGGTCCACCCCGTACATGTCCTCTTCCGGGAAGCCCACGCCGCAGTCCACCACGATCATGTCCTTGCCATACTCCAGGACGGTGATATTTTTACCGATTTCGTTGAGACCGCCCAGGGGGATAATTTTCAATTTTTCTGCCAAATGATATACAACTCCTTTAATTCGTTCGTTTCAGCTGCCGGATGAAACCGGCACAGATTCCAAATGGGAAATACCCTATGGATACCGGATGTCCTGAAAAAGGCGCAACAAAAGAAAACACCCGATTCTCCAGCTTCGGGACCCCGATACGTTCCGCCGCTTTGGGAGAAACAGTTGCACGCCTGCTAAACCTGTTTTTACAATCGACCCGGTATTTCCAACGCGGCGGCGCCTGGCCGCTGCGCAAAAAGACAATGGGAAATCCACGCCGCCCCGCTACTCCAGAGGCAGGAGCAAAGGGACGCAAAACCCTGTAAGATTAAGTATAGCACACTTTCCGGGAAAAGTATACAATCTTTTTGACGAAGCCAGTGAGAATTTTCTCAGGGCTGGAAATCTATGTATATTTATGGTAAAATCAAAGCAACGCTTGACAAGGGCATACAGACCATGGTATCAAGCGCAAAGAGAAAAAGTTTTCAGATTTTCCGCTCAAAAGGGACGTAGTCGCTGGTGACGTGGATGGATCGGCGTACATCCGAACATCAGCCGGGGCAGGGTCGGGGCGATTTCGTCAGATCCTTTCAGAGTGATTTTCGCGGCCAGAGCGAAATGGAGGAGGCGGAGAGCGACAGAACACGTCTGACACTGTGACCAGAAGTGATGGGATATTAAAACGCCCGCACAGCGCAAGGCCATACGGACGTAAGGGAACGGCATCACAACCAAGGTTGGAAGTACAAGGGGCAGGAGTAATCCTGCTCTCTACCATTCGTAAAATAATTACTATTTGCGGAAGTTAGATTTTGTAGATATATTTATGCTATTTCTTGGCATATAAACAGCCATCCCCTCCCATATGGGAGGTCATTTCTTCAATCCGTTCTAACGGAAAAGGGGGTTGCGTTAGTGGCCGCATGGCAATCGACATCAGTTTCATGGGATTATCGTCTGCTGCTATGCGGTTCGAGCTAAACTGTCCGCAACGGCGGCAGCGGTGAATTATGGCCCATTCTCCATTCTTTCTTACCCAAACACCCACAGGCTCCATAATTCCGCCGCAATCAGCTTCCCGATCTCCGGGTTCATTGTCTAAATGTAGACTGCACAAGCAGTTCGGACAATGGTTGCGGTGGTCGCTCCCTGCTCCGGTGGCTACGACCAATCGCCCGCACACTTTGCAGGTAAAACTATCGTCGCAGACATGAGTTCTATAATATCCTCTTTCAAATTGCTTTCTTTTATTTTCTCTGTTCATAGCTGCTCCTTGGGATAGTTATTACGGAAAAATCTCTTTCATGTATTTTCTGAGTGAAGAACAGTATTTCTCCGTCAGCGTTAAATATTGCTGCCTTTCGTCAACGCTCCATTCGCTCCAAATTTTATTTTCAATTTCCTGCAAGGCGTGGATTTTTGGGGATGAAAATTCCTTGCCTTTTTCAGTTAAAGAAACAATCGTATTTCTCCCTTGCCCTTGCAATAGGCATACAATCCCCTCTTTTTCTAACTTATGAATTGCAGAGTTAATGGTCTGCCGGCTCATCCCCGTCATTTTATATATTTCACTTTGTAGACAGCTATCTTCTGCGCCGCAAATGACATATAAGATGTCTAACACACTGTCCGAAATGCCCATTATTACCGCTGCTTCGTGGTAGAGCGAATTAATTTCGCCAGATAGCTGTGAGTATTTTTTTGCCTCCAATAAGTGCATAGCCGTTCTCCTTAGTGTCCGATTTCGTATATAGTATATCCGGTTTCGTACATTATGTCAAGCCTTTTTTACTGCTCCGAGAAAACAGGGGCGCCCAGCCTTTCCGGGGGGAAGGTAGCAGCCGTCAGGCGGTCGGATGATGTAGATGACATTTTGATGTCGACCCTGGAAGATGAGTGGCGGGAAATGGCGGAAATTGTGATATCTGAAATAAAAACAG
>OFMD01001007.1_pt1 | contig 19539 bp, 16 predicted proteins | sample 1541211 | NCBI WGS metagenome assembly OFMD01 (sample SAMN04209231, study PRJEB22552) | human gut metagenome | biome: gut; material: feces | host: Homo sapiens | place: USA: Oklahoma | reverse complement strand
AAAACCTCTCTTTGTACCAAGTCTTTCCTTCTGATACTTAATCACTTCATAATGTTCCGGGTTGATTTCCGGAACAACCATAGGAACATCAGGAGTCCATCTATGTGCGCTATTGTTTGAAACTACAGGTGTTTCTGTCTTAGCATAATCTTCTTCAATCTTCTTAATTTCTTCCTTAGTCATATCAACTGCACTAAATACAAAATCAACTGTTGAAGCAACAGCTTCTACTTCGTTAACATTATGTACAATCATCTTTTTAACTGATTCAGGCATTGGAGCTTCCATTTTCCATCTGTCACCTACAGCATCTTCATAAGTCTTTCCTGCTGAGCGTGGGCTTGCAGCCAAAGTTGTAACTTCAAACCATGGATGGTCTGCTAACAAAGTAATAAATCTCTGTCCAACCATACCTGTTGCACCTAAAATGCCTACTTTAAGTTTTTTGTCTAATTTCATCATCTTTGTGTTCTCCCTTATGCTTTTAATTTTATTTAAATGAATTAGTTTACCATATTAATAGAAATCTGACCACCCATCGTCATTCTTGTTAGAATTTCCTGAATTATTCTTCTTTGAAGTTGTGGTCTTTTCTGTTTTAGATGAGTTCTTCTTTGTCGTTTCAGACTCATTGCCAAATATATCCACAGCATAATTATCCCCAGGTCCATAACTTCCATATGTATCGTCTGAAGGTTTGCTGTTCTTACTATTGTTATTCTTTGTTGCCTTCTTTGTTGATTTATTTGTTTTCTTACTTGATTTCTTAGTTGTTGCCTTTTCATCAGTCTTTGAACTACTGCTTCCATTCTTGTTGGTAACAACTGTGTTTTTACTATTATCTGCAACTGTTCCCTTTTCACCGGCTACTGTTGCTTTCTGAACTGATTCCGTATTAGTTTCTGTTGTAGTCTCTATCACTGTTGTTTCAACCGTGGTTGTGTTATTTTCATCTTTGACAGTCTGTTTTCCTGTTTTATCTTTAATAAAAACCACTGCAATTATTATAACTATAATTCCTACAACAATTCCAAAAATCTTCTTATTCTTCATCTTATGCCTCCCCTAAATATACTTTATTATTATTCACATCGTAAGTTATTCCATTAAATGAAACACTTTCTGACTCTGTATTCTGTTGTTTCTTTTCTCGCTGTTCCTTAAGATAACTATCATATGCCGTTACTGATTTCTTATAAGTGTCTGACATACATTCCTTATAAACCATAGTCATAAATGAACAGAAAAGACTTATAATAATTATTCCAATAATTGATGAACCGGCATCATGTTTCTTAAATAATGGCAAAGAATCCCTGTATTTAAAATTGGATAAAAATATTGCCGGGCTGAAAAACCATACTATAAAGAAAATATATTTCAATACGGTTATTACATAGTCCATTGGTTCAAATTTATAATAACTAAGTTCACCATAAATACCTGTTCCTATATAGAAAATCATAAATGCATAATATAAAATAGCCGGAACCATCTTATATACTGCACCTGACCTGAAACCAAACAGTTTCACGCTTCCACTATCGTAATTGTTGGCTTTGGTATTCTTTCCATCATACCTAGCATATATATCTTTTTCTTTCCTGGGTTTGTATGGTTTATATGCCATCTCTGCTCCTTAAAATTCTGATTAAGTGGAATATTCCGTACATCAGACTTTCATAATTCTACTAAAATCGTTAATTTAAAGCTCCCGGCGTGACTCGAACACGTGACCTGCTCATTACGAGTGAGCTGCTCTACCAACTGAGCTACGGAAGCCTATTTACATAATTTAACTATTTATTGTAATAAAGTATACAATGACATTATTATAACTATAAGAAGAAAAAAAGTAAAGACAAAAACACCATATTTTGATATAATCTAGTTTATGATTTCAATTAAAATAAACGATATAAATAATTTTATGCAAAACCTTCTTGTAAAGGATACTTTTGATTCTTTTTTAATATGTAGCGGAGAAATAATAACAGGTTCTTCCTTCTCCTTTGACGGCCATATTAACAAAGCTTTTTTTGATAAGGATGAAATTGAAAACTTTACCGAAGATTTTGCCACCTGGGAAAACTTAAGAAATATTTGTTTTGAAATAATTAAAGGAAAAAAAGTTCCTACCCGACTTAAGTTGGTTATGGCTTTTCCTAAAGTTAATTATTCAAAAATCGTAAGGGAACTTGGCTCTTCTATTGCTGAAGAGAATATTAGTGGTCTTTATTTTCATATTATATACGAAAGCAATCAGATACATATTATAACCAGTTCTTCCCTTAATCTTTTTACAATGGATAAATCTCTTGATAATTACTGGGATAAATTAATTTCAAAGTTTCTTGAATCCCATTTTGATACAGAGATTTTATAGAAATTGTTAACTAATTGTAAACTTTTAGCACTCACCTTGATTGAGTGCTAATTTTCTCTTGACTTTTCTTTTTTACGTGTCTACAATATCCTTTAGAATTTAAAATGAACAATAACAAAGGAGTGATTTTTATGTCAGAGAAAAAGGGTAGTCTTTCAATTAACAGTGAAAACATTTTCCCTATTATTAAGAAATGGTTGTATTCAGACCATGACATTTTTTTCAGAGAATTAGTATCTAATGGTTGTGATGCCATTACAAAATTAAAGAAACTTGAAATGATGGGTGAAGCTGAAATAGCTGATGATGAAGAATTTAAGATTCAGATTCTTGCAAACCCTAAAGAGAAAACTCTTACTTTCATCGATAATGGTCTTGGTATGACTGCTGATGAAGTAGACGAATACATTAACCAGATTGCCTTTTCGGGTGCAGAAGCTTTCCTTGAACAGTATAAGGATAAAACTTCTGAAGACCAGATTATCGGTCATTTCGGTTTAGGTTTTTATTCAGCATTTATGGTTGCTGATAGAGTAACTATTGAAACTTTATCTTATAAGAAAGATGCCAAAGCAGTTCTTTGGGACTGTGAAGATGGTATGGACTTTACAATGTCTGACTCAGACAAGGCTGATCGTGGTACAAAGATTACTTTATATTTAAATGACGACAGCGTTGAATTTGCTAACATTTTCAAAGCTAAAGAGATTCTTGATAAGTACTGCTCTTTTATGCCTGTTGAAATTTTTGTATCTGACCCTTCTGCTGAACCTGAATATCAGACAATTATGGAAGAAGAATTAACAGATAAAGATACTGTTATTGAGCATATTGTTGAGCCAGCCAAAACTGAAGAAAAAGAAAAGGAAGACGGAACTAAGGAAACTGTTGAAGTTGAACCAGAAAAGAAAAAAGTAAAAATTTTAAAAAGACCTGTAAGTATCAGTGATACTACTCCTCTTTGGACTAAACATCCTAATGAATGTACTGAAGAAGAATACAGAGAATTCTATCACAAAGTATTCTTAGATTACAAAGAGCCTTTATTCTGGATTCATTTAAATATGGATTATCCATTTAACTTAAAGGGTATTTTGTACTTCCCTAAGATTAATACAGAATATGAATCAATTGAAGGCACAATTAAGCTTTATAACAATCAGGTATTTATTGCTGATAATATTAAGGAAGTTATCCCTGAATTCTTAATGCTTTTAAAGGGTGTTATTGATTGTCCTGATTTACCACTTAATGTTTCACGTTCTGCTCTCCAGAATGACGGTTTTGTCAAAAAGATTTCTGATTACATTACTAAGAAAGTTGCTGACAAACTTTCCGGCATGTGTAAAACAGATAAAGAAGAATACGAAAAATACTGGGATGATATTAGCCCATTCATTAAATTCGGTTGTTTAAAAGACACTAAGTTCTGCGAAAAGATGTCTGATTATGTTTTATTCAAGAATCTTGATGACAAATATCTTACATTTAAGGAATGTCTTGAAGAAAATAAAGATAAACATGAAAATACTATTTTCTACACAAACGATTCTGTTCAGCAGAGCCAGTATGTAAATATGTTTAAGGCTGAAGGAATTGATGCTGTTGTATTAAAAGATGCAATTGACCAGCCTTTCATTTCACAGCTTGAGCAGAAAAATGAAAATGTTAAGTTTGTAAGAATTGATGCTGACTTAAATGATTCATTTACTGAAGAAATAAGTGAAGATGAGCTTAAAGATGCTACTGAAAAATTAACAGAAACATTTAAGAAAGCTTTAAATCGTGATAAGTTAGATGTTAAGGTTCAGAAAATTAAAGACGAAAAAGTTTCTTCAATGATTACTGTTTCAGAAGAAAGCCGTCGTATGCAGGATATGATGAAGATGTATGGTATGTCCGGTATGGACCCTGCAATGTTTGGTGGTTCAGGTGAGACATTAGTATTAAATGCCAACAATGCTCTTGTTAAATACATTTTAGCTAATCCTGAAGGAGAAAACACTGATATTATGTGTAAGCAGTTATATGACCTTGCAGTAATTAGTCATACTCCGCTTAATCCTGAATCAATGACAGCATTCATTGAAAGAAGTAATAAGATACTTGAAATCTTGTCAGAGAAATAGGGAAGATGGTTTAAAGTCTTTTTATAACTGATAGTTTGTAGTCTGGTTATAATTAATGGTTTAAGCCACTGCAAATTATAAAATAAGAATGTAGAAATTATGGCATATAACAATGTCGGAAACCTACATTCTTATTTTTTATTTTATGACATGTTGGTACACTTTTCCACGGAGGTGTCCACTCCCAACTCTCCAATATATTGGACGATTTACAGTACAAGAGAACATTTTTATTCCACTTTACTTCAACTCATATTTTTCAAATATTTCATATACTGCCAGGTTATACTTGTATAGGTTCTGGGCTTTTCTAATTAGTTTCGCACACTTATGCGAATCATCAAAGTTAAGTGATATATACGTCCACATTTCTTTCATTTTAAACAGCAAATGCTTGTCTGCTTTCATTATTTTTTCAAAATCATTATATAGTCTGTCATGATATGCCTCTAGCATTTTTTTAGTCAACTTTTTTCCACCTTTGATTTCATTAACAAGGTTTGGGTTTCCAATAAGCCCTCTGCCTATCATGATGCTTCCAATTTTCATTTCTGAATCATCATTTATTTTCTCAATAATTCTGTGATAATTCTCCACTGTGTTTATATCTCCGTTATAACAAACTGGATTCTTACTGTTTTCCAAAGCATACTTAAAGGCTTCCATGTTTGGAGTTCCCTTGTATAGTTGCTCTCTTGTTCTTGGATGTACTATCAACTGGCTAATTGGATATTTATTGTAAACTTCTAGTATATTTTCAAACTCATCCGGCTCATACATTCCTATTCTTGTTTTTACAGATATTGATAAATTATGACCTTCACTGTTCTTCTTCTCTAACCAGTTGAATGTTTCATCAAAAAATCTGTCCATTGCTTCCGTATCTTTTAGGAAACCTGCCCCTTTGTTTTTAGACACAACAGTGCCTGAAGGGCAGCCGGCATTCAAATTAATTTCTTTATCATAGCCCAATTCAATTAACTGATTTGCTGCCTTTATAAAGTAATCTGCCCGATTTGCCAGAATTTGTGGCACCAAATTAATCCCTTTATTATTGTTTTCCGGCAAAAGATCTCTTATTTCTTTTCCTTTTAATCTATCGTTAATCGATGGGGATATGAAAGGTGCATAGTACTTATCCACGTCATCAAACAAATCATTATATGCGTTTCTATATGTAAATCCTGTTACACCTTCAAGTGGTGCAAAATAAAATTCCATGTCATTCTCCTTACTTATCTATTAATCCTTGCACAGTATATCAAAAGTATGTTTCAAAAACCAGTAGTATGTGGTATAATTTTATAGGTTTTATGCGAATTTATTTATATTTATGCACAAAACCGCTTTAACAAAAATAATTAAAAGCGAGGTTATACATATGAAATTATGGGGCGGTCGATTTACTAAGGAAGAAAATCAGTTAGTTCACAACTTTAACGAATCCCTTTCTTTTGACCAGAAATTTTATAAGCAGGATATTCAGGGAAGTTTAGCACATGTTAAAATGCTTGGCAAACAGGGAATTATTACTACTGATGAAATGAATGATATTATTAAAGGGCTTGAAAGCATTAGAGTTGATCTTGACAACGGAACTCTTCAGTTTGATAACAGTGAGGATATTCACAGTTTTGTAGAAGCACATCTTATTGAAAGAATTGGCGATGCCGGCAAGAAACTTCACACAGGACGTAGCCGTAATGATCAGGTTGCTCTTGACATGAAACTTTACACAAGACATGAAGTTGAAGAAATTAATGATTTGTTAAAAACACTTCTTAATTCTTTATTGAAGGTTATGGAGGAAAACACAGAAACTTTTATGCCCGGCTTTACTCATTTACAGAAAGCACAGCCTATTACTTTGGCTCATCACTTTGGTGCTTATTTCGAAATGTTCAAGCGTGACCGTAGCAGATTAGATGATATTCATAAGAGAATGAATCTTTGTCCGCTAGGTTCAGGTGCTTTAGCAGGAACCACTTATCCTTTAGACAGAGAATATACTGCAAATCTTCTTGGTTTTGATGGTCCAACTCTTAACAGTATGGATTCTGTATCAGATAGAGATTATTTAATTGAATTTTTAAGTGCTCTTTCTACTATTATGATGCACTTAAGCAGATTCTGTGAAGAAATTTGTATTTGGAATTCTAACGAATACCGTTTTGTTAATATTGATGATTCATACAGCACAGGTTCAAGCATTATGCCTCAGAAGAAAAATCCTGATATTGCAGAGTTAATCAGAGGAAAAACAGGACGTGTTTACGGTGCTCTTGCTTCTATCCTTACAACAATGAAAGGTATTCCTCTTGCTTATAACAAAGATATGCAGGAAGACAAAGAGTTATCTTTTGATGCAATTGATACAGTTAAAGGATGCATCGTTTTATTTACAGGTATGATTGATACAATGACATTTAACAAAGATATTATGGAAGCAAGTACAAAGAACGGCTTTACTAATGCTACTGATGCTGCTGATTACCTTGTAAACCACGGAGTACCATTTAGAGATGCTCACGGAATCGTTGGTCAGTTAGTTCTTTTCTGTGAAGAAAAAGGAATCGCCCTTGATGATATGACTTTAGATGAATATAAAGCAATCAGTCCTGTGTTTGAAGATGACATTTATGATGCTATAAGCTTAGAAACATGCGTTGATAAGCGTACAACAATTGGTGCTCCGGGACCTGATGCTATGAAGAAAGTTATTGAAATCTATAAAGAATATTTATCAAAATAAAATTGATTTTTCTAATACGTTTGCAAAATAATAATATTAGAAAATTTTCTAATATTTTAACAAAATAGTTTTCAGATTTTTTGTTAATATTTTTAATAAAAAACCTCACTAAGAATCATAATTAAATCTTAGTGAGGTTTTATTAAATTCCCAAAATTTCTATGGATTACAGATTTTACAAGGATCATATCCCTGATTTATTAAATCCTGCCTTGTTCCTTTGTATACACTTTTATTAGAATTGCTCATCTGTTTTACACTTCTGCAAGATGGAGTGTGGAATTTGTGAGTATTCATATTGAGAATATATTCTGTAGTAGCTGATGAACTGCTTGTATTTTTCTTTGATGAACTACTATTTGAATTACTCTTGTAGCTACTGCTTGAACTTCCGTTTGTATTCTTATTTGAACTGCCTGTTGAAGTTGACTTCTTGCTGTCCGAACTACTTTCAACTTTTCCATTGCCTATACTGTCTCCGGTTGCATAATCAATAGTTACACCCGGTTGAACATTATAGCAAAAAACATTAAAGCTAATTCCTTCGCCTTTATCCTCAACAGAATATCCTTCCATCTTTACACCTTTTGCAACAAGATTGTTACCTTCAAAAATAGGTGTGACTCTATACATTACGTGATTGGATGTTTCTTTTACATAATCCGCAACCATATCTTCAAAAGGAAGCATCCCTGTTACGTTAAGATATCTTGTTCCTGTTATAAGATTTTTCCCGTTGGCATTTTCGCCTGTCAACTGATACCCAATAAGATGACATCTATTGTACAAATATTTTCCGTCAACAAAATCATATTTAGCAGTGCGCCAACCTGTAGGTTTTACCATTCCAATTTCACCACGTTTTTCCGTTGGCATAATTTCTTTTCCAACACTTGCCACACATACAGTACACCTTCCAAGACTATCAAGACTTCCATACTTTTCAAAAGATTTATCTGTTATCTCTTTTGATTTAAATTCCGGATTATTTCCATTAAGTTCTACATATGCTTTTCCGTTATATTCCGGAATTTTTGTAGACTTTGAGCTTTTTGTTGACTTGCTTTTGTTTGATTCATTTTTCGAAGAGTTTGCACTTTTATTAGATTTTTGTGCTTTAGTTGTAATATTAGCACTGTCATCATTGTCTACAACTTGTGTTTTGTTATTCAAACTATCATCCTGTGTTTGTGTATCAGTAGCTAATATTACCTTAGTTTTTCCTGAATCTGATGAATTAATACTTGTATTATCGCACCCTGAAAGCATTCCAACTGCCAACATTAATGCCATTAAAAGTGCACTTATTCTTTTTTTCATAACCTGCTCCATGTACCTATTCATAAATCTCTCTAACTATCTTTTCGTGGGAATATCCCTGAAACTCTAAAGTTTCTGTAAGATTGAGTTTAATTTTATTCATACCAAAACTTACATCTGCCGGATAAATCTTGTCCCATCTATAGACAATCAGTTTATTTATTTGTTCCACATTAATATGCTGCTTTTCAACAAAACAAAAATCAGAATCTTCAACATTAGAAAAATTATCACATACAACAATATTGTCTGCCTTATCTTCCGAAAACTGCTTAAAAGAATACTCATCCATATATAATTTTGCACCATTAATATATTCTAAAATATTCTTTCTTACAATTCTATCCCTGCTTTGTCTTCTATTGTTAAACAGCATTCCATTATTTTGATCTAAACATATAATTACATTCATTATAAATACCTTTTCTTTTATTGAACATTTTTAAGGTTTACATCCAACTGATTAAACGGAATTGAAATATTGTTTTCATCAAACTTATATTTTACATTTTCATTTAAGTAAAACTTAGCATTCCAATAGTCTTCAGTTTTAACCCACATTCTCATTTCCAAAATAATGCTGCTATCTGCAAGTTCCTTAACCACAACAACTTCTTCTTCCGGTTTAATCCCATATTCTGACTTCTTCATAACATCAGCCATAATCTTCTTAGCTTTTTTAATATCATCATCATATCCTATACCAACTTCAACATCTAGTCTTCTTTCTTCCTGATGTGTAACATTGGTCAAAACACTATCTGCTAATTTACCATTAGGAAGTTTAATACTTTTGTTATCAATAGACTGCAATGTTGTATAAATAATGTCAATCTTTGTAACATTACCCTCAACACCTTCTGCAATAATATAGTCACCTAACGAAAAAGGTTTAGTTATAAGTATAAGTATACCTCCTGCAAAGTTTGCAAGACTTCCCTGTAATGCCAAACCTATGGAAACTCCTGCTGTACCTAAAAGAGTGATAAATGAGGTTGTCTGAATACCAATCTGGCCACATATTGTAATAATAATCACAATATAACCAAATACCTTAATCATTGAATCTAAGAATTTAACAACTCCTTCATCGATATTGGATTTATTCATAATCTTCTTAAATAATTTTCTTACAAGAGAAAGAACAATCCTTCCAATAATAAATATTACTATTGCAAGAAACAAATCGAATCCAAAATCAATAGCTTTGTTAATTCCGTCATCTATTACTGTCGAAAATCTGCTTACTTTCTTATCCAATTCTTCTACATTTTGTTCAATATTTTGTTGAACCTCCGTGGCTAAAATAAACATTCCTTTGCTCCTTATTATTTGTCTAATTACACTTTCAAAAAGTCTTATTCCTTCTATGCATGTAAAATTGCATAATAATCTTGATTAGAAAAACCGGTGAAATAAAATTATATATTTATAACACCGGTTCATCTTAAATATTACACTATTTCAGATAAATACATTCTTACATAAATGTTTATCCATCTAAAATAAAATTATGTTTTATTTATAGTATTATCGTACTATTTAATAACTCTTACCTTAATAACACCTTCAACTGCCTGTAATTTTGATACAAGCTGTTCTGTTGCAGGATCATCACAATCGATAATGGCATATGCATAATCACCTTTAGACTTATCAACCATATCTGATACGTTAATTCCTTCAGCAGCAACTACTGATGTAAGCTGTCCAATCATATTTGGAATATTCTTATGACAAACTGTAATTCTTGTAGTCTTGTCGCAAACACCCAAATCACATTTTGGATAGTTAACTGAGTTAACAATATTACCATTTTCTACGAAATCCATAATTTCCTTAACCGCCATAACTGCACAGTTATCTTCTGATTCAGCAGTTGAAGCTCCAAGATGAGGTGTTGCAATAACGCCTTCAACTCCTGCCACATTGGGATTAGGGAAATCTGTTACGTATTTCTTAACCTTTCCTGATGCTAAAGCTTCACACATTGCCTCATCATCTACTAATAAATCTCTTGCAAAATTAAGAACAACAACTCCGTCTTTCATCATTGCAATAGTTTCTTTATTAATCATCTTCTTAGTATCATCTACTAATGGTGTATGTACTGTAATGAAATCACATTCTTTAAAGATTTCTTCTCTTGTCTTTACAAGATGAACGTCTCTCTTAAGGCTTAATGCCCCTTCGACTGAAATAAATGGATCATTTCCGTATACTTCCATTCCCATTGATTCAGCAGCGTTGGCTACTAATCTTCCGATAGCTCCAAGACCGATTACGCCAAGTTTTTTGCCTTTAATTTCATTTCCGGCAAAATTCTTTTTAGCCTTTTCCATATCTTTGCTGATATTTTCATTGTCCGTATTATTATCAACCCACTTGTTACCGCCAATAATATCTCTTGATGCAAGAAGCATGCCACAAAGCACTAATTCTTTTACTCCGTTAGCATTTGCACCTGGTGTGTTAAATACAACAACACCCTTATCTGCACATTTATCCAATGGGATATTGTTAACACCTGCTCCTGCTCTTGCAATTGCCAAAAGGCTTTCAGGTAAATCTAAGTCATGCATTGCTGCACTTCTTACTAATGCTACATCTGCATCAGCAAAATTATCTGTCATTTCGTAATTATCATTAAATAATCCTGTTCCAAGTTCAGAAATAGGATTTAAGCAATTAACTTTAGTCATCTCTATTCTCCTTCATATAAGTGGTTCTAATTAATTCAAACTAACTTATTTAACCACAAATATATTTATGCGTTTTCTTTTTCAAATTTTTCCATAAACTCTACTAATGCCTTAACACCTTCAATTGGCATAGCATTATAAATGCTGGCTCTCATACCACCAACTGTTCTATGACCTTTAAGGTTTTCAAGTCCTGCAGCCTTAGCTTCTGCAACAAACTTAGCATCTAATTCTTCGTTACCTGTTACAAAAGGTACATTCATAAGCGAACGGTCCTTAGGAACTACAGTACCCTTAAATAATTTGCTGTTATCAAGGAAATCATAAAGAATCTTAGCCTTTTCTTCGTTACGCTTCTTCATTGCATCAAGACCACCCATCTTTTTAATCCACTTAAATACCTTACCACAAATATAAATTCCGTAGCATGGAGGTGTATTGTAAAGTGAACCTGCGTCTGCCTGTGTCTTCCACTGAAGCATTGTAGGAACTGTGCTGTCAACTTCTTCAGGAATCAAATCTTCTCTAATAATTGCAATAACAACACCTGCCGGTCCAACATTCTTCTGAACACCACCATAAATCACACCGTATTTTGATACATCAACAGGTTCTGATAAGAAACATGAAGATACATCAGCTACTAATGTATGTCCCTTAGTATTAGGTAATTCATGATACTTTGTACCATAAATAGTATTGTTTTCACAAATGTATACATAATCTACATCATCATCAATATCTAAGTCACTACAATCAGGAATATATGAGAATGTCTTATCTGCTGATGAAGCTACTCTCTGTACCTCAAGATACTTTTCTGCTTCTGCAGCTGCTTTCTTAGCCCACTGTCCTGTTACAATATAAGCAGCCTTACCATTCTTCTTTAAGTTCATTGGTACTGCAGCGAACTGCTGTGAAGCACCACCCTGAAGGAATAATACTTTATAATTATCAGGAATATTCATTAAATCTCTAATATCCTGTTCTGCTTCATCAATAATCTGCTGGAACATTTTTGAACGATGGCTCATTTCCATTACGCTCATACCGCATCCCTTGTAATCAAGCATTTCTTCTGCTGCTTCCTTTAATACTTCTTCCGGTAATACTGCCGGTCCTGCTGAGAAATTATATACTCTAGCCATTTGAAACCTCCCTTTTATGTCATAGGAAAATGCCTGCATAACAGGCATTTTCCGTATTTTTAGTAAATACTAATATATCTATATTAGCAGTCATATCCTTTTTCTGCAAGGTCTTCTTCTGAAAAAACTTCACTAATTGCTGTATTAGCAGGAACCATAGGGAATACCTTTTCATCCTGATCTATCTGACAATCAATAACACATGGTATATTGAGAGCTATAGCATCTTTTAATGCATTTTCAAATTCTTCAACTGTTGTTGCTCTGTAAGCCTTAGCTCCCATTCCTTCTGCAATCTTTACGAAATCAACGCTATCGTCAAGAACAGTATTTGAATATCTCTTGCCATAGAATAATGTCTGCCACTGTCTAACCATACCAAGAACGTGGTTATTAATAACAATCTGAATAATTGGAATATTGTAACGTGTTGCTGTTGCAATTTCATTCATGTTCATTCTGAAACATCCATCACCTGCAACATTTACACATACTCTGTCTTTATTGCCCATCTTAGCACCAATACATGCGCCAACACCATAGCCCATTGTACCAAGTCCACCTGATGTAATAAGCTGTCTAGGTTCTTTAAACTTATAGAACTGTGCAGCCCACATCTGATGCTGTCCAACATCTGTTGTAATGATAGCATCACCATTTGTAATGTTATATAAAGAATCAATAACAGCAGGTCCTGTAAGAACATCTTTATTAAGAGCTAAAGGATATTTTTCCTTCATTTCTTTAATTTCCTGCATCCAATCTGCATGATCCTGTTTTGTAAGAGCACTATTAAGTCTAATAAGAACCTCTTTCATATCTCCGATGATGCTTGCGTCAGCCTTAATATTCTTATTAATTTCTGATGGATCAACATCAATATGTACAATCTTTGCATTGTTAGCAAAAGCCTTAGCCTTACCGATTACACGGTCACTAAATCTTGCTCCAAGAACTAATAATAAATCACACATTGTAACACCATAGTTTGATGTTTTTGTTCCGTGCATACCGATCATTCCTGTATATCTTTCGCTGTTACCATCCATTGCACCTTTACCCATAAGTGAATCACAAACAGGTGCGTCAACTAATTCTGCAAGTTCTCTTACTTCCTTAGCTGCATCTGAAATAACTGCGCCACCACCAACTAAAATAAATGGTTTCTTTGATGACTTAATCATCTCTACTACTATATCAATGTCTTCTTTTTTAATTGTGTCAGAAATTCTTTCCACTTTAACAGGTTCCTGTTTTTCGTAGTTGTACTTAGCTGCTGTAACGTCTTTTGTTATATCAACAAGTACAGGTCCCGGTCTTCCTGTCTTGGCAATACGGAAAGCCTTTCTAAGTGTATCTGCAAGATTTTCAATATCTTTCACAATAAAATTATGTTTTGTAATTGGCATTGTTGCACCAACAATATCAATTTCCTGAAACGAATCTTTTCCAAGTCCTGACTTGGCAACATTAGCTGTAATAGCAACCAATGGAACTGAATCCATGTATGCTGTTGCAATACCTGTAACCAAGTTAGTTGCACCAGGTCCTGATGTTGCCATACAAACTCCAACTTTCCCTGTTGAACGGGCATATCCGTCAGCTGCATGAGCTGCCCCCTGTTCATGGGATACTAATATATGTGTAATTTCATCTGAGTGCTTATACATTTCATCATATATGTTAAGGATTGTTCCGCCCGGATAACCAAATACTGTATCAACACCCTGTTCTTTTAAACATTCTATTACTATTTGTGAACCGTTTAATTCCATAATCTTGTCCTCTCCCTTGTCTTATTTATCGATTGCAAGAATTGCTCCTCTGTTACCTGATGTAACCATAGATGCATATCTTGCCAAATAACCTGTTGTAACCTTTGGTTCTCTTGGTGTCCAGTTCTTTCTTCTTTCTGCAAGAACTTCATCAGAAACATCAAGTTCAAGAGTCATTTCAGGAATATTAATTTTAATAATGTCTCCTTCTTCTACTAAAGCAATAGGTCCACCTACTGCAGCTTCAGGAGATACATGTCCGATAGAAGCTCCTCTTGAAGCACCAGAGAAACGTCCGTCAGTAATAAGAGCCACTGATGAACCAAGTCCCATACCTGCAATTGCTGATGTAGGATTTAACATTTCTCTCATTCCAGGGCCACCCTTAGGTCCTTCATATCTGATAACTACAACATCACCAGGTACAATCTTTCCGCCCTTTATTGCTACAATAGCATCTTCTTCGCATTCAAATACTCTTGCAGGTCCTTTATGAACCATCATTTCATCTACAACTGCTGAACGTTTTACAACGCTGCCATCAGGTGCAAGATTTCCTTTTAATACTGCAAGACCACCTGTTTTACTATATGGGTTATCAAGAGGTCTGATAACCTGTGGATTCTTGTTTTCACAATCTTTAATATTTTCTCCAATTGTATTTCCTGTTACAGTAATACAATCTTCATGTAAAAGACCAAGTTCTCTTAATTCATTCATTACCGCATAAACACCGCCTGCTTCATTAAGGTCTTCCATATATGTAGGACCTGCTGGAGCCAAATGGCAAAGGTTAGGTGTTTTTTCACTGATTTCATTAGCAAATGAAATATCAAAATCAAATCCAACTTCATGTGCAATAGCAGGTAAATGAAGCATACTGTTTGTTGAACAACCAAGTGCCATATCTACTGTTAATGCATTTAAAATAGCATCTTTTGTCATAATGTCACGAGGTCTGATATTCTTTCTGTATAATTCCATTACTGCCATACCTGCATGCTTAGCAAGTTTTAACCTTTCTGAATATACAGCAGGGATTGTTCCGTTACCCTTAAGTCCCATACCCAATGCTTCTGTAAGACAGTTCATTGAGTTAGCTGTGTACATACCTGAACATGAACCACATGTTGGACAAGCCTTACATTCATATTCATTTAATTCTTCAAGAGACATCTTGCCGGCAGCATTGGCACCTACTGCTTCAAACATTGATGAAAGACTGGTCTTATGTCCTCCAACATGTCCTGCAAGCATTGGTCCTCCTGAAACAAATACTGTTGGCACATTTACTCTTGCTGCAGCCATTAATAATCCCGGTACATTCTTATCACAGTTAGGAATCATAACTAAAGCATCAAACTGGTGAGCCTTAGCCATACATTCTGTTGAATCTGCAATCAAATCTCTTGTTACAAGAGAATATTTCATTCCTTCATGTCCCATTGCAATACCGTCACATACGGCAATAGCCGGGAACATAATTGGTGTACCACCTGCCATGGCAACACCCATCTTTACTGCGTTAGCAATCTTATCAAGGTTCATATGTCCCGGAACGATTTCATTATATGAACATACAATACCAACTAATGGTCTTTCCATTTCTTCTTCTGTCATACCCAGAGCATTAAACAATGATCTGTGTGGAGCCTGCTGAAGTCCTTTCTTTACTGCATCACTCTTCATCTTATTTCCTCCTAAAATCGGTCTATCTATTATAGTCTATAAAATCTAAAATCATATGAAGTGACTTTATTAAAGTCTGTTTACTATCTCGTCACCCATCTCTTTACAGCCAACAAGTGTCATTCCGTCTGACATAATATCAACTGTTCTGATATTGTCTTCTAACACTTTCTCAACTGCCTTTTCAACTGCATCTGCTTCCTTATCAAGATCAAATGAGTATCTCAGCATCATAGCTGCTGAAAGAATTGTTGCTATAGGGTTAGCCTTGTTCTGACCTGCAATATCAGGTGCTGCACCGTGGCTTGGTTCATAAAGTCCAAACTTATCTTCTCTAAGACTGGCTGATGATAACATTCCAATTGATCCTGTAATCATACTAGCTTCATCTGAAAGGATATCCCCAAACATATTCTCTGTTACAACAACATCAAACTGTGCCGGATCCTTAACTAACTGCATTGCACAGTTATCTACTAACATATGTGTTAATGTAACCTCAGGATAATCCTTTGCCACTTCATTTACAACCTTATCCCATAATCTTGAAGAGTCAAGCACGTTAGACTTGTCAACACTTATTACGTTCTTTCTTCTCTTCATTGCAATTTCAAAAGCTTTCTTTGCAATACGTCTAATTTCGTTCTCATTATATGTTAAAGTATCTGTTGCTGTAAGCACGCCGTCAACTTCTTCAGTCTTTCTTTCTCCAAAATAAAGACCACCTGTTAACTCTCTAACAATAATCATGTCAAAACCGGCATCTGCTACCTCTTCCTTCAATGGACAGGCACCATTTAATTCTTTGTAAAGATATGCAGGTCTAAGGTTAGCAAAAAGATTAAGTCCTTTTCTTATGGCAAGTAGTCCTGCCTCCGGTCTAAGGTTAGGTGGAAGTTCGTACCAACTGTCTTTTCCGACGACACCACCTACGGCACCAAGAAGGACTGCGTCACTTTTCTGTGCTGTGGCTAATGCTTCATCTGTAAGTGGAACTCCGTGCTTGTCAATTGACACCCCGCCCATATCCACTTCTGTGTAGTTGAAGACATGACCAAACTTAGTTCCAACAGCATCAAGAACCTTCTGTGCTTCTCTTACAATCTCTGGTCCAATTCCATCACCGGGAATTACTGCAACATTAAAATTCATCATGTATCCTCTTTTCTATCGTGATTAATAAGAAGTAGCTTCTGCATAATTAAGTACAAAAGTCTACGCTAATTCTTAAATTATATCGTAAATGATATATTTTATCAACCTACATATATAATATATTTCTTGATTAAATTTAACCTGGTTCATAATTTATAATAAACATTCTACTTTATTTTTTCTATTTTTCATACTTGTTTTCTTTCTTAAATAATGTTTCCGTAACAGTTTTGCTAAAAGAATAAACTAAAAGAAGGCAACAGCCTTGCCTTTACAAGTTCACCATTGCCTTCTTTTTATAATATAACACTATATTATCGCTTGATTTTTCTTATTGAGAAGAATGCCATTCCAAGTGACATCATCAGCATAGCCATCAACATAGCCAAAACAGAAAAAAGGTGTTTATAGACCTTAAATCTCATAAACACCTTTACTTCAAGCTTTAATATTATTGTATTTATATCATAGTAACTATTCAGCTTTTTCTACATCTACAATAGCTGATTTCTGCATTGGAATACGGCAGTTCTTGTTTCCACCAAATTCAACGATAACTGTATCATCTGTTACATCAATAACCATTCCGTAAAATCCACTTGTTGTTAAAATGCTATCGCCTACTGCAACTGCATCCATAACTTCTTTCTGTTTCTTTTCCTGTTTCTTCTGTGGCTTAATAGCAAGGAAATACATAAATCCAATAATTAATACTACATAAAGGACCATTATTCCCCAGCTTGCTGCCTGAGAACCTGCTGCTAAAATTGGCATTGTTCGTTCCTCCTATTTCTTGTCATTTTCTTTAAAGCCTTCTAATTTCTTAGCTTTATATTCGGCATAGTTTCCTGCCTCAATGGCATCTCTTATTTCCTCCATCATTGTATTATAAAAATACAAATTATGCAAGACGCATAAGCGCATGCCTAACATCTCCTTAGCTTTAAGAAGATGTCTGATATATGCTCTTGAGTGATACTTACATGCAGGACACTCACAACCTTCTTCTATTGGTCTTGAATCTGTTTCATACTTTGCATTAAACAAATTCAACTTACCGGCATTAGTATATACATGTCCATGACGACCGTTTCTTGATGGGTAAACACAATCAAAGAAATCCACACCACGTTCTACTGCTTCAAGTATATTAGCCGGAGTACCTACTCCCATTAAATATATTGGCTTATCCTTTGGAAGATGAGGTTCAACACTTTCAATAATTCTATACATTTCCTCGTGGCTTTCACCTACAGCCAGACCACCTATGGCATATCCATCCAAATCCATATCAGCTATAGCCTTGGCCTGTTCAATACGGATATCAGCATAAATACCACCCTGATTAATACCAAACAATAATTGATTCTTATTAATCGTATCTTCCAAACCGTTAAGTCTGTTCATTTCTTTCTTACATCTTTCAAGCCATCTTGTAGTTCTTGCAACAGAATTTTCAATATACTGTCTTGATGCAACACTTGAAGGACATTCATCAAAAGCCATAGCTATAGTTGAAGCTAAGTTTGACTGAATCTGCATACTTTCCTCAGGCCCCATAAAAATCTTTCTTCCGTCTACATGTGAATTAAAGTATACACCTTCTTCTTTTATTTTTCTAAGTCCTGCAAGAGAGAACACCTGAAATCCGCCTGAATCCGTAAGAATGGGTCTGTCCCAATTCATAAATTTATGAAGACCGCCTAACTTCTTAACAATCTTATCACCCGGTCTAACATGAAGGTGATATGTATTAGATAATTCTACCTGTGTCTTAATTGTCTTTAAGTCTTCTGCAGCTACTGCACCTTTAATTGCAGCCGCTGTTCCTACATTCATAAAAACCGGTGTCTGAATCTTGCCATGAACTGTTGTAAATTCGCCTCGTTTTGCATTTCCATCTTTTGCTAAAACCTTAAACATAAAACACCTCATTGATTTCATTATTTTTAACGCATTGTATTATTATATTATTTTATTAGTATTAACGCAAGCAGATATTTTCAATTTGCTATTATCCCTATTCCTTGTTATAATCGTGAAAGGCAAAAATTTTTACGGATTTTATTTACGGAGGTTAAAATGGCTGGTTCAACATATGGTAACATTTTTAAAATAACAACTTGGGGAGAATCTCATGGAAAGGCTGTTGGCGTTGTAGTTGACGGTTGCCCTGCAGGAGTTCCTCTTTGTGAAGAAGACATTCAGTTTTTTCTTGACAGAAGAAAGCCGGGACAGTCTGCATACACTACACAGCGTAACGAAGATGACAAGGTCGAGATTTTGTCTGGTATTTTTGAAGGAAAAACTACCGGCACTCCTATTTCTTTGTTTGTACACAATAAAGATCATCATTCTGCTGATTACTCACAGATTGCAGAATGCTACAGGCCGGGACACGCTGATTACACTTTTGATGAAAAATATGGTTTCAGAGATTATCGCGGTGGCGGACGTTCATCAGGTCGCGAAACTATAGGAAG
>OFMD01001004.1_pt1 | contig 19560 bp, 19 predicted proteins | sample 1541211 | NCBI WGS metagenome assembly OFMD01 (sample SAMN04209231, study PRJEB22552) | human gut metagenome | biome: gut; material: feces | host: Homo sapiens | place: USA: Oklahoma | reverse complement strand
CCGGCCAGACGCCGGCGGGCCAGCGCCCAGGCCGCCTCCTCCACCTCCGGCGAGACGTACAGCAGGCCGTCCCGCAGCAGGGTGGCCCGGTCCTTTCCGGCGGCAAAGCACACCAGCTCCCGGGCCTCCAGGGTGGCGGCCTCGATCCCCGCCTGCCGCAGGGACCGCCGGATATCCAGGGTCAGATCGTTGTATGTAACAGCCATTACCAGGCGTCCTTTCCCTGCTCCTCCGGCAGCACCAGCTTCAGGGCCTCGATGGCCACCTCCAGCATGGAGTCGTCCGGCTCGTTGGTGGTGAAATTCTGCAGCCACATCCCCGGGGCGGACAGGACCCGGGTCACGGCGTTGTCGTGGCGGCCCACAAAGCGGTTGAACTCATAGGTAACGCCCACCACTGGGATCAGCAGCAGCAGATGCATGGCCACCCGGACCCACAGATTCTGCCAGTTCACATAGCTGAACACGATGCTGCTGCACAGAATGGACACCACGATGACCACGAACAGGAAGCTGGTGCCGCAGCGGGGATGGTGCTTGGGCTGGATGCGGGCGTTTTCCACCGTCAGCGGCAGGCCCGCCTCATAGCAGAAGATGGTCTTATGCTCCGCCCCGTGATAGCAGAACACCCGGCGCACGTCCTTCTGCCTGGAGCAAAGGATCAGATATCCCAGGAAGATCACGATCTTCACCGCCCCCTCGATGAGGTTGTGGACGGCGGCGTGGCGGGCATGGAACAGCCCGGCAATAAACGTGGGCAGCAGCATGAACAGCAGCAGCGTCAGCCCCAGGGACAGAAGCACCGACACCCACACCAGCGCCGACTGGAGCTTTTCCGCCGGAATGTGGGCCTCCAGCCATTGGTCCAGCTTGGAGGGCTGGGTATTTTCATCGTCGGGATAGTAATCGGCGGAGAACATCAGGGCCTTGACGCCCCGGACCATGGAGTCCAGAAACGTGACGGCCCCCCGAATGATGGGCCAGCCCAGGATGGGGTACTTGTCCTTGACCAGGGTCAGCTCCTCCACCCGGGTCACCAGGCCCTCCGGCGAGCGGACCACAATGGCCTGCTTCTCCGGCCCGCGCATGAGAATGCCCTCGATCAGGGCCTGACCGCCGATGGACGTGCGGAATTGGTTGTTTTTTTCCATGGGGAATGGGTTCCTTTCCTGTTTGAACAGTATAACACAGCGCCCGCCGGAATGCAACAGGCGTTCGATTTTTTTATAGCTCCTCCCCGGCGATGGGCAGGCGGATGGTGACGATGGCACCGCCGCCGTCGGCATTGCCGATGTCGAAGGCGCCGCCGTGGCGCTGGACGATCTCGTCGCACACGGCCAGGCCGATGCCGCTGCCCCGGGCCCTGGAGGACCCCTTATAGAACTTCTGCTTCACAAAGGGCAGCTCCGCCGGAGGAATGCCGGGGCCGTAGTCCCGGATGCGCACCACATAGCACTCCCCCTCCCGGGTCATGTCCACGTCGATGCGCTTGCCTGCCCCGCCGTGCTTGGCGGCGTTGTCCAGCACGTTGCAGAACACCTGCTTCAGCCGCTGAGGGTCGCCGGAGATAGGGTCGGTATACAGCTCCTGCCCGCTGTGATAGTTCAACTGGATGCCGTCCTGGCGGAACAGCTCGCGATAGGTATAGATGGCGTCCTCCAGCTCCGCCTGCAGGTCCATTTCCTCCACCTGGAGGGTAAAGCGGCCGTCCTGCATTTTGGAAAATTCCAGCAGCTCCTCCACCATGCCCGTCAGGCGGCGGGCCTCCTTGACAATGATGCGCAGACCACGGCGCAGCTGGCGGGGGTCGCCGGTCTCATCGCCCAGCAGCGTCTCGCCCCAGCCGCTGATGGCCGTCAGCGGGGTGCGCAGCTCGTGGGACACGGAGGAGATGAACTCCGTCTGTATTTTTTCGCTTTGACTGATCTTCAGGGACATGTTGTTGATGTTGTCCACCAGCTGGCCCAGCTCGTCGGAGTATTTGTTGCTGATCTGGATGCCGTAGCTGCCGGAGGAAATGCGCTTGGCGGCCTCGGACACCTCCGCCACCGGCGTCACCACGTTGTTGATGAAGATCAGGTTGGATACGAAGATCAGAAAGATCACCGCCGCGATGATGGCGGCGATCACCAGCACCGTCAGCCAGAGCTGCTGGTCCATCAGATGGGTGGAGGTGACGTAGCGCATAACGCCCACCACCGCGCCGTTGTAGAACAGGGGGCTGGACACGGCCAGAATGTTCTCGCCGGTCAGGGGGTCCCGGCCGGTGAATGTGGCGGTTTTGCCGGTTTCCACGGCGCGATTCACATCCATCGTGGCGGGGGTGCTGCCGGCCACGGCCCCTCGGGTGGACAGCTCCACCTGGCGCTTGCCGTTGATAAATTGCAGCTCCACGGTCTTGCCCAGGCTGTCGCTGGTGGCAAAGTCCGCGGTGTACTGGGCGGCCCGGCGGTAATACTCGCTGTAGCTGCCCATGCTGTAGGCGCTGAAATAGTCCGCCCCGGATTTTGCCTTGGCCTCCAGGGTGGAGCGGGCCCGGCCATAGAGGTTGGAGCTGATGGTCACAGCGGTGAGAATCCCCGTCAGGGCCAGAATGATGACGATGGGCCCCACGCTGCTGGCCAGCCACCGGCGGCGCAGGCCCCGGAGCTTCAGCCGCTTCCCCCCGCCGGGGGTAAACAGCCGCAATCTGTTGTCCGTTTGCGTTCCCATTGTATCAGAAGCCCCACTTATAGCCGAAGCCCCACACCGTGGTGATATAGGTGGGGTTGGTGGCGTTGTCCTCGATCTTCAGCCGCAGACGGCGGACGTTGACGTCCACGATCTTCAGCTCGCCGAAATAGTCCCGGCCCCACACCAGGTCCAGGATCTCCTCCCGGGACAGGGCCTTGCCGGGATTTTCCATAAACATCCGCATGATGGAATACTCCACCTGGGTCAGCTTGATGCGCTGGCCGTTTTTCTCCAGGGTGCGGTTGCGTGTGTTCAGCAGGAAGGGGGGCTGGCTGATGGTGCCCGCCGGGGGCTCGTGGCTGGCGCCGCCGCTGCGGCGGATCAGGGCGTCCACCCGGGCGGTAAGCTCCGCCGGGGAGAAGGGCTTGGTCACATAGTCGTCGGCCCCGTTCATCAGGCCCGTGACCTTGTCCATCTCCTGGGACCGGGCCGTCAGCATGATGATGCCGATGCGGGGATTGGTGGCCCGGATGCGGCGGCATACCTCGAAGCCGTCGATGCCCGGCAGCATCACGTCCAGCAGGGCCACCAGGGTGTCCGGATTGGCATGGAGCTTATCCAGGGCCTCCTCGCCGGTCTCGGCCTCCACCACCTCATAGCCCGCCCGGCGCAGGTTGATGACGATAAAACTGCGGATGCTGGCTTCATCCTCCAGGACCATTACCTTTCTCATGGATCTGACGTTCCTTTCTTCCGATTTTACGCGCCCCACCGGGCCACGATCAGGTTAAAGCACTGGCGCAGGGTCTCCTCATCCAGGCGGTAGGAGGCGGCGCCGTCCAGCAGCTCACCGGCATAGGTGACGCCGTTCTGGCGGCGCAGGGCAATGCGCCCGCCCATCATGGCGCGCTTTTCCCGGTTGTCGCCGGTAAGGGTATACAGGGCCACCACCGGCTGCCCGCTGCACAGCAGCACCACCTGATTTTCATACGCGCCGTTGTCGGCGGTGGTGTAGGTGATTCCTCCGCCCCATCCGTCCGGCAGGCGGAAATACCACCCGGCGGCCAGATCGTGATACGTTACGGTCAGACTCGTGCTGTCGCCGTCTTTGTCGTAGGAAATCCATTTTACCAGTCCCTTGGCCGCCGCCGTGTTGGCTGTGTCGGCCTTGGCAGGCTGCTCCGGGGCCGGGATCTCGATGCAGCCGTCGCCGTCGATATCCTGGGGCGCCAGCTGCATATAGGGGTATACGGCGGAGGTCAGGCCGGTAAAGCGGTCCTGGACCACGTTGGTCAGGCCGCCGTTCTCCTGCCAGATCAGCACATCCGTCATGGCCATGCCCTGGCTGTTGACGCCGGTGGCAAATACGGCGGGGGTGCCGTCGGAGAGGCGCCCGGCAACAATGCTGCCCCGGCTCAGCTCCGCCATGGTGCAGCTGAGCACGCTGCTGTAGCTGGCGGAGATCACGTCGTCCTTCCGGACATACAGGCCCGCCACAGGCTGGCCGTCGTTGTCCGAGCGGAACAGCAGCAGACTCTTGACCCCGTCGCCGTCCAGGTCCGTGACGGTGAAGCGGGTATAGCCGCTTTGCAGCAGCACATAGGGCTCCGGCTGGGGCACATATACGGCCACGGTCTGCACGTCGGCGCTGATGCGCCAGCCCACAATGACCTCCTGGTGGCCGTTGCCGGTCAGGTCCTCATACTGGACGCTGTCAATGGCGGTGCCGCTGCTCTCGATGACGCACAGCTGGTGGTATGACTCGTCCTCCGGCCGGAAAATGAAAATTTTCAGGGGCTTTTCGTCGCCCTGGAGCCGCATGAACACCAGAGCCTCGGACTGACCGTCGTTATTGAGGTCCACCATCTGAACGGACTGGATATTCTCCCCGGCGCTGGGGGCGATGAGCTCATAGCCCTGCTTCTGCAGGTCGTCCAGCTCCTGGGACAGGCCCGCGTATTCCGCCGCCACCCGGGGCAGGGTGAACAGGTCCTCCACCGACGAGCGGAAAATGCACCCCGTCAGCGTCAGCGTCATCGCTGCCGCCAGGGCCAGGGCCGCAGCGCGGCGCAGCAGGTGTTTCATGGGACAGTTCCCTCCCTCCGGTCCGATTTTTTGACGCATATATCATACCACAGCTTTCGCCGCTTGGGTACCCCTGTTTTGTCCGGTGTTACAGAAAATTTACAGTCCCGCAGCCAGGAGTCCCCGGGCGGCAGACTTTTTTTGGCTAATTTGGTTGACTGTCCGTTCGCTCTGTGATATAATCAATTTGCCGGATATTATGCGACACTGTGTTCAATAACTCAAAATGACGGCTTATCTGTCGTCCCGGCAACGGAAAGGAGAAATCATATGGAAACGTCTTACACCGCGTCCTCTGCTTCCCCCGCCGTGCAGCTGCCCACCAACCGCAGTCTGCTGAAATTCGTTCTGCTGTCCATCATCACCCTGGGCATTTACGGCCTGGTGGTCATGACCAAGATCAGCACCGAGATCAACACCATTGCCGCCCCTATGATAACAAAAAAACCATGAACTACTGCCTGGTGGTCCTGATCTTCTCCTGGCTGACTATGGGCATCGTGCCCCTGGTCTGGGCCCACCGCTTCTCCAACCGCGTGGGCAGTGAGCTGCTGCGCCGGAACCTGCCCTATCAGTTCAACGCCGGAACCTTCTGGCTGTGGAACGTGTTGGGCTCGCTGATTGTTGTAGGCCCCTTTGTCTACACGCACAAGCTGCTCACCGCTATGAATATGCTCTGCACCGACTATAACGCCAAGGGCTGAATTTTCCCCGTATATCGCAGGCAAAAAAGAGACCGGCTCCAGCCGGTCTCTTTTTGTTATGATTCCATCTCCGCCAGGGCGGCGTTATACAGGTCGTTGCGGGACAGGCCCGTCTCCTCCGCCGTCCGGCGGACGGCGTCCTTCATCCGCACCCCCTCCTGCCGCAGGCGCAGCACCTGCCGGACTCCCTGGTCCAGGGTCACGGCGGGCCCGGCGGCCCGCTGGGCCCCGGCCACCACCAGTACATACTCCCCTCGGGGCTCCTTCTCCTGATACAGGGCCACCGCCCGGGACAGAGTGGTGCGCACCGTCTCCTCATGGAGCTTTGTCAGCTCCCGGCACAGGGCCACCGGCCGGTCCCCCAGCACCTCCAGCATGTCCGCCAGGGTGGGCCGCAGCTTGTGGGGCGCCTCGTGGAACACCATGGTGCGCTCCTCGCCCCGCAGCTCCTCCAGCCGGGCGCGGCGCTCCTTTTTGTTGGCGGACAGAAACCCCTCGAAGCAGAATCGCCCGGTGGGCAGCCCCGACACCGCCAGGGCGCACACGGCGGCGCAGCAGCCGGGGATGGCCTGCACGGTGATGTCCTGCTGTCCGCACAGGCGCACCAGGTCCTCTCCGGGATCGCTGATGGCCGGGGTTCCGGCGTCCGTCACCAGGGCGCAGCTCTCCCCCGCCAGCAGACGCTCCGCAATGGCGGGGCCTGCGGCGGCCCGGTTGTGCTCGTGATAACTGACCAGGGGCTTGCGGATGTCGAAGTGGTTCAGCAGCCGCAGGGACACCCGGGTATCCTCGGCGGCGATAAAATCCGCCGTCCGCAGTGTTTCCACCGCCCGGGGCGACAGGTCCCCCAGGTTGCCGATAGGCGTTGCCACCAGGTATAAGGTTCCAGCCATGGTATCTTACTCCTTGTCTCGAAAATAAGCGCGGCGAACGTCCTCCGTCTCGCCGCCGTCCGGCCCCCGCAGCAGCAGAGGCGGCTCCGCCGTCAGCCCCGGCCGTCCACCCAGCCGGGCCTCCAGCAAAAACAGGCTCGGCGAGGCCGCCGCCGTGTGGTGCACGAAGCGCAGGCGCTTGGGCTCCAGCCGCACCCGGCGCAGCTCCTCCATCACGTCCGCCAGCCGGTCCGGCCGGTGGACCAGGCAGAAGCTGCCGCCCCAGGTCAGGGCCCGGGACGCGGCGGCGCACAGCTGGGAAAGGGTGCAGTCCGTCTCCGCCCGGGCACTGCGCCGGGCGGCGTCCGGGGCCACGGCTCCGGCCTCCGGCGGGAAATACGGCGGGTTGGACACCGCCAGCCGGAACCGTCCCGGCGGCAGCAGCCCCGGGTCCCGCAGGTCCCCCTCCAGGCACCGCAGCCGGTCCTCCAGGCCGTTTTCCGCCGCCGTCCGGCGGAAAAGCCCGCAGGCGGCGGGCTGGAGCTCCACCCCGGTGACGGTCAGCTCCGGCTCCCGGGCCAGCAGCAGCAGGCCCAGCAGCCCCGTGCCGGCTCCCAGGTCGCACACGGTCATCCCCCGCCGCAGCCGGGGAAAGCCCCCCAACAGAAACGTATCCGTGGAGGGGCGGAACAGTCCGTCGGCATAGGCGAATGTATACCCGCCGGGCCAAAGCCGGTCCCAATGCTCCATGGTGCTCCCCTCCCCGGTGTTTTCCCCTATTGTAATATACTTTTTCACAGGACGCAAGGCCATCCCGGCCCCCGGGACTGTGAACCGCCACGAAAAATGAAAGTTTACAGATATTTCATCCGGACAGGGGGTTGCATTTTCGGATTTTCATGATACAATAATGCCATAATCTGAATGGAGGTGCTACTATGGCTTATCAGATCGGCTCTGCTTGTGTCAGCTGCGGCGCTTGCGCTGACGTCTGTCCCGTGGGTGCTATTTCCCAGGGTGACGATCGTTATGTGATCGATGCCAACGCTTGCCTGGACTGCGGTACCTGCAGTGATACCTGCCCCAACGGCGCTATCAATCCTGCTGACTAATTACATCAGTCTGAAAAAATCCCCGGTGCCAGGCACCGGGGATTTTTTTGTCTGTTTCCGGGGATCAGCGGCACCTTTGGGCGGCCTCGCGGCCGGCCCGGAAGGCCCGGATGTTCAGCTCCCGCACCTTTTCCGGCACGGTGTCGGCCACCACCTGCTCCCAGTCGATCTGGGGACAGCCCAGGCTGTCGCACATGGCGCCGAACAGCACCACGTTCATGCACCTGGCGTTGCCCAGGTCCAGGGCGATCTCGCTGGCGGGGACGGCGATGGTACGGAACACCTTTTCCATGGCCTCGATGCAGCCGTCCGGATACGTCTCGGCCCCGGAGGCAATGGTGGTGGATTTGATGGCATAGTCATTGATGACGGCCACGCCGTCGGGCTTCAGGAACTCGGCGTAGCGAACGGCCTCCATCCGCTCCAGAGCCACCATAATGTCCGCCTCGCCCTTGCCGAACACGGGGCCGTAGACCTTGTCGCCCCAGCGAACCTGGGTGGACACGGAGCCGCCACGCTGGGCCATGCCGTGTACCTCGCTCTGCTTCACGTCGAACCCGGCCTGCATGAAGCCGTTGGACATGATCTTGGAGATCAGGATGGCGCCCTGACCGCCCACGCCCACCAGCAGCGCACTTTTCACGTTGGACATGTTACTTTTCCTCCTTTTCGATGGCGTCGAAGGGGCAGACCTGGGCGCACACGGTGCAGCCCACGCACTGAGTGCGGTCAATGACGGCCTTGCCGTTTTCCAGGGAGATAGCCGGGCAGCCCACCTTCAGGCAGCTGCGGCAGCTGCGGCACTTGTCGGCATTGACGCGGCACATGCCCTTCCGGAACTTATCCCGCTTAATCAGCAGGCAGGGACGGCGGGTGACGATGGCGGGCTGCTGCCCGGCGTCCAGGGCGGCCACGGCCTGGTCCACGGCGGCCTTCATGGCCTTCAGGTCCTGGGGATCCACCGTCAGCACCGGGGCAAAGCCCAGGGCCGTGAGAATTTTCTCCACGCTGAGCAGGGCGGTGGGGTCCCCCTGGAGGGTATAGCCGGTGCCGGGGTTGTCCTGGTGGCCGGTCATGCCGGTGATGCGGTTATCCAGCACGCAGGGGATCATGCGCCCCTTGTTGTACACGATCTCCGCCGCGCCGGTCATGCCGCTGTGGAAGAAGGTGGAATCGCCCACCACGCCGAACACCACCTTGCCGGTGACGCCCTCTTTTTCAAAGCTCTTGGCGATGCCCATGCCGGCGGAGAAGCCCGCGCCCATGCACACCACGGAGTCCATGCAGTTCAGCGGGGCGGCGCAGCCCAGGGTATAGCAGCCGATGTCGCCGGTGACCACATAGTTCTTGTTCTTGGACAGGGTATAGAAGAATCCCCGGTGGGGGCAGCCGGGACAGAGGGCCGGGGGCCGGTTGGCCGGGGCCACGTCCACGGTGCGGTAATCCGCCTTCTGGCCCAGCACCCGCTGGCGCAGCAGCTGGGTGTTCAGCTCGTACAGAAGGCCCGTCAGCTCCTTGCCCACGCAGGGGATGCCGGCGGCCTTGATCTGGTCCTCCATAAAGGGCTCCAGCTCCTCGATGACGTAGAGCTTCTCCACCTTGGAGGCAAAGTCCCGGATCAGGTCCATAGGCAGGGGGAAGGTCAGGCCCAGCTTCAGGAAGGACGTCCCCTCCGGGAACACCTCCTTGGCGTATTCATAGGCGATGGAGGCGGTGATGACGCCCACCCTGCCGTCGCCCATCTCCAGCTTGTTCAGGCCGTTTTCCAGTGCCCGGGTGCAGCCGTATTCCCGCAGCTTCTCCAGCCGCTCCTCCACCAGAGGGTGGTTGGCATAGGCGTGGGCCGGGGTGCAGACGAACTTGCGGACGTTGCGGGCATAGGGCGCATGGGTGTGCTCCGTGCGCTGGCCAAATTCCACCAGACCCTTGGAGTGGCAGACCCGGGTGGTGGTGCGGTACAGCACCGGCGTGTCGAACAGCTCGGACACCTCGCAGGCCAGGGCCACAAAGTCCTTGCATTCCTGGGCATCGCTGGGCTCCACCATGGCGATCTTGGCCGCCCGGGCATAGTGGCGGTTGTCCTGCTCGTTCTGAGAGGAATGGCAGCTGGGATCGTCGGCGGTGACCACGATGAACGCGCCGCCCACGCCCATGTAGCCGGCGGTGAACAGGGGGTCCGCCGCCACGTTCAGACCCACCATTTTCATGGTGCAGAAGGAACGGGAACCGGCGATGGACGCGCCGTAGGCCACTTCGGTGGCTACCTTCTCGTTGGGGGCCCACTCGCAGTAGACATCGTCCTTATACTGGGGCAGATTCTCCAGAATCTCGGTGCTGGGGGTGCCGGGGTAGGCGGAACAGATTTTGATCCCGGCCTCATAGACGCCCCGGGCGGTGGCCTCGTTGCCGGACATCAGGTGCTTCATGGTGATCTCCTTCCTTTCTATACGCAGTGGGGTGGTTATGATGTGGAAACCCGCCGGGGCGGCCCGTCCCCCTTCCCAAATGTGACGGGCCGCCGCCGGTGGACGGAAAAATGCTCAGTATGCCAGAGGCTGGGCCTGGCCGTGGAGCACCCGCAGGGCGCCCTCCGCCAGGGAGCGCATCTCCTCCTCGCCGGGGAAGCGCAGCACCGGGGCAAGCCCCCCCACATAGGCGGTGATATCGTCGCAGAAGAACTGCTCATAGGCCATGCCGCCGGTATAGGCGATGGCGTCCACGTGGAAGCGCAGCACCGCCGCCATGGCGCCGATGTCCTTGGCCAGCTGATATACCAGGGCCTGGTATGCCTCCACGAATTGGGGGTCGCCCTCCGTGACCTTGGCGCAGATGACCCGGAAATCCGTGGTGCCCAGATAGGAGAACATCCCCGCCCGGCGGCCCAGGGTCTTTTTGACCTGGTCCTTGCTTCTGCCGGAATAGCAGTAATCGATCAGCTGGTTCACCGGAAGGCCGCCGGCCCGGTCCATGCCCATGGAGCCCTCGTCCTTGACGTTGAACACGTCCACCACCCGTCCATGGTGGTGGGCCGCCACGGACACGCCGCCGCCCAGATGACAGACGATAAGGTTGACCTGCTCATAGGGTCTGCCCAGCGCCGCCGCAGCCTTCCGGCCGATGGACTTCTGGTTCAGGGCGTGGAACTGGCTCAGGCGGCGGAAATCGGCAAAGCCCGTGTAGTGGGCCACGTCCGTCATCTCGTCCACGCACACCGGATCCACGAAAAAGGCGGGGATGCCCACCATGTCGCCGATGCGCCGGGCCAGATACGCCCCCAGGTTGGAGGGGTGCTCGCCGTAGGGCGCGGCCTCCACGTCGTGCATGACCCGGTCGTTGACGGCGTAGGTGCCGGAGGGGATGGGCCGGTACAGGCCGCCCCGGCCGCACACGGCGGCAAAGTCCGTCAGCCGAAAGCCGCCCTCTGTCACGGCGTCCAGAATGGCCTTCTGGCGGAAGTCCGCCTGGTCAATGACCCGGTCGAACCGGTCCAGCTCCTGGGCAGAGTGGTCGATGCTCTTTTTGAACAGCTGCTCCTCCTCGTCGAAAACGGCGATCTTGGTGCTGGTAGCGCCGGGGTTGATGATCAATACCTTCATAGGCGGGCTCCTCTCCGGAACGGGTTTTCACCGAATAACTTAATGAACAGTTTTATTATGGCAGTCCCGTTCCCGTTTGTCAACGGTGATTTCCGGGGATGGGAAAACCTTGTGGGACCCCACAAAAAAAACGCCCCCGGACCTGTCGTTTTGACAGGCCCGGGGGCGGGTGGGAACAGGGTTATTGCAGATTCAGGCGCTTTTTCAGCGTCAGAAGTGTGAGAATGTAGTACGCCGCGCATTCCAGGACGCTCCACGCCGCGGTACCCCAGATCACATAGGACAGGAGCACAGCCGCAGGCGGGTCCGCCCAGAAGTCGGGGTCCACATCAATGCGTATGCCTGCGGCGGTGACCACGGACAGAATGGTCTGCACGGCAATGCCGAAGCCGATGTAGAACACCACCGACAGCAGGAGCTTGTGGTTGGAGAAGCTGTGGCCCAGGGAGATGGCGGCATAGAACCGCAGATACGACGCCAGCTCGGCGGCCAGAAGCAGCACCACCAGGCCCACGATGCATCCGGTGGCGTTGCCGCTCAGGGACTCCATCAGGGACCGCAGCCCCCGGAATATGCCGGCGAACAGGTTCTCGCCGCCCGCCACGGACAGCACCATGGTCCACATCAGCGCCGCCAGCACCGCCGACAGGATGCCCCACGCCATGGACACGATGAGCTTGGACCAGATCAGCTGGCTGCGGCTCACCGGCAGGGTGAACATCAGATAGCCCTCGTCGGTCATCAGGTTCTTATAGAACCGGTACACCATCAGCACCAGGGTCAGCAGCAGCACGCCGAAGGTGGTGAAGGCGAACAGCGTCATAAACAGCGTCCGGAAAATGGACAGGACCGTGCTCTCGGGATAGCGGCCCATCAGGGAGCCGGTGACGCTGGTGCCGCCTGCCGTCACCAGCAGCAGGGCGTATACCGGCAGCATGATGCGCCCGGTGGCCCGGAACTCGTATTTCAGCAGCTTACTCAGCATAGCGGAACACCTCCCGGAACAGCTCGTCCACGCTGCAGCCCTTTTCCTGGCGGATCTGGTCCACCGACTGCTGCAGAAGGATGCGGCCCTTGTTGATGAAGATCACGTCGTCCAGCACGTTCTCCACGTCGGCGATCAGGTGGGTGGAGATCACAAGGGACGCGTTCTCATTGTAGTTGGTGAGGATGGTGTGGATGATATAGTCCCGGGTAGCGGGGTCCACACCGCCGATGGGCTCATCCAGCAGATACAGCCGGGCCCTCCGGCTCATGACCAGGATCAGCTGCACCTTTTCCCGGGTGCCCTTGCTCATCTGCTTAATGCGCAGCCTGGGGCTGACGTCCAGGGCCGAGAGCATGTGCTCGGCGGCGTCCCGGTCAAAATCGGGATAAAAGTCGCCGAAGAAGTCCAGCAGCTGCACCACGTTCATCCAGCCGGACAGATACGTCCGCTCCGGCAGGTACGAGATCAGGCCCTTGGTCTCCGGCCCCGGGGTGTGCCCGTCGATGGTGACGGCGCCGCTGCTGGGCACCAGCAGGCCGTTGGCCAGCTTGATGAGGGTGGTCTTGCCGCTGCCGTTGGGACCCAGCAGGCCCACAATGCGCCCGGGCTCCACCGTCAGGCTGACGTGGTCCAGGGCCCGGGAGCTGTCAAAATATTTGGTCAGCTCCCGGCATTCCAGAATTGCCATGTTATTCCTCCTCCCATGTGTCCAGCAGCGCTTTCACCTGCTGCCGGCTGTAGCCCAGCTGCGCCATGGACGAGAGATACTCCCTTGTCCGGCCCCGGGCCAGTTTCTCCTTGGCGCTCTGGATCACGGACAGATCCTCCGTGACAAAGCGCCCCGCCGTGCGCTGGGTATGCAGCAGGCCGGTGCCCTCCAGCTCCGCCAGGGCCCGCTGCACCGTGTTGGGGTTCACCCCCGCCTCCGCCGCCAGCTCCCGCACGGTGGGCAGCCGCCCGCCGCTGGGAATGGAGCCCGACAGAATGGCCAGGGTGATCTGCTGGGTCAGCTGGGTATAGATGGGTTGGTCATTGCGAAAATACCACTCCATGGCCGCGCCTCCTTGTATGATTGAACTATTCAAGTAATACAATAATACAATAATACAATTTTGTCAAGTCCCAAATGTAAACTTTTTCCGCATCGGTTGACGGGGCGGGCCGGGAAAGCTATACTGGAAGATGAAAAGAAGTATCCACCCCCTTCCGCAAGAAAGGAGCGCTTTTATGAACCATAGCTGGAACCACGATCCCTTCCAGGGCGGCGGACCGGTGCCCCACCGCCCGAAAAAGCAGCGCAAGCCCATCGGCACGCCTCTGGGCCGGACGCTGCTGAACCTGGCGGTGACGCTGATCTTCGGCGCCGTTTATTTCTATATCGTGCTGCCGCCGCTGAACCTGCATTCCGGCGAATTCTATGTGTTCGTGCTGCTGCTGTGCGCGGTATACTGCGGCTGCGCCATTCTGACCTCCGGCTTTCAGGGCAGCGGGGCCAAGGGCTACTTCGGCTTCGTGAAAAAGCAGTGCACCGTGCCCTTTGTGCTGGCGGCGGCGCTGGCAGTCACGGCCATTGTGGGCACGGCCGTCGGCTGGGAGGTGTTCCGGGCCGGCTCCTACCGGGACCTGCTGACCGTGGACAACGGCGACTTTGCCGCCGAGGTGGAGGAGATCAGCTATGACCAGATCCCCATGCTGGACCGGGACTCCGCTGAGAAGCTGGGCAACCGCAAGCTGGGCGAGCTGGCGGACATGGTGTCCCAGTTCGAGGTGGCCGGGGACTATACCCAGATCAACTACAAGGGCCGCCCGGTGCGGGTGACGCCCCTGCGCTACGGCGACTGGATCAAGTGGCTGAACAACCGCTCCCAGGGCCTGCCGGCGTATCTGGTCATCGACATGGTGACCCAGAATGTGGACGTGGTGCGCCTGGATCAGGGCATCCGCTACACCACGGCCGAGCACTTCGGCCGGAATCTGAACCGCTATCTGCGGTTCCGCTACCCCACCTATCTGTTCGACGCCCCGGCCTTTGAGATCGACGAGGACGGCAACCCCTTCTGGGTCTGCCCCCGGATCAAAAAGACCATCGGCCTGTTCGGCGGCACGGACATTGCCGGAGCCGTGCTGGTCAATGCCGTCACCGGTGAGTGCACCTATTACGACGCGGCGGATGTTCCCTCCTGGATCGACCATGTGTACCCGGCGGAGCTGATCATCCAGCAGTACGACTATCACGGCACCTATGTCAACGGCTTCATCAACTCCCTGTTCGGCCAGCGGGATGTGACCGTCACCACCGACGGCTATAACTATCTGGCCATCGGCGACGATGTGTATATGTACACCGGCATCACCTCCGTGGTGTCCGACGAGTCCAACATCGGCTTCATCCTGTCCAACCAGCGCACCAAGGAGACCCGGTTTTACACCGTGGCCGGAGCCGAGGAGTACTCCGCCATGGAGTCCGCCCAGGGCCAGGTGCAGCAGATGAAATACGCCGCCACCTTCCCCCTGCTGCTGAACATTGCGGACCAGCCCACGTATTTCATGGCCCTGAAGGATGCGGCGGGCCTGGTGAAAATGTACGCCATGGTCAACGTCAGCCAGTATCAGATCGTGGCCACCGGCGGCGACGTGGCAGAGTGCGAGAGCAACTACCGCCAGATGCTGGCCCGGTATAACCTCATCGACGACTCCGACGCCAACATCCCCGCCGACACCCAGGAGGCCGCCGGCGTCCTCTCCGATATCCGCACCGCCGTGATCGGCGGCGACAGCCGGTATTACCTGCGGCTTCAGGGCGAGTCGGTGTACTACGTCATCTCCGCCGCCGACGCGCCCCAGGTGGTGACCCTGAACACCGGCGACCGGGTCACCATCACCTACCGTCCCCAGGAGGGCGCGTCCATTCTGGAAGCCACCGCCGTCACGCTGGTGTCCGGCAGCAGCGGTACCGGCACCGTTGACAACCCCACGGACCCCATCAAAATCAACCCCGCCCCGGGCATCGGCGACATCATCACCGACCCCGGCGACGGCGGACGGGTGGAACTCCCGGTGGAGCCGCCCCCCGAGGAGGTCCGGCAATAACGGCAGTCCAAAAGGACCGGGCGTCAGCCCGGTCCTTCAGCTTGTCAAGAGAGTTTTTGCTCCTGCCCGGCGGCAGCTCTGCATTTCGCAGGCATGGCGCCATACCCCGGAAACGGTGTCAAGGTTTACAAAAGGCATTTTTTCTGCTACAATGGAGTCTGTCACAAAATTTACGCCCCCAAGCATCCGAAAGGAGATTTTTATCATGAACAACGAGCTCAAATCCATCCTGTCCCGGGTGGATCATACCCTGCTGGCCCAGAGTGCCACCTGGAACGAAATCAAGGCCATCTGCGACGACGGCATCCGGTACGGCTGCGCCAGCGTGTGCATCCCCGCCTCCTATGTGAAGCAGGCGGCGGAGTATGTGGCGGGCCAGATCGCCGTCTGCACCGTCATCGGCTTCCCCAACGGCTACGACACCACCGCCTCCAAGTGCTTTGAGGCCACCGACGCCGTGAACAACGGCGCGTCCGAGATCGACATGGTCATCAACATCGGCTGGGTAAAGGACGGCCTGTACGATCGGGTGCTGGACGAGATCCGCGCCGTAAAGGCCCACTGCCAGGGAAGGCTCCTGAAGGTCATCATCGAGACCTGCATGCTCACCGATGCCGAGAAGATCGAGATGTGCCGCGTGGTGTCCCAGTCCGGCGCGGAGTATATCAAGACCTCCACCGGCTTCGGCGGCGGCGGAGCCACCCGGGAGGACGTGGCTCTGTTCAAGGCAAACGTGGCCCCCCATGTGAAGATCAAGGCCGCCGGCGGCATCGCCAACCTGGACGACGCCCGGGACTTCATCGCCCTGGGGGCCGACCGTCTGGGCACCAGCCGCATCGTCAAGGCCGTGAAGGCCATGGAGCAGAAATAAACACAATACAAGGAGGAACTCAGTCATGTCTACCCCCCACAACAGCGCCGCCCCCGGCGCATTCGCCAAAACCGTGCTGATGCCCGGCGACCCCCTGCGCTCTCAGTTCATCGCCGAAACCTTCCTGGAAAACCCCGTGCTGGTGAACAACGTCCGGGGCGTCCAGGGCTACACCGGCACCTATAAGGGTGTGCCCGTGTCCGTGATGGCCTCCGGCATGGGAATACCCTCCATCGGCATTTACTCCCACGAGCTGTACACCCAGTACGGCGTGGAGAACATCATCCGCGTGGGCTCCGCCGGGGCCATGCGGGCGGACCTGGAGCTGGGCAGTGTGGTGGCCGGTCAGGGCGCCTGCACCAACTCCAGCTTTGCCGACCAGTATGAGCTGGGCGTCCACTATGCCCCCATCGCCGACTTCGACCTGCTGATGGCCGCCGTGGAGTCCGCCCGGGAGCTGGGCGTGAAGATGCCCGTGGGCAATCTGTACTCCTCCGACACGTTCTATGACGCCGCCGGCCGCAACGACCGGATGAGGAAGATGGGCGTCATGGCCGTGGAGATGGAGGCCGCCGCCCTGTACTGCACCGCCGCCTATCTGGGCAAGCGGGCCCTGGCCATCTGCTCCATCAGCGACAACCTGGTGCTGGGCACCGAGCTGACTCCCGAGGAGCGCCAGTCCACCTTCACCAACATGATGAAGATCGGCCTGGAGGCCGCCGTGAAGATGGCCCGGCAGGATTAAGTCCCGCAAAAGACAGAAATCAGCACAAAAAGGTTGCACTTTTTGGCCTGCTCTGCTATAATGTGCCCATAGGGGTACTTTGTGCCCAAAAATAAAAAGGAAGGTAGATTCACCATGAAAAAGTTTCTGGCAATGATCCTTGCTCTGGCCATGGTTCTGTCTATGGTGGCTTGCTCCAAGCAGCCCGCCAAAGACCCCAACCAGGGTAACACCGACAATCCTGGTCAGACCGAGACCATCACCGACCCCGACAAGATCAACGACGAGATGACCTCCGAGGACGGTAAGTACGAGATCGCTTTCATCACCGACGTGGGCCAGCTGAAGGACAAGTCCTTTAACCAGGGCACCTTTGACGGCGTGAAGCTGTACGCTGCCAACAACAAGCTGTCCTACAAGTACTATCAGCCCGCCAACAAGGACCAGGCTACCGATGACGACCGCTACGAGGCCATGAAGGCCGCCGTGGAGAACGGCGCCAAGGTGGTTGTCTGCGCAGGCTTCATGCAGGAAGGCGCTCTGCGCATGGCCGCCAAGGAATTCCCCAATGTCTCCTTCGTGTTCGTTGATGGTTATCCCATCACCGAGGAAGCCGGCGTTGACGGCTCCCCCGTTCTGAAGAACGTTGCCGGTATCGCCTTCAAGGAAGAGCAGTGCGGCTATCTGGCCGGTTACGCTGTCGTCAAGGAAGGCTTCACCAAGCTGGGCTTCACCGGCGGTGGCGGCGGCACCAACCCCGCCTGCTGCCGTTACGGCTATGGCTTCGTGCAGGGCGCTGACGCCGCTGCCAAGGAGCTGGGCGTGAAGGTCGATATGAACTATTCCTGGCAGTATGGCGCCAGCTTCTCCGCTTCCCCCGAGCTGCAGACCATGGTTTCCGGCTGGTACGAGGCCGGCACTGAGGTCGTGTTCGCCTGCGGCGGCTCCATGTTCGCCTCCGTGGCCGCTGCTGCCGGCGCCGCCGACGGTAAGGTCGTGGGCGTGGACGTTGACCAGTCCACCGAGTCCGACACCGTTATCACCTCCGCTATGAAGGGCCTGGCCGACTCCGTGCAGTGGGCTCTGGGCAAGTTCTACAGCAACGAGTTCGCCTCCATCGGCGGCGTGGGCACCTCCCTGGGCGCCAACGAGAACGCTGTGGGTCTGCCCACCGCTACCTGGTCCCTGACCAAGTGGACTGTTGACGAGTACAACACCATGCTCAAGGATATCGTTGACGGCAAGATCACCATCGACAGCGATTACAACAACCTGAAGACCACCGACAACGTCACCCTGAACATCATCTGATCGTCAGATCAACGTATCGGTACATAAAAAGCAGGAGCGCTCCGGCGCTCCTGCTTTTTCCTGTCCATATCCGCCGGTTTCACCGCTTGTCCCCGGGGCGGAACAGCAGCGCCGCCAGAACGCCGAACAACACGGCGGCGGCAATGCCCCCGGCAGCGGCCGTCAGGCCGCCGGTAAGGGCCCCCAGCAGCCCCTGCTCCGTCACGGCCTTCCGCACACCCTTGGCCAGGCAGTAGCCGAAGCCCGTCAGGGGCACCGTGGCCCCGGCCCCGCCCCAGTTCACCAGGGGCTGATAGACTCCCACCGCCTGAAGAAGCACCCCGGCCACCACATAGCCTGTAAGGATCCGGGCAGGGGTCAGCCGGGTGCGGTCAATGAGGACCTGTCCCACGGCGCACAGCACCCCGCCGCAGAGAAATGCGTTGAGATATTCCATAGCTCATCCCTCCTTCTGGGCGGAAAATACCACCGCGTGGCAGATGCCGGGAATGCTCTCCCCCTGAAAGGAGGAGGTGGGACTCAGCAGAGCTCCGGTGGGGGCAAACACTACCCGCTGCCACCTGCCCTGCTGCATACCGCCCAGCAGATACCCGTTCAGCACCGCTGCCGAGCAGCCGCACCCGGAGGCCCCGGCGTGCATGTCCTGCTTATCCAGGTCGTACAGCAGCATGCCGCAGTCCTGATAGTTCCGGGACAGATCCACGCCCTCCCGGCCCAGCAGGTCCGTGACGATGGCATGGCCCAGGACCCCCAGGTCGCCGGTGACGATCAGGTCATAGTCCCCGGGGCCGGTTTTCGTCTCCCGGAACAGGGCGGACAGGGTGTCGCAGGCGGCGGGGGCCATGGCGGCCCCCATGTTGTTCACGTCGGTGATACCCTTGTCCACGATCCTCCCGCAGGTAACGTGGGTGATATACGGGCCGTCCCCCTGGTCCGCCAGGATGCAGCAGCCGGAGGCGGTGGCGGTCCACTGGGCCGTGGGGGTCCGCTGGCTGCCGTAGGGCACCGGCATGCGGTACTGCCGCTCGGCGGTGCAGAAATGGGAGCTGGTCATGCAGGCCGTCATCCGGGCGTGGCCGCCGGAGATCAGCAGGCTGCCCAGGGCCAGACTCTCCCCCATGGTGGAGCAGGCCCCGTACAGGCCAAAAAACGGGATGTCGAAGCCCCGCAGGCCAAAGGCGGTGCCGATGCACTGGTTCAGCAGGTCCCCGGCCAGGACGTAGTCCAATTCCGCCGGGGTCAGCCCGCCCTTTTCCAGGGCCCGGGTCAGGGCCTCCTGCTGCATGGCGGACTCCGCCTGCTCCCAGGTGTCCTTTCCGAAAAAGGAGTCCGGGCACAGCTGGTCAAAGTGCTCCGCCAGGGGACCGTTTCCCTCGAACTTGCCGCCGATGTTGGCGTAGGACACCACGCTGGGGGGCTGCGCCAGCCGCACCGTCTGGCGGCCCAGGCGTTTGGACGTCATAAAATCACCTCTTGCCCATAGTCTGCCGCGCAGTCGCCCCGGATATGCAAAAAAACCGCCGGGCCTTGGGCCC
>OFMD01000999.1_pt1 | contig 19628 bp, 17 predicted proteins | sample 1541211 | NCBI WGS metagenome assembly OFMD01 (sample SAMN04209231, study PRJEB22552) | human gut metagenome | biome: gut; material: feces | host: Homo sapiens | place: USA: Oklahoma | reverse complement strand
TTTCTGTGCTGTATTTAAGTCATTCCATAGTGGAAAATAATTTTCGAAGCTCATAGCAGTCATCTCCTTTACGAACATAGTATACTTGCTTTTTTAAGATGCGTCAATTAAATAATTGACATATGCCATAAATAAAAATATACTGACTATAGTACATGACGGTTGTAAATATGAGGGAGGGATAAATAATGCAGGGAGATGTCAGTTTTACATTTTTGGACCGAATTGAAGAAGTAGAACTGAATATTGTAGATGGACGATGGCAGTCTGCACTGGCATTGGCATTGACTTTGCCAGATATTTGTGGAGGTATTGCTTTCCCGGAAATTGTTAAACATTATCGAGATGGCCGGGTTATGCTGGATCGGCAAAAGAATCCGACCCGTGATGTGGGAACCCAGTATATTCGCTGGTTTGATGAATATGCAGGGGACTACTTTAAACTATCTCAATCCGATGAAAAGCCATATATTTGCGGAGAACGCTGTTGGCAGCTTCGGTGTGAATATCTTCATCAAAACAAAGGATTTTTAAATGATGAAAATAATATACGCTTTCATCTTGGACTAAACTGTGGAATGTCAGTTTGTCAGTTGGACAGTATGAACATACAGGAGAACGGAAACGATATTCGTATAGACATAGAACAGTTTTGTCTGAGGATGTGCAAGGCAGCAAAGAGTTATTATGATAAAGTTCATTTGGAAAAAGACTTTAGTCTCTATAATACACCAGTTTTGGATTTTGTTCAGGTAACACAAAAAAAGAAAGCTGCTTCTATTATTGCACTGATTTGTGGCAGTGAACGTTATGCAAAAGGATTAAAAGAAACATTGCAGTTTATTTCAGATCAGATCATGCTGTTTTACACACCGGAAAGTGCTAAAACAAAATTAGGCAGACATAAGCCGGATCTTTGGATTGTTACCGAAGATATGACGAGCCAACCGAATCAGCCATGGCGTGCGGACAGGACAACACCTGTAATTTTAATCACAGGCAATCCTGATGCTGTTGAGATTAAAAAAAATTCAGGAAAACTAACTGTTCTTTCTATGCCATTATCAATAGTTGATTTGCGGAAAACCGTCGAAATATATGTGTCGTGAGGAGAAGTTTATGCTGTACATAATACTATTATTTGTATTTGTAGTTGTATATTTGATGATGCTTATGCGGAGACAGAAAGAAAAGATGAGTGAAATTAAAATACAAATAGATCAACTGCAAGCACAACATGATCGATTGCAGAAAGAAAGGGATCAGTTGCAAGAACGGATGAATCATCTGGAAGAGCAACGAGAACACTTGCAAATGCAAACAGACCAGGCATTTCGGAGTGCTGATGAAATCGAGAAAATTTGCGATGAGATATGGAATCATGCTAATACCATTCACCTTTACTCTTCGTTAGCTGAAGAAGAAAGCAAATCTATAACAATGAAAGAAAAACAAAAAGAAATTATTCGAACAACTGAGGAGATTCTAAACATCATATATAAATATAAAGGTAATGTATAATAAAAATATGTCATTGTAATGATTAGCGTTCAAGGTAAATTCTTATGTAATAATATCACAGAAGGATTTACCTTTTTCAGGTACAATAGAGATACAAAATTTGAAAGGGGAACAAAGCATTGGCAAAAAGAGTGGCAAGTGTCGATAAAAAAAGATGTGTTGCCTGCGGAGTATGTGAAAATACTTGTCCGCTGGCAGCGGCCAAAGTTTACCATGGATGTTATGCTGTGGTAGAAGAAACAGTGTGTGTAGGATGTGGAAAATGTGCAAAGTCCTGTCCGGCAGGTTGTATTGAAATGAAAGAGAGGACAGCGATGTGAAGAAAAAGAAACATTGGTATGATTATTTATGGATATGGGCGATCCTTTATTTTGCTCTCGGTTTTTTTAATATTTTGTTCGCCTGGTTTGGGATGATTGATTTCCTGTTGCCGTTAGGAATAGCAATATTCGGTGGAAATAAATTTTTCTGTAATCATTTGTGTGGACGTGGCCAGCTTTTTAGTAAGCTTGGTGGAGATTTAAAATGCTCAAGAAATAAACCAACCCCGCGATGGATGAGTTCAAAATGGTTCCGATACGGCTTTTTGATATTTTTCCTTATAATGTTTGGGAATATGGTATTTCAGACATATTTAGTTGGTGCCGGAGCATCATCCTTACGTGAAGCCATCAAATTATTCTGGACCTTCCGTGTTCCGTGGGGATGGACATACACTGCCGGAACAGTAGCTGATTGGGTGGCACAGTTTAGTTTTGGATTTTATAGTTTGATGCTTACATCTTTGTTGTTAGGGTTGATCGTAATGGTGTTATATAAGCCACGAACCTGGTGTACATTTTGTCCAATGGGAACAATGACGCAGGGTATCTGTAAATTAAAAAATAATGAAAAGAAGTAATACTATAAGGTGATTCATAAAAGGCATATGTCAAAAACATTATTGACATATGCCTTTTATAGGGCTATTATATAAGAAAAGCGAGAAAGGAGCAGTTTATGCCGAGACCAGTAAAATGCAGAAAAGTCTGCCATTTCCCCAATGTTTTAGAATTTCTTCCGGCAGATGATACGGAGAAAAAAACACCCATTGTTCTGACGGTAGATGAGTACGAGACAATCCGTCTTTTGGACAAGAAAGGTTATAGTCAGGAGCAGTGTGCAGTATCTATGCAGATCGCAAGAACGACGGTCCAGCGGATTTACGAGATTGCCCGGAAGAAAATAGCAGATGCACTTATTGACGGACATCCGCTCAGAATTGAGGGCGGGGATTTCAGAATCTGTGACGGTCAGAGCGGCAACTGCAGCTTTGGAGGATGTTACAAACAGGAAATTTACAAAAAATATGCAGCAGAAAAAGGAGAAGGTATCATGAGAATAGCAGTAACATATGAAAATGGACAGATTTTCCAGCACTTTGGACACACAGAGACATTTAAGATTTACGATGTAGAGGAAGGAAAAGTAGTACATTCAGAAGTAGTAGATACGAATGGAAGCGGACATGGTGCATTGGCAGGAGTTCTTAATGCATTGAATGCAGATGTTTTGATCTGTGGCGGAATCGGAGGCGGTGCACAGACAGCGTTAGCGGCAGCCGGCATTAAGCTTTTCGGAGGAGTTTCCGGAGATGCGGATGAAGCAGTAGAAGCTTTTATCAATGAAACACTTGAGTATAATCCGGATGTGAAATGTTCTCATCACGAGCACAGCCACGGGGAAGGACATACATGTGGCGAGCATGGATGTGGAAGCCATAGCTGTCATTAAGAAGAATAGTAAAACTGGCAATGGGCGGCTGCGTGATCGCTGTCGCCATATTGCTGCTCCCGATCATGCCCGGTTCTCCTGCATTCATGGCTCCGCAGTCCTTTGCAGCACACTGATCGCGTGGGTACTGATGGGAGTTTTTCTGTTACCGGAGTATCATATTTGCAAGGTGTGATTTATAAAGTATCTTGACAGAGGTACCGATCCTGTTATACTATTAAAACTGATAAAGGGGAGTAACCTACGTTTGGAAATCTGCGTTTGCAGTGTCGTCAGTACGGTGGAAACATCCGGCGCTGCAGGGAAATGGTGAGACTTTTATTGCATTTTTTGTTGTGCAATAAGGGTTTCTTTTTTTATATCCTTTTATCAAAAAAATCCTTTATTGCATAAAAAAATTACAGTTGGTGAATATTTGCAAAAAAGGAGGCAAAGGTAATGAAAGAAATTTATCAGCAGACAGCAGAAGAAGTTCTCGAGCGTGTGGAAAGCAGGGAATCAGGGCTTACCGATGAACAGGTCAGACGGTCCAGAGAGAAGTGCGGATGGAATGAGCTTGCAGAAGGAAAGAAAAAAAGTATTTTGCAGATCTTCTTTGAACAGTATAAGGATTTTCTGGTGCTGATCCTGATCGCATCGGCAGTGATATCCGGTATGTTTGGAGATGTGGAAAGTGCAGCAGTTATCGTGATCGTTATTACGATCAATGCGATTTTGGGAACTGTGCAGACAGTAAAGGCTGAGCAGTCCCTGCAGAGCTTAAAGAAGCTTTCCGGACCGGAGGCAAAGGTATTACGTGATGGTGTGGCGGTACAGCTCCCGGCAAGAGAACTGGTTGTAGGAGATGTGATCCTTCTTGAAGCAGGTGATATGATCCCGGCCGATGGAAGACTGATTGAAAATGCAAGTCTTAAGGTCGATGAAAGTGCCCTTACCGGAGAAAGTCTTGCGGTTGAAAAGAGTATAGACATTATTTTGGAGGAAGCCCCGCTTGGTGATCGGACAAATATGCTGTTTTCCGGAAGCTTTGTCACATATGGGCGTGGCAGAGCGGTTGTAACGAATGTAGGAATGCAGACAGAGGTTGGAAAGATTGCGGGACTTCTGAAATCGACTTCGGAAAAACAGACGCCACTTCAGGCGAATCTGGATGATTTTGGAAAGAAGCTTTCCATTCTGATCCTGATATTTTGCGGAATTCTGTTTGCGATCAGTGTATTCCGCGGTGAGAAGATCAGCAGTGCATTTATGTTTGCAGTAGCACTTGCAGTCGCAGCGATTCCGGAAGCTTTAAGCTCCATCGTGACGATCGTCCTTTCTTTCGGAACACAGAAGATGGCAAAGGAGCACGCGATCATTCGTAAGCTTCAGGCTGTAGAAGGTCTTGGAAGCGTATCTGTTATCTGTTCGGATAAGACCGGAACACTCACACAGAATAAAATGACAGTAGAAGATTATTATATTGATGGAAAAAGAATCACAGCAGATGCAATTGATGTAGCAGATCCGGCGCAGAGATGTCTTTTGGACTACAGCATTTTATGTAATGATTCAACAAATGAAAATGGAGTGGAGATCGGAGATCCGACGGAAACGGCATTGATCAATCTGGGCAGCCGGTACGGAATCGAGGCTGCTGGTGTAAGAAAGCTTTATCCAAGGGAAGGAGAGCTTCCCTTTGACAGTGACCGTAAGATGATGTCAACACTTCACAGAATTGATGATGAGAACCGGATGATCGTAAAAGGTGCGGTTGACCGGCTTCTGGAGCTGACAGACAGGATCTGGACAAAGGACGGAGTTCGGGAAATCACAGAAGCAGATAAAGAAAAGATCCGGCGCCAGAATCAGGAATTTTCAATGGAAGGGTTACGGGTACTGGCATTTACCTATCGTGAAATTCCGGAGAAGCATGTATTGACGACAGAAGATGAGAAACATCTGGTATTTCTTGGCTTGATCGCTATGATGGATCCGCCGAGGGAAGAATCAAAGGCTGCAGTGGCAGAATGTATAAAAGCGGGGATTCGGCCGGTCATGATCACGGGAGATCATAAGATCACAGCAGCGGCAATCGCAAAAAGGATCGGGATCCTACATGATCTGTCAGAGGCCTGCGAAGGTGCTGATATTGAAAATATGAGTGATGAGCAGCTGAAGGAGTTTGTCCCGAATATTTCTGTGTATGCAAGAGTGTCACCGGAGCACAAGATCCGTATTGTCCGTGCATGGCAGGAGAAGGGGATGATCGTGGCAATGACCGGAGACGGTGTGAATGATGCTCCGGCATTGAAGCAGGCAGATATTGGTGTTGCAATGGGAGTGACCGGAACCGAGGTCGCAAAGGATGCCGCAGCAATGGTGCTTACAGATGATAATTTTGCAACAATTGTAAAAGCAGTGGAAAACGGACGAAATTTATATCAGAATATCAAGTATGCGATCCAGTTTCTTCTGTCAGGAAACTTTGGTGCGATCCTGGCAGTTCTTTGTGCATCCCTTGCAGGACTTCCGGTTCCTTTTGCACCGGTACATCTGCTGTTTATCAATCTTTTGACAGACAGTCTTCCGGCGATCGCGTTAGGCGTGGAGCCGCACAGCAGTGAGGTGATGAATGAGAAACCAAGATCAGCAGACGAGTCAATACTGACAAAGGATTTTCTTGGTAAAATCGGTCTGGAAGGACTGGTGATCGGTATGGTGACGATGATAGGATTTTTGACAGGATATCATCAGAATGGTGCACTGCTTGGCAGTACTTATGCCTTCGGAACACTTTGTCTGGCACGTTTGTTCCATGGATTCAACTGCAAATCGGATCATCCGGTTATCTTTACAAAACGTTTCTTCAACAATAAATGGCTTCAGGGAGCATTTGCACTTGGTGCAGTACTCATTACAGCGGTACTGACGGTTCCGGGATTTCATCTCCTGTTTAAAGTAGAGACGCTGGATCTGATGCAGCTTGGCTGTGTATATCTGTATGCGTTTGCAAGTCTTCCGATCATTCAGCTGCTTAAATGGATACGCATGAAATTAAGAAAAAGAGGAGAATGATAGTGGATATAAGTAAAATATCTGTAAAAAAAATCCGGGAGCTTATTGTGTTTACAGCATTTCTTGTGGTCGCCCTGTGGAAGTTTGATGTGGTGCTCGATGTGCTGAAAGCAATATGGGGGATCGCATTTCCTTTTGTACTTGGCGGGGCGCTCGCTTTTATGATTAATGTGCCAATGAGCTTTTTGGAAAAGAAAATCTTTGGAAGGGTAAAAAAAGAAAATAAGGCAGTTGAAAAACTGGCAAGACCGATAAGTCTGCTTCTTACGATCATATTGGCAGTAGGGGTGATCGCCCTGGTAATGTTCGGGGTGATCCCGCAGCTTACGCGGACAATGGGAACTCTGATGATGAGCATCGCTGATTTTATTCCGCAGATGCAAAGCTGGATCCGGGAATTCTCTCATAATAACCAGGAAATCATGAAGCTGGTAGATCAGGTACAGTTTAATCCGGATCAGGCGATCAAGTGGGGGATAAGCCTTCTTGGAAACGGTGCAGGAAATATGATGAATACTACAATGTCAGCAGTGGGTTCCATAGTCAGTGGATTGGCAACCTTTTTTATTGCTTTTTCATTTGCCTGCTATGTCCTTTTTCAGAAGGAGAAGCTGCATGTGCAGATCCGAAAAGTATTTTTTGCCTTTCTCCCAAAGAAAAAGGCAGATGCTTTTCTTAAAGTCTGTTCTCTGACTTATCGGACATTTGCAAATTTTCTTGCAGGTCAGTGTCTGGAAGCTGTGATTCTCGGTTGCATGTTTGTTGTGATACTGAGTATTTTGAGGATGCCATATGCACTTTTGATCGGAGTTTTGATTGCGTTTACCGCATTGATTCCGATTTTCGGGGCCTTCATCGGGTGTGCGGTGGGAAGCTTTCTGATCTTTATGGTAAATCCGAAACAGGCAATTTTATTTATTATAGTATTTCTGGTGCTGCAGCAGATCGAGGGAAATCTGATCTATCCTCATGTTGTGGGTGAATCCGTAGGACTTCCGTCGATCTGGGTTCTTGCAGCAGTTACGATCGGCGGAAACCTTATGGGAATTGTAGGTATGCTTGTTTTCATTCCGCTGCTTTCCGTGTTCTATACTATTTTTCGGGAATTCGTATATCTGCGCCTGAAAAAAAAGCATATCAAACAGGTGACAAAGACAGAAATAGAGGAATATACGGCGGAGGAAATTGTAAATAGTGACATATCAGAGGGGAAATGATATGATGGACTTGTATTGGGATAGTTAAGAAAAATCTTATATTTAAGGGGGGAGTTACTATGTGGTTTGTGTTTGCCTTGCTGTCTGCTGTATTTGCGGCGCTGACCTCCATACTGGCCAAGATAGGTATTGCCGGTGTTAATTCGAATCTTGCAACAGCGATTCGAACGATGGTGGTGCTGGTTATGGCGTGGGGAATGGTTTTCCTCACAAATACCCAGGGCGGGATCGCAGCGATCAGCAAAAAAAGCTGGCTGTTTCTGATCCTTTCAGGTCTGGCAACGGGTGCTTCGTGGTTATGCTATTATCGTGCTCTGCAGATAGGCGATGCATCCAAGGTTGTGCCGATAGACAAGCTGAGTGTTGTGATCACACTGGTACTGGCATTTGTTTTTTTGCATGAGAAATTCACAGCAAAATCGATGATGGGATGTATTTTGATCGGTGTGGGAACATTATTGATGGTTTTGTAAAAAGGCATAAGAAAACTATATACAAAAGGAGAGTGTTATGAAAACACGAAAGAAAATTTCAGCAAAGCTGCTGGCGATCATGCTTATTGCTGCATTGCTGCTTCCTCTTGCATGGAATGTCCCGGTGGAAGCAGCCGAGGCAAAACAGATCGATGTTTTGTTCAGCCATGATACACATTCGCATTTGAACAGCTTTTCAACCATCGTAGATGGAGAGCAAAAAGAGGTTGGCGGATTTGCAAGGATCAAAACCCTGATCGATGAAAAGAAGCAGGAAGATCCGGACACCCTGGTGCTGGATGGCGGTGATTTTTCCATGGGAACCCTGATCCAGACCGTATACGATACGGAGGCGGCAGAGCTTCGAATGCTGGGATATCTGGGGTATGATGTGACGACTCTGGGGAATCATGAATATGATTATCGTTCAAAGGGACTGGCAAATATGCTGGAGGCTGCGAAGGCTTCCGGTGAGACAGTGCCGGCACTGGTAGTGTGCAACGTGGACTGGGACAGCATGGAGCAGGATGGATTAAGCGATGGTCAGAAGCAGATCCGGTCGGCATTTGAAGCCTACGGTGTGAAGGATTATGTAGTAGTTCAAAAAGGAGATGTAAAGGCTGCAGTAGTCGGTGTGTTCGGTAAGGATGCCCTGGAATGTGCACCGACCTGTGAATTAAAGTTCAAGGATCCGGTTGAGGCCGTAAAACAGACGGTAGAAGAGATCCGAAAAAATGAAAAAGTGGATATGATCGCCTGTGTGTCCCATGGAGGAACCTGGGAGGATGAGAATAAATCGGAGGATGAGATCCTTGCAAAAGAGGTGCCGGATATCGACTTGATCATCAGTGGACATACGCACACAGAGCTGAAAGAGGCAATTCAGCATGGGAACACATATATCGTATCCTGCGGCGAATACGGAAGAAATCTGGGATCACTTTCCATGACACAGAAACAGGACGGACGGTGGGAGCTGACATCCTATGAGCTGATCCCTGTTTCTGAGGATGTAAAACCGGACCGGGCGACACAGGAACAGATCGATGCCCTGATGGATACGGTGGATAAGAATTATCTTGCCGATTTCGGCTATACAAGGGAAGAGGTTCTTGCTGAAAATGATGTTGAATTCAACAGTCTGGAAGAAATGGGCACGAAGCACGAAGAGTTGAATCTTGGTGATATCATGTCCGATGCATACATATATGCAGTGGAAAATTCCGAGTATTATGATGGTGATCCGGTTGATGTTGCCGTTGTTCCAAGCGGAACCGTGCGGGATACATACACAAAGGGCGATATCACAGTAGAGGATGTTTTTAATTCCTTTTCACTGGGAATCGGAAAGGATGGTGTTGCCGGATATCCGCTGATCAGTGCATACCTGACCGGAAAAGAGCTGAAGCTGGTAGCGGAGGTGGACGCTTCTGTATCGGATTTTATGACAACGGCAAGGTTATATTGCAGTGGATTGAATTTTGCATACAATCCACATCGGATGATCCTGAATAAGGTGACAGATTGTTATCTCACCAGGGCAGACGGAGAGCGGATCGAGATCCAGGATGACAAGCTGTATCATGTTGTGACAGATCTGTATACCGGCCAGATGCTTGGTTCTGTGATGAAAATGTCCTATGGACTGCTGTCTCTTGAACCGAAGGACAGGGATGGGAATCCCATTGAAAATCTGGAAGATCAGGCGATCATGGAGGATGACAGGGAATTAAAGGCCTGGGATGCGATCGCAAGATATATGCAGTCCTTTGCGGATACAGACGGCGACGGAATTGCCAATGTGCCGGAATATTATGAGACGACACATGGACGTAAGGTTGTGGAGGACAGCAGAAATATCATTGATCTGGTGAAGCAGCCGAATAAGTTTTCGGCAATGATCGCAGGTATTTGTCTGATCTTTATAGTGATCATTGTGCTTGTGGTATTTCTGATCCGAAGGATGATCCGCAGGATCAAAGTCAGAAAAGGAAAGAGAAATTCAAAATAAATATACGGCTGAGATCGTTAAGGTCCGTAAGTCGACGAAATCCCACGTGTCCTCTTCTCTGAAAAATCTGGAGAGCAGAGGTCTGATCGAAAGGATCCAGAGTGCGGACAATAAGAAGCCTGATGATCCCAAAGACCTGTGCATATATGTGGATCATTGCAATGGGACTTCAGCTTCTGTTTTAGGACAGCAAGCATTAAGTAACCGCCTGACTATGGATCAGACATTGGATGTCCGCAGCGTATTTTGGTACGTCTGCGGACATCTTTTTTTGAGATGAATTGCAATTTTTTTTGTAAAATTGTAGAATGAAAGAGCTTATGAAAAAGAGTCATGAAAGAGAGAATCAGGAAATGAATGATAAAATCGCAGTCTGTCTTGGAAAGGGCGGACAGAGAGATATGGCGGAAGCCTTTTGCAGGAGGACCGGAGCGCAGCTTCAGGATAAGCCGGGAGATTTTCTGACGGTGCGGTTTGATTCCAGGGGCGTTTCGCTGTCCGGTTTCGGGCTGACCTATCAGGGGGATTTTGTGGAGACGATGCTTCACAGAGTTACCAGAGGCAGACTTCAGCATGAGATGCTGGTGAAGGCGGTGAAGTCAGATAAGGAGGGAAGGAAGGCCATCGATGCTACGGCAGGAATGGGTGAGGATGCCTTTCTTCTGGCAGCCCAGGGCTATGAGGTGACGCTGTACGAGCAGAATCCGGTGATCGCAGCCCTTCTTAAAGATGCCATTCGCCGTGCCAAGAAAAATATGGATCTGAAAGATATTGCCGGTCGTATGAAGGTAATCGAGGGAAACAGTGTAGAAGGTATGTCAAAGCTTCTTGATCCTGTAGACGTGATCTATCTGGATCCCATGTTTCCGGCAAGACAGAAATCCAGCCTGATCAACAAGAAACTTCAATTGATCCAGAAGCTGGAACCACCGTGTTCCGGGGAAAAGGATCTTTTTGATGCAGCTATCAGAGCAAATCCGGATAAGATCATCGTCAAGCGTCCGCTGAAAAGTGAATGTCTTGCCGGCCGGGAGCCGTCTTATACATTGAAGGGGAAGGCAATACGATATGACTGCTATGTATTATAAAGTCAGACACTATCAATACAAAAATCGAATCGGAAATCTTAAGTCTGAAGCTGTAGGCGTGGTAAGCGGGGAAAAACATTTCCCCATATTTCCTGGAAATATGATTTTTAAGCCACTGACGAAATCCAAACCATTTTCCACGCCACTATATGCTTATGCAGAGGTGTTCTGGTCAACGATCATTAATGAATATTTTATGCCTGCGCCCAGGTATGAACTGGCCATCTGTGAAGGGTATGAGGCAGTAAATGAAAAATATCTTGACTACGGAACGGCAGTACCCATGGCCTATAAAGAAGGGGAATCCCTTTTGAATCTTCTGGAGTTTTTCAGGAAATATCCGGATGAAAAGGTAGATATAGATAATTATGTAAACTATTGCCAGATGTTTTATGATTATAGAGATATTTTTGAAGCTGATTTTTTGCAGGAGCATCAGGAAATGGCGGAACAGCTTGCCATGCAGGTACTGATCTCTGTCCTGAAGGGAGACCAGAATTATCATTATGAAAATGTAGCATTTCTCTGTGATAAAGATGGCGGGATCATAAGTCTTGCACCTATGATCGATCATGAATTTTCTACGTATTTTATGTTTCCGGACGATGTTTCCCGTCATGTATACTGGCTGATGGAATTAAGCAAATCCATCCGCGGATGGGAAGTCCGGCCTGGGGAATATGATAATTTCAAAGATCCGGAAGAACGGAAACTAATGGAAAAAAGTGCCACCTGTATTCATAAAAATCTCCTCTATATAAAAGAACATTATCCGCAGACAACGGAAGAATTTCTGGATAAAGCAGAAAAACTGAAAACAGCATTGACGGAAGCTTCAGAGGATTTTCTGATCCGGGGAAATACGGAATATCCGGACTGTGCGGATTCCAGTGCCTGGCTGATCGGAAAAGCCCGATACAAGGATAAAGATGAAGAGAAAGCCAGCGCTTATGAGGCGGAATTATACGGAAAGGGGAAAAAGCTTGATTTCCGGGACGTAAGTATCAGTGCAATAAATGAAATAAAAGCTGTGATCAGTCAGATGGAAGAAGTTTTGAGAAAGAGAGAATAAACAAATGGAACAAACAAAAACAATATTAAAAAAAACCTGGGTGGTGGCAGCGCTTGCCTGCGTCTGCTGTCTTCTCTGGGGGAGTGCGATCCCGCTGATCAAGACAGGATACCGTCTGATGCAGATGGATTCTGCAGATACGGCAAGTCAGATCGTTTTTGCAGGTGTGCGTTTTGCACTGGCAGGAATCCTTGTACTGATCTTTGCATCTTTGCGCGAGTGCAAGGTTCTGCTTCCGGATCGAACTGTTCTGAAATATGCGGTGCCGGTATGTATGGCTCAGACGGTATGTCAGTATTTCTTCTTTTATATAGGTGTGGCACATACCTCCGGTGTAAAAGGCGCTATTATCACAGGTCTTGGGAATTTTATTGCGATCCTGCTGTCCTGCCTTGTTTTTCACAAGGAAAAAATGACCGGGCGAAAGATGCTCGGCTGTATCCTCGGTTTTGCTGGCGTGGTCGTGATCAATCTCATGGGAAATTCTCTGGATGCAGGTTTTAGGCTTACAGGAGAAGGATTTATTCTGATTGCGCAGTTTTCTTACGGAATGTCCACGGTGCTGATCAATATTTTTTCCAGAAAGGTATCTCCGGTGGTACTCAGCGGAACGCAGTTTACCATGGGCGGGATCATTCTGTTCCTGATCGGAAAAGGGATGGGAGGACATTTCGGAGTGGTAAATGCCGCCGGTATCGGGATCATCTTTTATCTGGCAATGGTGTCTGCAGTGGCCTATACACTGTGGTCAGTGCTGCTTGCCTGGAATGATGTATCCAGGGTAGCGATCTTTGGTTTTGTAAATCCTTTGTTCAGTGTGATCCTGTCTGCACTGGTTCTGGGAGAGGTACGTCAGGCATTTAATATGGGAAGTCTCATCGCACTGTTTCTTGTCTGTGTGGGAATTTATGTGGTAAATCAAAAAAAATCTTCATAAGTGGTATTGCAGTTATTGTTCCCAGGCAATATTTTTTGAAACGTGTTGCTGAGAACGGAGTGAACAGTAACGGTCGCAGAATGAACAGTAACGATGCCGGAGTTTTGAAATTGATTTCAATACGGCATTGTGTTAAAATAGCTCCATAAAAAGTGTGAACATAAAAATCCATGCCGGAATAACTGCAGGATCCGGAAGCAGATCCTGCACCGGACAGTAAGGAGGAAAAATATGGAATTTCAGAAACTGATCGAAGAGAGAAGGACCATCCGTAAATACAGCCCGGAGAGCAGGATCACAAAAGAAGATCTTCTTGCAGTGATCCGGGCCGCTCAGGAAGCACCCAGCTGGAAAAACTCCCAGACCGGAAGATATTATTGTGTAATGTCCGAAGAGATGGTGGAGAAGGTCAGCAGAGAATGTCTGCCGGAAATGAACCAGGCAAAAGCAGAGAATGCCTCCCTGATCGTTACAACTTTTGTACATAACCATGCCGGATTTCAGAAAGACGGAACACCAGATAATGAACTCGGAAACGGCTGGGGCTGCTATGATCTGGGACTTCAGAACGAGAATCTGATCCTGAAGGCAAAGGAGCTTGGATATGGAACCCTGATCATGGGACTTCGTGCCGGAGACAAGCTCCGTGAGATCCTTTCCATTCCGGAAACAGAAACGGTAGTGGCAGTGATCGCCATCGGAAAAGCAGCCGAAGAACCTGCAAGACCGAAACGTAAAGATGTGGAAGATATTGTGAGATTTTATTAAATAATAGAAGAAATGCCCGGTACATATCAAAATGTTCGGGCATTTTTTAATGGAAATTAAAGAGCAAAATGGTCTGAAAAGGATTGCCTGGAGGAGTGAATTCTGTTATCCTGTAAGAAAACAGCTGTGACAACATGGAAGGGTTTTGAAAAGCAGAGTTTGGGAGAAGCAAAAAAGCAATACAGTAAAAGCAAGGGAGGTTTTTAACCAATATGCAGATCATACATGAAAATGAATACGAAGAAATCATGAAAAATATCGTAACGCCATATCTTCTGTCTCACAGAAGGGAACTTTATGTACCGGGTGCGGATTATCCGTTTCGTAACGAAAGCAAACGGATCACAGGTAAGATCCATATGCTGCAGTATCTGTCTGATATTGATATGCCTAAAGGTGTGGTAGTCATCAGCCACGGATTCACAGAATCAGCAGTAAAATATGATGAAGTGGCCTATTATTTTCTTAAGGAAGGCTATCATGTATATATTCCGGAGCATTGCGGCCATGGCCGCAGCTATCGTCTTACCGCAGACCCGTCTCTGGTCCACATCGATACATGGAGAAGATATATCCGCGATTTTCTGAAAGCATGCCGCTACATAAAGAAAGCACATCCGGATCTGTCACTTAACTTGTATGCACATTCCATGGGTGGTGCCATCGGTGGTATTGCTGCAGCCTGGGAGCCGGACTGGTTTCACAAGGTGATCCTTTCTTCTCCGATGATCCGTCCTCTTACAGATAATGTTCCGTGGCCGGCAGCCACCGGCATAGCTCTGGAGAAATGCATTTTCGGAAAAGATGAGGAATATGTAGCTGGCCGAAAGCCTTACGATGGCAGCGGTTCTTTTGAGACAAGCTCCGCAACATCAAAACCAAGATACGAGCGATACAAAAATCTCCGTGCAGAACATAAGGAGCTCCAGACCTGGTCTCCATCCTACGGCTGGCTCTGGGCTTCTGCGGAAATGAGCTGGTATCTGCGTCTCTACGGATGGAAAAAATATACGGCACCAATGCTGCTCATCCAGGCCCAGACGGAAGATCTGGTGTCTGTCCGTGCCCTGAAAAATTTTGCCGGAAAGATCAATCGCCAGGGAAAAACAAGCTGTGATTATATCCATATGATCGGAACAAAGCATGAGATCTATGGAAGCAGAGGTAAGATTCTGGAGAAATACTGGGGATATATATTTACATTCCTGGACGATACGGAAAATGATATTGATCACAGATAAGTATTTTTACTACATGTGTATCACATATTTAACAACAGGATTGGTAGCTTTTATTCACTTCCTTTCTTTATCATAGTAAAATTATAAAGCTTTTCTCTTATACATTCGACAAAAAATGTGATATAATCTAACGAATCGTCTTTTTGTACAGACAAACGTACAATCCAAAAAGACAAAATTAAATAAGGGAAGGATTATAGAATGTTATCTGTTATTGAATCAGTGAATGCTGCCGTAAACAATTTTATCTGGGGCGTTCCTGCGATGATCTGTATTATTGGTGTAGGTCTTTATTTAAGTATCCGCACGAATTTTCTCCAGATTCGGAAATTTCCCTATGCCATCAGGGTCACTATCGGACGTATGCTTCGGAAAAGAGAAGCTTCCGATGGAAGTCTGACACCGTTTCAGGCTGTTTGTACGGCGTTAGCTGCTACCGTGGGAACGGGAAATATTGCAGGTGTGGCAGGTGCTATTGCCATCGGAGGACCGGGAGCCGTATTCTGGATGTGGATTTCCGCACTTCTTGGAATGTGTACAAAGTTTTCAGAAGTAACACTTGCGGTACATTTCCGCGAAACCAATGCCAACGGAGATCTGGTTGGAGGACCAATGTATTACATTAAGAATGGTCTAAAAAAACACTGGCACTGGCTGGCATATCTGTTTTCCGCTTTTGGTGTGCTTACTGTTTTCGGAACCGGAAATGCAACCCAGGTTAATACCATTACAACAGCTATTGATTCTGCACTGATCAATTACAATGTGATCGCTGCAGACAATACTTCTACGGTAAACCTTGTTATGGGGATCATCCTTGCGATTCTTGTGGCAATGATCCTGCTTGGCGGAATCAAAAGGATCGGCCAGGTTACAGAAAAGCTGGTACCGTTTATGGCATTGTTTTATATTATTCTTGCCGTCGGTGTAGTTATCATCAACTGGAAAAATGTTCCGGGTGTTTTCAGCGCTATCATCAGAGGCGCATTTAATCCGGCATCTGTGACAGGCGGCGTAGTAGGAAGCTTTTTCATGAGTATGAAAAAAGGTGTTTCCAGAGGTATTTTTTCCAATGAGGCAGGTCTTGGTACCGGTTCCATCGCACATGCCTGTGCAGACACCAGAAAACCTGTAAAACAGGGATTTTTCGGGATCTTTGAGGTATTCACGGACACGATCGTGATCTGTACGCTGACAGCGCTTGTCATCCTCTGCAGCGGGGTGCCGGTTGGTTATGGCGCAGCAGCAGGAGCGGAGCTTACCATCAGCGGTTTTACCAGTACATACGGAAACTGGGTTTCCATCTTTACAGCAGTTGCCATGTGCTGCTTCGCATTTTCCACTATCATTGGATGGGGACTTTACGGAGCCAGATGTGCGGAGTTCCTTTTTAAGGAAAAAGCTATCAGACCTTTTATGGTACTGTACTCTTTGGTAGCGATCATCGGCGCAACTGTTGACCTTGGACTTCTCTGGAGTATCGCAGAGACCTTCAACGGTCTGATGGCGATCCCTAACCTGATCGCAGTATTCCTGCTTTCCGGTGTGGTTGTAAAGCTTGTGAAGGAGTACTTCGCCGGAGAAGGAAAGAACGCCTGAAGGAGTTTTTGAAAAAAAAACTTGACTATCAAAACAAACAGAGTTAGAATTGGTTTAACTCATTAAAGAGTTAACACATAACAGAAGTAAATTCCATGAAGGGAATCAGTAAAGACAGAGGAACCGTCTTCAGAGAGCTGTGACTGGTGTGATGCAGCGTCGGAACTGCCTTGAATATCATCCCTGAGAAGGAAAGCCGAAAGTTTCAGACAAGTAAGTAGGTTTTCACGGGTGCTTCCCGTTACAGAAGTCGCGTATGCCGGTACGTTGCAGAATCGTGCTTGTTTCAATGGAGAAACAGGGTGGTTGCGGAATTTTATATCCGTCCCTGAAAGGGGACGGATTTTTTTTATCCAAAACATTTTAAACCACGGGGTAAGGATCTGAAACCGGAAAAATATACAAAAGGGGAAAGAGTATGAAAGTGTACAAAAAACTCATGAACGCACTTGCAGCAGTAGAAAAAATCGTACTGGTCATTTCCACACTGCTGATCCTTGTGCTGACTGTGGGAAATGTATTTTCCCGTAAGGTCATCCATCGCTCATGGTCTTTTACAGAAGAGCTTGTTGTAGCGGTGTTTGTTCTCATCACACTTCTGGCAGCAGCACTTGCCTGCCGTGAAAAAGGAGGACTGGTAAGTCTGACACTGGTTACGGACCGTCTTCCGAAAAAACTGGAAAAACCATCTGTGATCCTGATCACGGTCCTGAGCATTGTTTTTTCCGCAATTTTATTTAAATATGGAATGGACAAAGTTCTTACACAGCTGGCAAACGGCAAGAGAACTTTCGTATTGAACTGGCCGGAGTGGATCTTCTGGTCCTTCGTGCCGATCGGAGCAGGCTGTATGATCCTTCATTTTATTGAGTACTGCCTCGACTTCTGCCTGAAAAAAGATGATGAAAAGGAGGACAAATAAATGATCAGTGCAATCTTATTTATCTCCTTCTTTGTTTTCCTGATCCTGGGACTTCCCATTGCGATCTGCTTAGGTCTGTCATCTGTATGTGCCATCCTTTATTCCGGTACATCTCTGACGATCGTAGCTACAAATATGTACTCTGGAATCAGTAAATTCCTGCTTCTTGCTATCCCGTTCTTTGTTCTGTCCGGAAACATTATGGCAAAAGCCGGTATTTCCAAACGACTGATCAACTTCGTAGATACCTGCGTAGGACATAAAAAGGGCGGTATCGCCATTGTATGTGTTATCGTAGCCTGCTTCTTCGGAGCGATCTCCGGTTCCGGTCCTGCAACGGTTGCGGCACTTGGAGCAGTTCTGATCCCGGCTATGGTTGAGCAGGGAGGTTTCTCCGCACCGTTTTCCACGGCATTGATGGCAACTTCCAGTTCCATCGCTATTGTCATACCGCCGAGTATCGCATTCGTTGTATACGCTTCCATCACAGGTGTATCTATTGCAGATATGTTTATGGCTGGTATCGTTCCGGGACTTCTGATGGGTGTTGCTCTTGTGATCATCGTTATGATTGAGGCAAAGAAACATAACATTCAGCCATCCCGTGAAAAAGCTTCCGCAAAAGAGCGCTGGGATACATTTAAAGATGCATTCTGGGGATTCCTGATGCCGGTTATCATCCTCGGGGGAATTTACGGTGGTATCTTTACACCAACTGAGGCTGCAGCCGTATCTGTTGTTTACGGTCTGTTTGTTGGTATGGTGATCTACCGTGAGGTTAAGCTCAAAGATCTGTTTGACATTCTTGTGGATTCTGCAAAGACAACCGGTGGAATCATGCTGATCGTAGCAAGTGCTTCCCTGTTCTCTTTTGTATGTACCAAGTTTGGTATTGCAAATGCGGCATCTGAGCTTCTTGCCGGCATTGCACATAATCAGTTTACCTTCCTTCTGATCGTAAACATCATTTTCCTGATCGCAGGATGCTTCATTGATGCAAACTCTGCGATGTACATTTTTGTACCGATCATGCTTCCGGTATGTAAGGCTCTGGGCTATGATGTGGTAGCATTCGGTGTTATGGCAACAGTTAACCTTGCGATCGGACAGGTAACACCTCCGGTAGGTGTAAATCTTTTCGTTGCCATCAGTATCAAGATCAAAAAAGGTCTGGAGGTTACTCTTCAGCAGATCTCCAGAGCAGTTATGCCGATGATCGCTGCATCCGTTGCAGTTCTTCTGATCATCACTTATATTCCGGCTGTTTCCACAGCTCTTCCGAAGGCTCTTGCAAAAGAGGGCTCCTATACAGGAGACCAGTCTTCTGACACAGAAAGCCAGAGTTCCAAGGATTCCGGAGACGGAAGTGATTCTTTTAATACCATCGCGGATTACAGTGATCTTGACTGGCCGGAGATGACATGGAACTTTGCATGCTCCACAACAGAGACAAGTACATGGGCTGATGGTGGACGTAAGTTCGGTGAACTGATGGAAAAAGCAACCGGCGGAAAGATCAAAGTCAATGTATACGCAGCAGACCAGCTTACCAACGGAAACCAGTCCGAAGGTATTCAGGCCCTGATGAACGGAGATCCGGTACAGATTTCCATGCACAGCAACCTGATCTATTCTGCTTTTGACCCGAGATTTAATGTGGTATCCTTACCGTTCCTGTTTGATTCTGTAGAAGATGCCGATGCAAAGCTTGACGGAGAGGCAGGAGAAAAACTGAAAGCAATCCTGGATGAATATGGACTGCATTGTATGGGAATTGCAGAAAATGGCTTCCGCCAGCTGACCAACAGCAGACAGGAAGTCAGATCCGTAGAAGATATGAAAAACCTGAAGATTCGTGTGGCAGGAAGTAACCTGCTGATGGAGTGTTATAAGAGATGGGGCGCAGATGCGACCAACATGAACTGGTCCGAAACTTATACGGCTCTGCA
>OFMD01000982.1_pt1 | contig 19858 bp, 17 predicted proteins | sample 1541211 | NCBI WGS metagenome assembly OFMD01 (sample SAMN04209231, study PRJEB22552) | human gut metagenome | biome: gut; material: feces | host: Homo sapiens | place: USA: Oklahoma | reverse complement strand
GGGAGGTTATTTTTCTTTTGCCGCTTTTGCCAGGGCGGGGATATCCCCCACCCCGTCAAGGACGATACTGGGGCGGTAGGCATAGGTTTGGAGGGTCTCCCGGGTGGAGACCCCGGAGAGGACCAGCACCGTAGACATACCGCTCTCCAGGCCGGAGATTACATCGGTGTCCATGCGGTCGCCCACCATCACCGCCTCGGCGGAATGACAGTGGAGCATCCGCAGGCCCGTGCGCATCATCAGGGGATTGGGCTTGCCGCAGAAATAGGCCTGCTTGCCCGTGGCCATCTCAATGGGGGCGATAAGCGCCCGGCAGGCGGGGGCAATGCCGTTTTCGATGGGGCCGGACACATCGGAATTGGCGCCGATGAGCTTGGCCCCGCCCATGACCAGGTTGGTGGCCTTGGTAAGTGTATCCAGGGAGTAGGTGCGCCCCTCCCCTACCACTACATAGTCGGGGTTTACATCGTTCATGGTCAGCCCCGCGTCATACAGGGCGTTGAGCAGGCCCGCCTCACCGATGGCGAACACGGAGCAGCCCGGAGCCTGTTCCTTGAGAAACGCCGCCGTGGCCAGGGCGCTGGTGTAGAAATGCTCCTCCGGCACATCCAGTCCCATGCGGGCCAGCTTCTGATTCAGCTCCCGGGGCGTATAGCCGCTGTTATTGGTGAGGAAGAGATATTCCTTCTCCTCCTCGTGGAGCCACTGGATAAACTCGGCCACCCCGGGCAGGATACGGTTGCCGTGATAGATCACACCGTCCATATCACAGATGAAACCCTTTTTTTCGTTGAAATCCATTTTATAGGATGCCGCAAGCATAGCGCCAACTCCTTTCTCATTTTCAGGTACAGTATACCACGGGAAATGGGGACATTCCACCACGGGAATGTTAAACTCACATTAAGCTTGTCAGTTTTTCAGGCTCTGGAGGGGGGCGGGAATGCGGCCGCCCCGGGCGATGAAGGCGGCAGAGGAGGCACTGTGCACGGGCATCACCGGGGCCGAGCCCAGAAGGCCGCCCATCTCCACCATGTCGCCTACTCGCTTACCCTCCACGGGGATGATGCGCACGGCGGTGGTCTTGCTGTTGACCATGCCCACCGCCGCCTCATCGGCAATGATGGCGGAGATGGTCTCGGCGGTGGTCTCTCCGGGAACGGCGATCATATCCAGGCCCACGGAGCAAACGCAGGTCATAGCCTCCAGCTTGTCCAAGGTCAAGGTGCCGCTGAGGGCTGCGGCAATCATGCCCTCATCCTCGGACACGGGGATAAACGCGCCGGACAGGCCCCCCACATGGGAGGAGGCCATAACGCCGCCCTTTTTCACTGCGTCGTTCAGCAGGGCCAGGGCCGCCGTGGTGCCATGGGTGCCGCAGGTCTCCAGGCCCATTTCCTCCAGGATCCGGGCCACACTGTCGCCCACCGCCGGGGTAGGAGCCAGGGACAGGTCCACGATGCCGAAGGGCGTCCCCAGGCGGCGGGAGGCCTCGGAGGCCACCATCTGACCCATACGGGTGATTTGGAAGGCGGTCTTTTTCACTGTCTCCGCTACCACATCGAAGGGTGCGCCCTTGACGCTCTGCAGGGCGTGGTACACAACCCCCGGGCCGCTGACGCCCACATTGATGACGCTGTCCGCCTCGCCTACGCCGTGGAAGGCACCGGCCATGAAGGGGTTATCCTCCACGGCATTGCAGAACACCACCAGCTTGGCGCAGCCCAGGCCCTCCTGCTCTCTTGTCAGGTGGGCCGTCTCTTTGATGATGCGGCCCATACGGGCCACGGCGTCCATATTGATGCCCGCCCGGGTGGAGCCCACATTCACGCTGGAGCAGACGAAATCCGTCTCGGTTAAAGCCTGGGGAATGGCCCGCAGCAGCAGCTCATCGCCCCGGGCAAAGCCCTTTTGCACCAAGGCGGAAAAGCCGCCGATGAAGTTCACGCCGCAGGCCTTGGCCGCCCGGTCCATGGTCAGGGCAAAGGGCACCAGATCCTCGGTGTCGCAGCTACCTGCTACCAGGGCCATAGGCGTTACGGAAATGCGCTTATGCACGATGGGGATGCCGAACTCGCTCTCGATGTCTTCCCCGGTTTTCACCAGGTTCTCGGCGTATTTGGTGATCTTATCGTAAATCTTGTCGCAGCAGCGCTTGGGGTCCTCACTTACGCAGTCCAGCAGGGAGATGCCCATGGTGATGGTACGGATGTCCAGGTGCTGCTTGTCGATCATGTTGATGGTGTCGAAAATATTATTCAGACTCAGCATAGTTACACCTCATCACAGCTTGTGCATGGCGTCGAAAATATCCTCCCGCTGGACGCGGATGGACAGATCCCGGCTCTCACCATAGTCCTTCATGCTGCGGCCCAGCGTCTCAAAGGCCGTGTCGCACAGGGCCAGATCCACCACCATCATCATGGTGAAATACCCCTCCATGACAGTCTGGCTGATGTCCAGAACATTGATATTGTACTGGGCCAGACGATTGCAGACGCCGGCGATGATACCCACCTGGTCTTTTCCCACTACCGTTACGATTGCTTTCATTTTTTCAGTCACTCCATTTCATCCAAAGTCAGGGCAAAGCTGCCCAGGAAATTCTCGCAGAAATACCGCAGCTCCGGCAGGTCCATTTTATCCAGGGCCGCCCGGGTCTGCTCCGCCGCCGCCCGGAATTCTCCGTTGCCGGCCTTCAACTCCTCCAGGCACTTGATATGGGCGGAGAGCTTGTCCGCCGCCTTCACCAGCTCCTGCACCTGCTCATCGGAGGGGCGCAGGACCTCCTCATAGTCCCCCTGCAGCTCCCGGGGGAGCATACGGAGCAGCTTGTCCTCCGCCACATACTCCACCTGCTTGTAGGAATCCCGAATTTGGGGATTGTAATATTTAATCGGTGTGGGCAGGTCGCCGGTGAGGATCTCCGGGGCATCGTGATACAGAGCCGCTACGGCCACGGCGCCCTCATCCACGCAGCCGCCGAAGCAGCGGTTTCGGATGACGGCCAGGGCGTGGGCCAGCACCGCCACCTGATGGCTGTGCTCCTGGATATTCTCGGTATAGCTGTTGCGCATAAGGGCCCAGCGGTTTATGAAGCGCATACGGTTGATATAAGCAAAAAAATGGCTCACGGCTCAATTTCTCCTTTCAAAACGCTCCCCTCCACAGCGGTGATGCGCACCGGGCGCAGGCAGTTGTGGAGGTTTTCACCCGGGGCGGAGACCTCCATATAGTTGGGGGCGTGGCCGGTGTAAAAGCCCGGCGCACCGGGCTGCTCAAACAGCACGGGAACTATCTTGCCCACGCAGGAGAGCAGGTATTTTTCGTGGAGGGCGGCGGCAACCTCGCCTGCACGGGCGGCCCGCTCCTCCTTTATATTTTTAGGCACCTGCTCCATATCCGCCGCCTTGGTTCCGGGGCGGACGGAGTAGGGAAAAACATGGATCTGCGCGAAGCCGCAGCGGCGGATAAAGTCCAGGGTGGCGGAAAACTCCTTCTCCGTTTCCCCGGGAAAACCCACGATCAGGTCCGTTGTCAGGGCGCAGTCGGGGAAGAAGCGGTGCAGCAGGCAGGCAGATTCGGTGAAGCGGGCAGTGTCGTACCGGCGATTCATGCGGCGCAGGGTCGCATCGCAGCCGGATTGGAGGGAGAGATGGAAATGGGGGCAGAGATTTTTAAGCGCCGACGCCCGGCGGCAGAACTCCTCCGTAATGGTACGGGGCTCCAGACTGCCCAGGCGGACACGCATAGCCCCGGCAGCGGCGGACACCGCCTCCAAAAGGTCGATGAGGCTCTCCTCCCCCGGCAGGTCCTGGCCCCAGGAGGAGATCTCGATGCCCGTGAGCACCACCTCCCGATAGCCCTGGCGGGCAAGCTGCTCCGTCTGCCGGGCCGCCTCCTCCAAGGGCAGGGAGCGGACCGGGCCCCGGGCAAAGGGAATGATGCAGTAAGTGCAGAAATTGCGGCAGCCGTCCTCCACCTTCAGCATGGCGCGGGTGCGGCTGTGCTGCCCGCCGGCAGGGAGAATTTCAAAGTCGTGGCGGCGGAGGGCATCGTCCACCAGGACCCGGGTCTGCCGCTCCTCTGCGGCTGTGAGAAGCTGGTGCAGAAACTCCATGCGCTGCCCGGTGCCGCCGATAAGATCGATGCCCAAGGACTTTGCCTCGTCGGTATGGGTCTGGACATAGCAGCCGCAGGCGGCTATAATGGCGGCAGGGTTTCTCTTTTTGGCCCGGCGGATCATCTGCCGGGACTTCTTATCGCTGACGGCGGTGACGGAGCAGGTGTTAATGATGTAGGCGTCCGCCGCCTGCTCAAAATCCACCAGCTCGTGGCCCTGAGCCGCCAGCTCCTGCTCCATGGCCTGGGTCTCGTATTGATTGACCTTGCAGCCAAGGGTGTAGATGGCGATTCGCATGGGGGTTTTTCTCCTTGCACTTTATGGATTTATCCACTATAATATATGGTTGTATTATAATCTATCATCCGCCGACTGGCAAGGGTCTGGCGGAGGAAATGAGGTATTTTTTCGTGCATTACTTGGATAACGCCGCCACCACGCTGGTGCCGGAGGAGGTCATTGCGGCTATGGCTGAGACATTGCGCCATCACAGCGGCAATCCCTCCTCCCAATATCCCTACGGGCAGGACGGAAAGGCCGTGGCGGAAAAGGGGCGGGAGACCATCGCCCGGGCCCTGGGCTGCCCTAAGGAGCGGCTGTTTTTCACCTCCTGCGGAACGGAGAGTGATGTGTGGGCCATTCGGGGCGCCGTGTGGCATGGCCGGCACAAGGGAAAGCACATTGTCACCACCGCCGTGGAGCACAGCGCCGTACTGGAGAGCTGCCGGTGGCTGGAAAGCGAAGGGTATCAGGTGACTTATCTGAAGCCGGACAGCACCGGGATGATCTCGGCCCGGCAGGTGCTGGATGCGGTGCGGGCAGACACGGTGCTGGTGAGCATGATGCTGGTGAACAACGAGACCGGGTGCGTATTCCCGGTGGCGGAGACGGCCAGGCTCCTGCGGGAGGCAGGCAGCACCGCCCTGCTCCACTGCGATGCGGTGCAGGGCTTTTTGAAGGTTCCCTGTGACCCGGTGGGCTGGGGCGTAGACCTGATGAGCCTATCGGGCCACAAGCTGGGCGGACCTAAGGGCATCGGAGCCTTATATATCAGCCCCGGCCTGCGGAATTTCCGTCCCCTCCTCCCCGGCGGCGGCCAGGAGATGGGGCTGCGGTCCGGCACCGAGGCCACGGCACAGATCGCGGGCTTTGCCAAGGCGGTGGAGCTGCGGATGGAAAACTACGACGAAAAGCTCCGGCACATGGCGGACATGAAGGCCCTGTGCCGGGAAAAGCTGCTGACCATTCCCGGGATGGTTACGGTGGGCGGCGGCACGGCGCCGCATATTCTGGCCATGTCCCTGCCGGGGTATCCCAGCGGCAATATTGTCAGCGACCTGGGCAGCCGGGGCATTTGCATCTCCGCCGGGTCCGCCTGCCACAAGGGAAAAAGCAGCCATGTGGTGTCGGCCCTGGGGCTTCCCAAGCGCACGGCGGCAGGGGTGATACGCATCAGCTTCGCTCCGGAGACCAGCCCGGAGGACATCCAGGCGCTGTATGAGGCGCTGCGCTCCCACCAGGCAGAGCGGTGCGGAATGCTGTGATAAGAGGAAAGTTGAAAGTTGTGAGGGTGCGGGAGACGGATTGCCACACCAGTGACATCGGTCACTGGCTCGCAATGACACGGGGACAAGAAGTGCGACCGTTATCGGGCGGGCGGACAGAGGCATCGGCCCCTACGGATATTTTTCTATTTTCTAAGGAGAGTTTATGGCTATTTTGATTCGACGGGAGCAGGGGTTTTATAGGCGGCTGATGAAGCTGAGTATGCCTATCGTGCTGCAAAACCTTATTACCTTTTCTTTAGGTCTTATTGATACCTTTATGGTCAGTCAGCTGGGCAACACCGAGATGGCGGCGGTGACGGCGGCCAATGTGCCGGTGTTTCTGCTTATATCCATTGTGTTCGGCGTCCAGAGCGGGCTGGGGATTCTGGTAAGCCAATACTGGGGAAAGCAGGACATGAAAAGCATCAGCCGCTCCATCGGCGTGGCCTCCTTTGTAGGCGCGGCGGTGGCGACTGTACTGGCGGCGGTGCTGTTTTTTTGGCCGGTACAGATCATGGACCTGCTGTCGAACAGCCACCAGCTGTCCATCCTGGGCGCGCCGTATCTGAAAATCATCGGCATTTCCTACATCTTCAATATGCTGTCCTCGGTGTACGCCAGCGCCCAGCGCAGCGCCGAGAATCCCAGCTTCGGCATGAAGCTGTTCGGCGCGTCCACGCTCATTAACACGGGGCTGAACTACCTGCTTATTTTCGGCAAGCTGGGCTTTCCCATGCTGGGCATCCAGGGCGCGGCCATCGCCACCCTGTGCGCGCGTATCTGCGAGTTCATCATCTGCTCGATCTACGCCCTGCGGGATAAGCGCATTCGTGTGCAGTGGGCCGCCTTTGTCCGGCCGGGCTGGGATATGCTGCGCAGGTTTCTGAAATATGCCTCCCCGGTGGTGCTGAACGAGGCCGGCTGGGGCCTGGGGACAAGCATGCTGACGGTGATACTGGGCTACACGGAAAACTCCGTGGAGATGCTGGCGGCCAACGCCGTAATGGGAAACCTGGGGCGGCTGTTTTTGGTGTTCTGCTTCGGCCTGGGCGCCGCCACGGCGGTGCTGGTGGGCAAGGCCATCGGCGAGGGGCAGAGCGAGGAGGATATTATGTCCCTGAGCAAGGCCCTGCTGCGCTTTACCGTCGTATCCGGCACGGTGCTGGCGGCCATTGCTCTGGTGCTGCTGCCCACGCTGTTTATGCCGGTGGTGTTTCCGCTGTTTAAGCTCTTCGGCGAGTCCGCCGCTATTGCGACGGCCCTGGCCGTAACCAGCTTCGCCTCCATTCCCCTGCACGCCTACACCATCTCCAGCATCACGGGCGTTTTGCGCTCCGGAGGCGATGTGCTGTGGAGCGCGGCCCTGGATCTGGGGCCCCAATGGATCGTGTGTCTGCCCCTGACGGCCCTGTGCGCTCTGGTGCTGAAAACCGGTATCTGGCCCATTGCCCTGGCCATGCAGACGGAGTCTGTCGCCAAGCTTCCCCTGTGCCTCTACCGGGTGCGCAGCCGAAAATGGATACATGATGTGACGGCCAACAAGGAGATGCTATGAAAAGTCTTTTCGTCTGCCCGGTGTGCGCGGAGGCTCTGCAGCGAGAGGAGCGGCGCTATATCTGCCCGGCGGGGCACAGCTTCGACCGGGCCAAGGAGGGGTACTGCAACCTGCTGCCGGTGAACCGGAAGCACTCCAAGGAGCCGGGGGATGACAAGGGCATGGCGGCGGCCCGGGAGAGATTCCTGTCTAAAGGGTACTACGAGCCGCTGCGCCGGGAGCTGTGCCGCCTGGCAGTGGACTGGACCGGGGATGCGCCCACGGTGCTGGACGCCGGGTGCGGCGAGGGCTACTACACCAGCGGCATTTATCGGGCTTTGCGCGAGAGCGGAAAAACTCCGCGCATGGCCGGGACGGACATCTCCAAGTTCATCCTTCGGCGGGCAGCCAAACGGGAAAAGGATGTGGAATTCGCCGTGGCCTCATCGTACCATCTGCCGATGGCGGCCCGGAGCGTGGACCTGATCCTCAACTGCTTTTCACCCATGGCGGCAGAGGAATTTCACCGAGTTCTGAAAGAGGGCGGCGGGCTTCTCTATGTGGTGCCGTCGGAAAAGCATCTGTGGGAGCTGAAGGAGATCCTCTACGACCGGCCTTATATAAACGAGGTAAAGCAGGTGCCCTACGAGGGCTTTGACGAGGTGGAGGTGCGGCATGTAGAGGAGGTCATCCACCTGCCCTGCGGGGAGGACATTCTGGCCCTGTTTCAAATGACGCCCTATTTCTGGAACACCCCCCGGGAGGGGGTACGGCGGCTGGAGCAGCAAGAGACGCTTACCTGCCGCATCAGCTTCGACATCCATGTTTTTCGCAAAAGCGGAAATAAATAGGGGAAAATTGTTGTATTTACAGGAAAATTGTGCTATTCTATACGCGCTGTGCTGTTTGAGGGGCGCAGTGAGTGCTTGTATTCGGAAAAAATTTGAGGAGAGAAAAAGCAATGAACGAGAAAAAGACGCCCCGGGCAGTGGCTCTGCTGCCCATTGCGGTGTTCCTGGTGCTGTATCTGGGGCTGGGCATCGTGCTGGAGTATGTGCTGAAGGTGAAGATGGGCTTTTACCAGATCCCCATTGTGGTGGCCTTTATGGTGTCCATTTTGGTAGCGTGCCTGCAAAACCGGAGCATTTCCTTTGACGAAAAGCTGACCCTCATGGGCCAGGGGATCGGTGACAAGAACATTGTGACCATGATCCTGATTTTCCTGGCGGCGGGCGTATTTGTAGGTGTTACCGGGCGCAGCAGCGCCGAGGCGGTGGCTTACTTCCTTTTGTCCATTACGCCGGCGAAGCTGGCGGTGGCGGTGCTGTTTGTGGTGGCGTGCTTCGTGTCCATGGCTATGGGCACCAGCGTGGGTACCATCACACTGCTGACGCCTATCGCCGCGGCGGTGGCCAAGGACTCCGGGTTCAGCCTGCCGCTGTGCGTGGCCTCCGTCATGGGCGGCAGTATGTTCGGCGACAACCTGTCCTTTATCTCCGACACCACCATTGCCGCCTGCTCCACCCAGGGGTGCCAAATGAAGGATAAATTCCGTGCGAACTTTAAGATCGCGCTGCCGGCGGCTCTGGTGACCCTGGCGGTGATCGTGGTGATCTCCCTGCAGGCGGATGTGGCCCGGACTCCCTCCGGAGATCACAATCTGCTGCTGCTTATCCCCTATGTGCTGGTGCTTATCGGCGGCATCGTGGGTCTGAATGTGTTTGTGGTGCTGCTGGTGGGCATTGCCGCCGGAGCTGCCATTACCCTGGCCACAGGGCAGGTAACGGCCATGGAGCTGATGGCCAACATGGGCTCGGGCGTCAGCGGTATGTTTGAGACGATCCTGGTGACGCTGCTGGTGTCCTCGCTGTGCGGGCTTATACGGGCTTACGGCGGCTTTGACGCCCTGCTGGCGGCCATCCACAAAATGTTCCGGGGCAAGCGCGGCGGGCAGCTGGGCATCGGTATCCTGGTGGGCCTGATGGATATTTCCACCGCCAACAACACCGTGGCCATCGTTATGGCCGGTCCTATCGCCAAGGAAATCGCCACGGAATACGGCATCAGCCCCAAGCGGTCGGCCTCCCTGCTGGACACCTTCTCCTGCGTGTTCCAGGGCATTATCCCCTACGGCGCGCAGATGCTGGTGGCCATTTCCGCCTGCACCACCCTGGGCTTTGCCGTGAGTGCCTTCGAGATTATTCCGCTCCTGTTTTACCCGATGCTGCTGTGCCTGTCCAGCTTACTGTTTATCCTATTTGATAAGAAGTAAAAAATTCTCCCCCGGAAAAAACCGGGGGAGTTTTTATGCAGTCACACGAATTGCCGGGATGCTATTACAGCTTTCCGGCTTTTTGCAGGGCCAGGACGATGGGCGGGATCAGGAGCAGATGCAGAATGATACCGGGAAGGGCGGTGACGAAGGCGCCGGAAACGAAGGCCTCCCAGGTGTAGCTGCCACCCAGCAGCAGAAACATGGCAATGCCAAAGGACACGCGGCCAATGAGCATAGCCCCCGCCAAGGCGCCGTAGACACCGGCGATGCGGTGAGGAAGGAGGCGGTAGAGCAGCCCCGCACCCAGGCCGTAGGCCGCCAGCTCAAAGGACATGGCTATGGCCATGGGAAACAGGGCCGGGGAGCTGAAGAGCAGTGACCGCAGCACCGGAGCGATAAGCCCCACCAGAGCCGCCCACCAGGGGCCGCAGAGGAAGCCCCCCAGCAGCACCGGGATATGCATGGGGCTCAGGGCCTTGCCCACCTGGGGTATCTGCCCGGTGAGAAAGGGCAGCAGCAGGCACAGGGCCAGGCATACGGCGGAATAAACCAGCCTGCGCAGAGAGATTTTTTTGGTGTTCAGGGTGTTCATACAGGGTCCTCCAAAATAAGATCGCACCGGGCATCCGGGCGGAGCTGCTGAAAATAAAGCTGCTCCAGCGGGATCCAGCGGCGAAAAAATTGCTGGGCCTTCTCCGGGGTGCAGCGGCACAGGATGCGCCGGCGCTGCTCCTCCGGGGAAATGCGAAGAAAGACAGAATAGGTATAATACGGCGCCAGCTCCGGGTGCAGGCAATAGGTACCCTCCACCACCTGAAAGGGGGCATAGGGCACGGTCACCGGCGGGGTAAGCGCCATGGCGCCGCAGTCAAACCGGCGGAAGGTGACATCCTCGCCCCGGGACAGGGGCAAAAGCACCTCCTGCAAAAAGCGCTCCCGGTCCATGTTGCCCCCGGGCTGGGAGAGGCGCTGGGGCGTGCGCTGGTGGGCCTGAAGAAAATAATCGTCGGTGTGGAAAACCGGACAGCCGTACTTTTCCTGCAGCCCACGGGCCAAGGTGGTCTTTCCGGCGGCGGAGCAGCCGTCGATGGCCAGGGTCAGGGGCTGACCGGCGGACAGGTGCCGCCGGATAGCCTGCAATAGCGGCGCAGGCAGGGCAAATTCGGGCATGACGCTACTCCTTTCACGGCAGAGGGCGCTACCATCGGCGGGCCAAAAAAGCCTTTTGGGTTTCCCGGACACGCCCGCTTACCGCTGCCGCATTTTTTTCTCATACTATTTTACTATATCATAATTTTCGGGCGGTGTAAACCGGAGAAACGGGCTAAGGTCGTGGGAAAACCTTACCATTTTGGACGGAGTCTCCCGTTCTCCGGTCTTGACACGGTTACTCGGCTGTGATAAACTTTATTTATTTACTTATGCGTCATTTTATGGCGTTTTTTTCACAGTCTTTTGGGGATTTTATAAAAAACTTTCCGGGGGCTGCTGAATTATGGGAGAATGAGTGTATGGAAAAGCTGCAACTGATTCAGTCCTTGAAGCACTGGTGCGACCTGATATGGGAGTATAACCAGGCCATCGGGAAAATCTATGTGTACCGGGATAAGCTGGCGATCAAGCTGGAAAATAACTGGTACGACCCTGCAGAGCTGGACCGGATCATCCGGCAGGAATACCGCTTTGAGATCAGCCGCTCCGACTCCTTCTTCAGCGCCGATAGCGTGCCTGAAATGGTGCAGAAAAATACTCGGCTCCAGGAATTTGACCTCTGGTTCTGCCAAAAGAACAGGGATCTGATCTGGTACAATATGCGCATGGAAAAGCTGAACCAGGACAGCTGGATCATCACCGGGTACAACAAGTCCACGGAGATGAAGGAGCGCTCTATGTACAGGGCTCTGCGCAACTCCTTCGAGTCCATCCTCAGCACGGATGTGAACACCCGGCGCTATCTTGTCAGCTACTCTACCTTTCCCGTCCCGGACCGGCTGCAGGAATATGACTACGACAGCTCCGTCTCCGATTATGTGTGCAAGTATGTTTATGACGAAGACAAGGAGCAGATCATCCGGGCCCTGTCTCTGGACACCGTTATGGAAAAGCTCCAAACCCAGGAGGACTATTCCGTGTTCATCACCGTGCGGCAAAGAGACGGGTCCCTCTCCTATAAGCGCGTCATACATAACTACTACGACGATACCCACCAGCGCATTACCACCTCCCGGCTGGACATCAGCGCCATCGTCAACCGCTACGAGGCGAAGATAGCGGAAATTCGCCAGGAGAACTCCATTGACGCCCTTACGGGGGTATATAACCGGAATTATTACGAGAAAAATATCCGGGGCGCCTCCCTGCAGGGGTTCGTGGCCATGCTCGACCTGGACAACCTGAAGCTGTGCAACGACCACTTCGGTCACAGCGCCGGAGACAGCGTTCTGAAAAAGCTGGCCGAGGTTATCAAGGCAGAGCTGCGCAGCGGCGACAAGCTCATCCGCTTCGGCGGCGACGAGTTCCTCCTCCTGGCCCAGGACTGCCCGGACGACGAATTTGAGCAGCTTCTGCTGCGCATACAGACTAAGGTCTCCGAGGCGGCTGTGCCGGGCTTTCCGGGGCTGTCCCTCTCTGTGAGCATCGGCGGCACACGGGTGGCCGGGTCCTCCTCGTCCGAGGCGGTGATGCGGGCCGACCAGATGATGTATATGGCAAAGGCCCACAAGAATCTGGTGATTACGGACCGATTCATGCTCCAAAACGGGAAGGATGGCATTGCACGGCTTGAAAAGGAGCAGGTGCTCCAGCAGATCCTTATTGTGGACGACTCGGATATGAACCGGGCCATGCTGCGGGAAATTCTGAAGGATAATTACAGTATTCTTGAGGCCGGCAACGGCGCGGAGTGTCTCTCCTGCGTGGAGCATATGGGCACCAGTCTGTCGCTGATCCTGCTGGACCTGAATATGCCGGAAATGGACGGCTTTGCGGTGCTGGCGGAGCTGTCCAGGCTGGGATATATGGACGATATACCCGTTATCATCATCTCCGGCACCGACTCCACCGCCGACATCTGCCGGGCCTACGACCTGGGGGCTACGGACTATATCCACCGCCCCTTCAACACCCAGGTCATCTACCGACGGGTGTCCAACACCATCACCCTCATGGCCAAGCAGCGGCGCATGGCCGAGCTGGTAAACCGGCAAATCGACCGCACCACCAAGCAGCAGGAGCTCATGGTAGACTTCCTCAGCCGCATCATCGGCTACCGCAGCGGGGAGAGCAACCCCCATTTTGCCAACATCAGCATCCTCTCTGCCCTGCTGCTGCAGGCTCTGCAAAAGCGGAAGAATCACTATGGCCTCACCGAGCATGACTGCCAGCTCATTGCCACCGCCGCCGTCTTTCACGATGTGGGCAAGATCGGCATTCCCGAGTCCATTCTCCTCAAGCCCGGAAAGCTCACCGCCAAGGAGTTTGAGGTGATGAAAACCCACACCCTCATCGGCGACAACCTGATTAAGAGCCTGGAAATTTATCATGACGAGCCACTGCTGCAGATGGCTGCACAGATCTGCCGCTGGCACCACGAGCGCTACGACGGAGGGGGCTACCCCGACGGGCTCAAGGGGGAGGAAATCCCCATATGCGCCCAGGTGGTGTCCATCGCGGATGCCTACGACGCGCTGATGAGTGCACGGCCCTACAAGCCTGCCTTTCCCAGCGAAAAGGCCATTGAAATGATTTTAAATGGCGAGTGCGGCGTGTTTAACCCTGTTTTAGTAGACTGCCTTTTGGAGGTCGTCAGCCAGCAGAAAACAGGAAAGGAGGGCACCCCCCCCCCGAAAAATTTATCCACAGCCCCGGGTGGTTCAGTCCTAAACACTCTCACCTTTTCGGGCTCGGTGATGTAAGAAAGGAGTCTCCGGTATGACCCTGAAAAATCTGTATGACGCTATCGGCGCCAGCTATGACGACACCATTGAGCGCCTTATGAGCGCGGACTTTCTCCTGCGCTTCGTGCGCAAATTTCCCGATGACCCCAGCTTCGCCGCCCTGAAGGATGCCTTAGCCCGGGGCAGCACGGAGGAGGCCTTCCGGGCAGCACACACCCTCAAGGGCGTGTGCGCCAACCTGGGTTTCACCCGGCTTCAGGAAACCGCAGGACAGCTGACGGAGCTGCTGCGCGCCGGGACCCTGGAGGGCACGGAGCCCTTGTTTTCAAAGCTCAGTGAGGAATATGCCCACCTGCTTGGCCAAATTGCGCTGCTGGACTGAGGCAGCCACCGTAAAAGCACCGGCTTTCCCGGCAAAGGAATGGCAGGCCCCTCCGCAAGACCACTCATTACCAAAAAATGCCCAAAATCGCCCCGAAAGCGGGACAAAGCAGCTCTATCCCCTATCCATTTTAAAAAAATCAAAACCTCCGGCTAAGCCGGAGGTTTTGATTTTTTTAATTTAATTCTGCGGTGCGGCCTCAAGCGTCATCAGCAGCTCCTTGGCCTTGACGGGCTGACCCTCCTTGACCCGGATGGTCTTGACCGTGCCCGCAGTACGGGCGGTAATGGCGGTCTCCATCTTCATGGCCTCAATGACGGCCAGTACCTGGTCCTTTTCCACCCGGTCGCCCTGCTTGACGCAGAGCTTAGACACCATGCCGGGAATGGATGTGCCCACCTGCAGGGGATCGGACTCATCGGCCAGCGTCGCCTGGCGGGTCTGCTCCGAGGCATGGGGGTCACGGACGGTGACCTCCCGGCGCATACCGTTCAGCTCAAACTGCACATTGACGGTGCCGTCGCTATTATGGTCGCCCAGGCCCAAATACTTGATGACAAGGGTCTTGCCGTCCTCGATATTGATCTTATTGGTCTCGCCCAAGGCCATACCGTTAAAGAACACATGGCTGCCCATGCGGGTGATGTAGCCGTACTCCTTCCGATGGCGGCAGAAGTCCTCGTAGACCTTGGGATACATGGCGTAGGAGATGAGATCCTTCTTCTCCGGAGCCTCACGGAACTGCTCCACCTCCTGCTGCAGCTGCGCAAAGTCCACAGGGGGCAGCAGCGCACCGGGGCGGCAGGTGATGGGCTCCTCTCCCTTGAGCACCACCCTTTGCAGGTCCTTGGGGAAGCCCCAGGCAGGCTGACCCATCATGCCCTTAAAATAGGACACCACGGAATCCGGGAAGGCCAGTGCCTCGCCGCGCCGGACAATATTCTCCGGCGTCAGGTCGTTCTGCACCATGAAGATGGCAAGGTCGCCCACTACCTTGGACGACGGCGTAACCTTCACCGGGTCGCCCAGCATATCGTTGACGGTCTTGTACATCTCCTTGACCTCTTCAAACCGGTCGCCCAGGCCCAAAGATTCCACCTGCGGGCGGAGATTGGTGTACTGGCCGCCGGGTATCTCATAGCGATAGATGTCGGTGGTGGAGGACTTCAGACCGTGATCGAAGCTCTCGTAGCGCAGGCGCACATCGGACCAGTAGTTGCTCAGCTCCTGCACGCGGCGCAGGTCCAAGCCGGTGTCGCGCTCTGTGCCATGGAGGGCGGCCACCACCGCGTCCAGAGAGGGCTGGCTGGTGAGGCCCGCCATAGGCGCGCAGGCCACATCCACCACATCCACGCCGGCTTCAGCGGCCAAGAGCAGGGCGGCCACCTGGTTGCCTGTGGTGTCGTGGGTATGCAGATGGATGGGCAGCCCCACCTCCTGCTTCAGGGTGGACACCAGCTTCTTGGCGGCATAGGGCTTCAGCAGGCCGGACATATCCTTGATGGCCAGCATGTGTGCGCCCCGCTTTTCCAGCTCCTTGGCGAGGTTTACATAGTATTTTAAGGTATACTTGTCCTTCGTCTCGTCCAGAATGTCGCCGGTGTAGCACATGGTAGCCTCCAGCAGCTTGTTCTGCCGGAGCACCTCCTCCATGGCTACCTCCATGCCCGGAACCCAGTTCAGCGAGTCGAAAACACGGAACACATCAATGCCCCGCTGGGCGGCCTCCTCCACGAAGGCGCGGACCAGATTGTCGGGATAGTTGGCGTAACCCACCAGGTTGGAGCCGCGCAGCAGCATTTGGAAGGGGATATTGGGGATCTTCTCCCGCAGCAGCCGCAGCCGCTCCCAGGGAGACTCATGCAGGAACCGGTAGGCCACATCGAAGGTGGCTCCGCCCCACATCTCCAGCGAGAAGCAATCCCGGAGAATGTCGGCCATGCCCTCGGCACCCTTTACCATGTCCCGGGTACGCATACGGGTGGACAGCAGGCTTTGGTGCGCATCGCGCATGGTGGTGTCAGTGAGCAGCAGCTTCTTTTGGTCCAGCACCCACTGCTTCACCGCATCGGGGCCCTTTTCGTCCAGAATCTGCTTCAGGCCGGGGCCAAGGGGCTCCTTCGCCTCCGGGAAGCGGGGAATGTCATACTGGTGGCGCTCGGCGTTGGGGTTGGCCACCTGAATTTCGGAAATGTAACGCAGAACGCGGGTAGCCCGGTCACGGGAGTCCACAAGCTCAAACAGCTCCGGCGTCTCGTCGATAAACTTGGTGTGGCACCGGCCTGCGATGAAGGTGGGGTGTGCCAAAATATTGGTGACAAAGGGGATGTTGGTCTTAACGCCCCGGACGCGCACTTCGTTGATGGCCCGGGCCGACTTGCGGCAGGCAGCGGGGAAGGTGCGGTCCCAGCTTGTTACCTTCACCAGCAGGGAGTCATAATAGGGAGAGATAACGGTGCCCACACCCACATTGCCGCCGTCCAAACGGACGCCGAAGCCACCGGGGGAATGATAGGCGGTGATCTTGCCGTTATCGGGGGCGAAATTGTTGGAAGGGTCCTCGGTAGTCACCCGGCACTGGATGGCGTAACCGTCGAAATGTACATCCTCCTGCTTTGTCAGGCCGATTTCCGGGCAGTCCAGGGGGAATCCGGCAGCCACCAGCAGCTGGGCGCGCACGATGTCAACGCCTGTGACCATTTCGGTAACGGTGTGCTCCACCTGAATGCGGGGATTCATCTCGATGAAGTAGTAGTTGCCGGACTTGTCCACCAAAAACTCCACCGTGCCGGCGCTGACATAACCCACGGACTTGGCGATCTTCACGGCGTCGCGGCGCAGAGCCTCCACCGTCTCCTGGGGCACCGACCAGGCAGGGGCAAACTCCACCACCTTCTGATACCGGCGCTGAAGAGAGCAGTCGCGCTCACCCAGGTGGTAAACATTGCCGTATTTATCGGCTAAGATCTGCACCTCAATGTGCTTCGGCTCCACCAGATATTTCTCCATAAAGATGTCGCCGCAGCCGAAGGACTTCTCCGCCTCGCTGTGTACCAGCTCGTAAGCGGTTTTAACCTCCTCGGGGCTGTCGCAGCGGCGCATACCGCGCCCGCCGCCGCCGGCGGAAGCCTTTAATATCACCGGGAAGCCGAAGCTGCGCGCCTTCTCCAGTGCATCGTCGGCATCCCGCAGCGGCTCGGTGCAGCCGGGGATGATGGGCACCCCGCATTTGATGGCGATCTCCTTGGCGCTGAGCTTATCCCCCATTTGCGCCAGCACCTGAGACGACGGCCCCACGAACAGAATGCCGTTTTCCTCGCAGGCCCGGGCAAAGTCGGCGTTCTCAGACAGGAAACCGTAGCCGGGATGGATGGCGGTAACGCCCCGGCGCCGGGCCAGGCTGATAATGCCGGGAATGTCCAAATACGCACCCAGGGGGGACTTTTTTTCTCCCACCAGATATGCCTCGTCCGCCTTAGTGCGGAACAGAGAATAGGTGTCCTCATTGGAATAGATGGCCACGGTGTGTAGGCCCAGATCGTAGCAGGCGCGGAATATGCGCACGGCGATCTCACCGCGATTGGCCACCAGGACCTTTTTAATTTGTGTGATCTGCTGCATACGGCTATCCTTTCATTTATAAAATGATATATTTAATACCAATATACACTTTTTTTCCTCATAGCGCCATATGCAAAATAACTAAAATGTCCGTAAGTACTGGCCGGATGAGGCGCAAGAGTGCCAACGGCATGGAGCAGATTCCGTGTACCGCCCCCTTCTAGCAAGCTCCTGCGATTTTCACAATATCATATATGTAAATTTTTTCCGTTAACGCCAAATTTTTACAGTGCTATTTTTCAGAAAAAGGCGTTATAGATCCATTGGGTCGAAGCTGTTAAAGACTTCATGCATGCTCGACTTTTAGCATTTCCCTATCCCCCGGCTAATTTTGCTGTTCAAATCAGCCTCCCTGACCTGCCAGCGTCAGAAATTTTTTATCTGACTGAATACCCTGTGTCAGAAACCGACCGTCCCGGGACAGGGCATAGGTCGTGACCGGCGCAGGCACATTCTGCGCAGATTCTTTATCAGTGATATGGATGACCTTGAGCGGGATACCATATCTCCCTGCGCATTATTTTGGTTTACGAATGTACTGCAAATGTGGTATACTTTGATGGGGCATTGATACAAACATTGTATGTTTTAATGACTCTGCAAAAGATGATGTGTTTTGTGTAATAAACAACCATGGCTACACCGATGTGTTTTACCGTGAAAGAGGCTGCGAATACGATAGGCATAGGTTTCTATCTCAGCCAGAGGCTCTACAATATCTCCTAAATAAAATTCTTACAATAGCAGGGATATGCAGCAAAAACAATTCATTTTCTGATGAATTAACAGATTCAACCACGGTTTAATCATCAAGTTAGGATTGTTGCCTAATAAGGGGGCCGTGTATACAGCAGCATATACTTTTTAACTTTATGAGGTAATTATTATGAGAAAAAATTGGGGATTATTATCACTCACCACCTTAATACGGTTACTCACATCTTGTTCAATAGGAAACTCTAATATGCGAAAAATGTTTTTTGCAAGGAACAACAATCAAATTGCAAATGAACAACTTGAAGCATTGTTAGAGGCAATTCAATCGAAAAATGCCCAAGCAGTAAAAGAACTGTTTTCCGATAACGCATGGGCGGAATCAGGAAATATGGAGAAGTCTATCCTGGTACTGTTTGACTACTTTCAAGGGGATTTGGTCTCCTATAAAAGCTGGGCTGGGCCCAGTGTTCACGCCACCAAAAATCATGGTGAGTATTGGAAAAGCTACGACTGCACTTATGACTTCGAGACAACGCAGGATAAGTATCGCCTCGCCATGGAGATCGTAACGGTGGACACTACGGACGCGGACAATATAGGCATACGGTCGTTGTATATCATTCGATTTGAGGATGACACAGACCAGAATTGTGCGTACTGGGGCGACGGAGAACATACACCGGGTATCAACATTGGCAAGACTGAATGAAATGGCAATTTAGTAATTCCGCTCTAAAAAGGGCACCGCGTGGTATACGCGGTGCCCTTTTCATGATTGGCAGCATCCTATCCATGCGGGTGGCAGCGAAAACGGCCTATACCTCCCTGCGCATTATTTTGGTTTACGAATGCACTGCAAATGTGGTATACTTTGATGGGGTGCAGCTATTCACTGCCAGCGGTCAGCGTATATGATTCAACAATCCTGGTATGTATTACGCATTTTTCGCCACAAAGCCGGCAGGATGGAAATTCGGCTTAATGCAAGGGGTTGGCGTGGCCTACTTTATTTTTTGATATTAAGAGGTGGTTTTTATGAGGCGAATTTATTTGATATGTATGATTATTATTTTATCCTTACTACTTGCATCTTGTTCGTTGGGAGGGAACAATTCACGAAGGAATTTCTTGATGACGGATGACAGAGCCATCGCCAATAAACAATTCGAAGATTTGATAGATGCGGCAAAAATGCAAGACGCTGATGCGCTGAAGGCCTTGTTTTCCCAAAATGTGCTGAACGAAGTGGAAAATATAGAAGAATCCATCCAGAAGCTGTTTGATTATTTTGAAGGAGAGATGGTCTCCTATAATGACTGGGCCGGGCCTGGTGTTACCGCCAAGAATGATGCTGATGGTTATTGGAAACAGTATTATTCGACTTATGATCTGGAGACAACGCAGGATAAATACCGTCTTGCGATGGAAATTATAACGGTTGACACTGCGGATGCGGATAATGTGGGAATACGGTCACTGTATATCATCCGTTTTGAGGATGACACAGACCAGAATTGTGCGTACCGAGGAGACGGAGCATATACACCCGGTATCAATATTGGCAAGACTGAATAAAATAGCAATTTAGTAATGCCACTCTAAGAAGGGCACCGCGTGATTGCGCGGTGTCCTTTTCCATAACTGGCAGTATCTGTCCATGCGGGTGGCGGTGAAAACGGCCTATACCTCCCTGCGCATTATTTTGGTTAAGGAGCAGAGAAGCACCTTGCCGCCTCTCTGCTCCCTCACTTGCTTGTTTATTT
>OFMD01000980.1_pt1 | contig 19874 bp, 17 predicted proteins | sample 1541211 | NCBI WGS metagenome assembly OFMD01 (sample SAMN04209231, study PRJEB22552) | human gut metagenome | biome: gut; material: feces | host: Homo sapiens | place: USA: Oklahoma | reverse complement strand
ACACGTAGTAGCCCTCCGCCCAGAACTTCCTGTTGCCGAACTTGTACTTCAGGTTGGCGTGCCTGTCGAATATCATCAGCGAGCTCTTCCCCTTCAGGTAGCCCATGACGCTCGCGACGCTGTACTTCGGCGGGATCGCCAGCAGCACGTGCACGTGGTCGGGCATCAGGTGCCCCTCGATTATCTCGATCCCCTTGTACTCGCACAGCTTCCTGAGGATCTCCCCTATGTCGCTCCTGATTTGGTTGTAGATCACTTTGCGCCTATACTTCGGCGTGAACACGATGTGGTACTTGCACATCCACTTCGTGTGGGAAAGGCTGTAGGCCTTCTGGGCCATGGCGACCACCCCTTCGACTCGAATTCTTGACGGCCTGAACAATCGTCAATATCGGCCGGAGGGGTGGCTTTGTAAAGCCGTTTGTCTCCACCCGCGTAGCGGGTGGTTTAAAGCTGGCCGCTGCGCGGCCAGCGGACTAAAGTCTTGAATCAAAAGGGTCCCGGCCGAGAATTCGACCGGGACCCTTGGACAGAGCTATGTTCGGCTTTCGCCGTGTGCCTGCGAGTTACTCCTCGACGAGCTCAAACTGATCGGGACCGACGCCGCACACCGGGCACACGTAGTCCTCGGGCAGCTCGGGCGTGTCGACCTCAACCTCGTAACCGCAAACGGTGCACACAAACTTATACGTCTTCTTTTCCTCAGCCATGATGTTCTCCTCTCGAACGTGACTGCTGGTGTACTTACTTATTAGTATATATTCTCAATAACATAATGCAAGTATTTTTAGAACATTTCTAGCCTTGATACGACGAGGCTTTGGGCGGCGTCTTGCCCTTTAGCACCTTGTGATAGTAGTCGTACGTCAGCGGCGTCTCGTCGCTCAGGCGCTCGGCATCCTCGACCTCGCCAATAAACAGCAGATGCGTGCCCACATCCACAGTGTCGATCAAATGGCAGCTAAACAGCGCCGCCGCGTGCTCGGGCACATAGGGCATGCCCAGAGTGGTCTCGTGGGTCTCATACTTGGCAAACTTGTCGTAATCGCTGCTGGTGCGGAAGCCAAAATTGCCGATATAGAGCATGTCGGCGGTCTGATCGATCACGGTCAGCGCGAACGCTTTGGCCGATGCGATGACGCCCGAGGTGACATTGTCCTTGTTCACGGCAACCGAAATACGCGGCGGCATGGACGTCACCTGCACCGCAGTGTTGATGACGCAGCCGGCGCGCAACCCGTCTGCCGCAGCGCTCACCACGTACAGACCGCTCGGCATGGTAAAGAACGCAGTTTTGTCCATAACGATCACTCCCCTAGCTCGGGTTGGAACCTCATGAATGTATGTACCCACAAAAAAGGCGGCACCCATAACGGACGCCGCCTTTGAGACATATGTGTCAGAACAGTAAGAAAGATGAGACGCCCGCAGTTGCGGTGAAATAGGGACTGAATAGCCCCTCAAACAGGCAAAACAGTCCGTATCTCACCGCAACTTATATAGAGCGCCTACCGGTTGCGTTCCTTGAGGGCGCGGTCGATCTCGCGCTGGACATCGCGCTTGGCCATATCCTCGCGCTTGTCGTAGAGCTTCTTGCCGCGGCCCAGACCAAGCAGCAGCTTTACGCGGCCATCGGTATTAAAGTAGAGCTCCAGCGGCACCAGCGCATAGCCGCGGTTGCGCAGTTTGCCGTCGAGAAAATCGATCTCCTTGCGGTGCAGCAGCAGACGACGACGGCGGTCGGGATCGCGATTCCACACGCCACCATGGCTATAGGGGTGGATATGCAGGCCCACGAGCCAGCACTCTCCGCCACGGATCAACGCAAAGGTGTCAGTGATCTGGCAAGCACGCTCGCGAATCGACTTGACCTCGGTGCCGCTCAGCTCAATGCCGCACTCAAAGGTCTCATCAATAAAGTACTCGTGATGTGCCGAGCGATTCTTGGAAATGAGCTTGCGCTCGCGCTTACTGGGCATCGCCGGCCTCCTTGGCGCCATCGGCGTTTGAGCCCGCAGCCTCGCGCTTTGCCCTGCGCTCGGCATTAAGCTCGGCATCGCTCTCGCGCACCAGCTTGATAATCGCCGCGCATGCCTCCTCGCCCACCAGGTCGCGGGCACGGACCGTCAGGCGCGTAGCCTCCTGCTTGTCGCCGTCGCTTGCAGCATCGGTCGCACACATGATCAGGCAGATGGCGATCTCGGCCGAAGGCGAGGTCGGCACGCCCTGCAGGGCGAGCTCACCCATCACATGGTCGTCACTCTCGTCCGCGGCATCCGGATAGGTGGTATGGATCTTGTTGAGCAGGCGCGTCGTATGCGCATCATTGGGCGCCAGGCGCAGCGCCAGACGCGCGCAGCCCACGGCAGCCGAAATGTTCTCGGTCTCGGGCTCCAAGAAGTACTGACCCAAGTTGGTGTAGGCGCGTGCGGCGCACTTACCGTCGCTCGCGCGCTCCAGCACCGAGAACGAGAGCGATGCCCACTCCTGCTTGTCCTCGAGCGCGCGGAACAGCTCGGCCAAGTCCAAGCGATAGTTGCAGTTCATGGGGTCCCAGCGCACGGCCTGCATCAGGGCATTCCGAGCACTCACATAATCCTGCTGGCGAATGTAGGCAAACGCCATGTCGGAGTACAGGCGGTCAAACGGCACCTCGACCTGCACGAGCTCGCGCGGATCCTTTTCCACGCGACGGTAGGCCAGGCGCTCAAACTTGCTATCAAAGCTAAAGTACTGACGGTTCTCCTCCGTCTTGCACTCAGCGTCGATATACTCCTCGGCGAGCTCCACCAGACGCTCAAGCAGCGGCGTCGCCGTAGCCAGGTCGCCCTGCGCCAGATAGTTCTCGGCATACGTGATGTCTTCCAAGCTGATAGGCAGGTCCATGACAACTCCTCGGTCCGGGCGGCAGACTCAACGCGCGCCTTAAATATCAGTCAATACACAAAACCCGGGTCTCTTACGAGGCCCGGGCGTTCAATTTTGGTAGCCCGTACCAGATTCGAACTGGTGATCTCCGCCTTGAGAGGGCGGCGTCCTAAACCGCTAGACGAACGGGCCATATGTAGCAAATGCAATGGCTGGGATGGAGGGAGTCGAACCCCCATTGACGGAACCAGAATCCGCTGTCCTGCCATTAGACGACATCCCAATGACTGCATCGCTGCGCTCGGCTGTGCCTTTGCGCAAGAAAGAAATATACGGGAAGTCTCGCCGTGACGCAAGCCCCAATTTTGACTTTTTTGAAATTCAGTCAAATACGGCCAACACGTGAAGGACCTGTGAAGTCGACCGCTGCACACGAAGGGCAAAACGCCGCGAGCGGTAGCCGTCAACCGTTGGCAGATTCTACCGTGAAAACGATAGCACCAGGCAACACAATCGAAGTATCAATGATCACGTAGATATCGAGGCACCATGGACGAAGAGCTTGATTACCTATGGGAGACCCTGGGCCTCGAGATCACTGCTGACCTTTGGCCCGAACGGGACAAAATCCATCCCACACTGCGCCCCGCCATCACGGTGATGCAGGCAAAATACCGCCGTGCATCCTTTTTGATCATGCGGGTGTCATGGCACGCGGGACTCCCCGACCTTAAGCGAATCCAGGCAAGCCTCGTCGAGCTGTCCGGTATGCCGACCGTCATATCCGAGGCGCACCTGGAGCAGCGCCAGCGCGAGCGACTGCAACAGCAGCGGATTCCCTTTATCTGCCCCGGCGTTCAGGCATATCTGCCCTTTATGGACGAGGAGTACTGGAGCGGCAAGCCCAACAAGCACGTAAAGGTCTACGATCCGCACGAATGGGCACAGCTCGAGGATTGAGCCGAGCGAGCCCGCCGATGGAAAACACGTCCCGCCCTGAGCACTCAAAACGGGACGCACTTTCCGCAGCCGCTACAGCAACGCCTCGGCCCAAGCCGCTTCCTTAAACCCAGGAATCGCAAAGTCGTCGCCCACCAGCAGCGGACGCTTGACCAGCATGCCGTCGGTCGCCAGCAGCTCGTAGCACTCCTGATCCGTCATGCCCGCATCCAGACGCGCCTTCAGGCCCAGCTCTCGATATTTCATGCCCGACGAATTAAAGAAGCGCCGCACCGGCAGCCCCGAACGAGCAATCCAGGTCGCAAGCTCATCAGCCGTGGGATTGTCCAAAACGATATCGCGATCGATATACTCTACCCCATGTTCGTCCAGCCATGCCTTGGCCTTCTTACAGGTCGAGCACTTGGGATATTCAACAAACAATACCGCCATGGGATTTCCTTTCTTAGAGAAAACAGGTGTCTGGAAAACTGCACATCGACGACCACTCGCGATTGCAGCCGTTATTGTAGTCAATGTCGAAGCATAGGCAGTCGCGATGTCTCGTCTTAAGGCTAGCGCCTCGCATGGGCGCCGATCGGCCGAGTCACATGGCGCACCAACGCCGCTGCCAGCAATACCAACAGCATGGCGGTGACATAGCCCGCAGCATCGAATCCTAAATCGATAACGTCGAAATGCCTGCCGGGAACAAAGATCTTATGCACCTGGTCGCCAACGGAGCAGGCAGCGCAAAAGAGCAACACGGGCACGCAACGGGAGCATACGCTCCACGGACGCCTGGAAAAGCAAACCACGACCACCGAGGCGAACAATCCGACGAAGAAAAACTCTACGGTATGGGCAACGCGACGGACGTTTGTGCCCGCCCACATGCGAATGGAAGCAAGTCGGCCAGACCGGACATTCGAGGCAGCCGAATCGGTGCCCCCGGTCATTCCGTTCTCCGTCTGGGCTTCACCCGTGGCATCGGCAGCCTGAACGCCCGTAGCCCGGCCCTCCACCACACGCGCGGTGGACTCGCTCAGCAACGACGTCTCCACCGCATTTTGCTCCGTCAGCACCCAGATGCCCGCCAGCGTTGCAGCGAACAGAACAATCGCGGTCCATCCGATTATTTGTTTTACGCGCGCCAAGGGCCAACCTCCTTTTTTGAATATCAGCGAGTGTAGCCCCAAATGGCATCGTCACCGTATCAAAATTTGAATCGCAACAGGAAGCGACAAAGCGACGCAAACCCCTACCCCGCCTCGCGCATCCAGCGATCGAACGTCCCCACGCACACGCCCAAGCACTTTGCTGCCTGGCTGCGGGTAATATCGCCCGCCTCATAGCTATCGCGCACCAGCTCAAACTGAGGAGGGCACGGCTTGCGAGGTCGACCGAAACGGACCCCTCGCGCCCGCGCCGCTGCAATTCCCTCCGCCTGGCGCCGATGGATATTCTCGCGCTCCACCTGCGCCACGTAGCTCAGCAGTTGCAGCACAATATCGGCAATCAGGGTGTTGGTCACATCCGGCGCGCCGCTGGCCCTGAAGCGCGTGTCAAGCAATGGCATGTCCAACACCACAATGGCAACCCCGAGCTCCTTGGTAATGCGTCGCCATTCCTCAAGAATCTCGGAGTAATTACGACCAAGTCGGTCGATAGAAAGCACCACCAGCACGTCCCCGTCTCCCAGGACGTGTAGCAGCTCGCGATAATGCGGTCGATCGAAGTCCTTGCCGCTCGCATGGTCGGCATAAATATTCGCTGAGCCCACGCCATAGGCGCCCAGCGCATCCAGCTGCCGATTCAGATTCTGATCGCGCGAACTCACCCGCGCATAACCGTACACCGTCGCCATCTCATCCCCGCTTTCTTGTATACCTGCCAAAAAGGGACAGGTTTATTTTGGTAGGTTTTACCTCTCAAATAGCAGGTAAGCGGGCAGCCGAGCAGACGGCAAGGTAGTCACGATCCAAATGCGAAGGGCGGCCCCGAAAGGCCGCCCTCCGCCCCCCCCACCATGAGTCGGGATTTGGCTAATGGATAAGCTTAAAGTCCAAGTGCCCACGCGTGGTATTGACGCGCGAGACCTCGATAATCACGCGCTGGCCCAGCTCGTAACGGGTGCCCGTGTCGGCACCTGTGAGCGTTAGCGCGTCCTCGTCGAACTCGAACCACTCGTTGCCCAGGCTCTTGATCGAAACCAGGCCCTCGACCTGTGTTAGGTCCAAGCGCACAAAGAGGCCCATGCTGCTAACCCACGAGACGATTCCGGCATAGCGCTCGCCCAGACGGTCCTCATAGTACTGGGCAATCTTGATCTTTTGCGTCGCATGGCTGGCGGCATCTGCCGCGCGCTCGGCATCGCTGCATGCGCGGCAGATCTGCGGCAGAATGCGCGGCAGCGACTCGCGCCCCTTGCCGATCAGCCGCGACGTACGGACCAAGGCGTCCTTGCCGCCGAGCTGCTCATAGGCCAACTGCAGCTTGAGTACGCGGTGCACCACCAGATCAGGGTAGCGACGGATGGGACTCGTAAAGTGACAGTAGCACGGCGCGGCGAGCGCAAAGTGGCCCTCGTTGCGCGGCTTGTACAGCGCGCGCTGCATGCTGCGCAGAAGCAGCATGTTGACGAGCGGTGCGTTGGCCGTACCGGCGGCAGCATCGACTGCGGCCTGCAGCTCATCGGGACTCCCCAGGGCAATACCGGCAGCACGGCGATCGTCGATGATGCCTAGCTGCGCCAGCGCAACGGCGGCACCGTGCAGGCTATCGGGGCTCGGATCCTCATGCACGCGATAGCAGGCCTCGATATCACGGTCCGCCAGCCACTCTGCAACGCACTCGTTGGCGAGCAGCATGGCTTCCTCGATAAGCGACGTGGCACACGAACGCTCACGCGCCACAATCTGCACGGGCACTCCGTCCTCATCCAATAGAGCGCGAATCTCGGCCGTGTCAAAATCGACTGAGCCGCGGGCGCGACGAATACGACGGCGAAGTTCGGCGAGTTCGTTGGCGGCGACCAGGAAATCGCCGAGGTCGATGTTGTAGCCGCGGGCGGTCTCCTCGCACGCAAGACCGCGCTCAAGCGCTTCCTCGCGCGAGGCCTCGGCAGCCGCAACATCCTCGGCCGCACCCTCCAGCACCGAATACTCAACCGCACCGGCACGCACCAGCAGCGCCTCGGCGCCGTCATAGTCCATACGCACACGCGAGCGAATCACGCTGGGGTACGGATCGTAATGCCGCACGCGACCCTGTGCATCGAGCTCAATGTCAACGGTAAACGCAAGACGGTCCTCGTCAGGGCGAAGCGAGCACAGGTCACAGGACAGGCGTTCGGGCAGCATGGGAAGCACGCGATCGGCCAGATACACCGATGTCGTACGATGGCGAGCCTCAAGATCGATATGCCCGTCCCAAGCCACATAGTGTGAAACGTCGGCGATATGCACACCCAGCTTGTAGCCACCCTCGGGCGTGCGCTCCAGCGAAATGGCGTCGTCAAAGTCGCGCGCGTCGACTGGGTCGATCGTGATGACAAAGCGGTCGCGCAGATCGCGGCGGAGCGGGTCCTTAAGCGCCGCGGACACATCGAGCGAAAGCCCCTCGGCCTCGTCCAGCGCGGCCTCGGGATAGCTATCGGTATAGCCGTAACGCGCCATCACATATTGAACGCCCAAATCGGGCGCGTCATCTCCGCCAATGCGGCGTTCGATCGTCACGGTACCCGATTCCAGGCGCGTCGGGTAGGTCAAAATGCGCGCGACAACAGCATCACCCGGGTGGACACCCAGACGATCCGCCGAGGTATCCTCGGGCAGAATGAAGAAGTCGGCCTTCAGACGCGAATCGAGCGGCTCGATCACACCGAGCGGACCGGCGGTCTGGTACGTGCCCACCACGCTTATGGCTGCACGCTCAACCACGCTTTCGATCACGGCGCGCCGCTCACCGTGCGGGCTGTTCTTAATGCTCACGGCAACGGTATCGCCATCCATGATCTCGCGCTTACCGCGGCCCATGACCTTGTAGTCGCCGTTTTCGGTTACAACGTAGGCGCTATGCTCATGGAGCTGCACGCGCCCGGTCAGGCTCGGACGGCGTTCGCTGCGCACCGGCCCGCGCTGATTGCGAGCTCCACGCTTATGCTTGTTATTGCGCCCCATGGCGCCTCCTAACTATCGATTGCGAACTCCAAAGAGTCTACCCAAATGATTCGCTTTCCTGCCGTCCCCTAGGGATCAAAAAACGGGCCGCCCCATAAGAGACGACCCGTTGGAAGGGATGAATTCCAAGCATGCCTACACGCGCAGGTAGCGGCGCATGGCGATGGCAGAACCAAAGAGACCGATAATCACGCCGACCAGAATCAGCGCAGCATAGGTCACCAGGTAGTACTGCATCGGCAGGGCAAACGACATCCAGCCGATGCTCTCCTGCAGACGCGGGATCATCAGATTGCGCAGCAGCTCCAGAACGCCGATGGAGAGCAGCGAGCCCAAAATGGCCTGCAGCACGCCCTCGGTAATGAACGGTCCGCGAATGAAGCCGTTGCTGGCGCCCACCAGGCGCATGATCGCGATCTCACGACGACGCGCCGTAATGGACAGGCGAATCGTATTGTTGATAAAGATGAACGCGATAAAGGTGAGCAGGCCGACGAGCACCACGGCGGCGATACGGATGTAGTAGGTCACCTGGAACAGACGGCTCACTTCCTCCTGACCGTACAGTACGCTCGCATCGACATTGCCATCATCGGCGATTTTCTGGAAATCGGCGTTCTTCTTGAGCTTCTTCGCCGTGCTCTTGACCTGGGACGGGTCGTCCATCTCGATCGCAAACGAAGCCGGCAGCGGATTCTGACCGTCGAGCGCGCTCATGGTTGCATCGGCATTGCCCGACATCTTGCTCGTGTACTCGGCCAGCGCGTCGTCCTTGTCCTTATAGGTTACGGACTTCACGTTGTCCCAAGTCTTAAGCTCGGCCTCAAACGCCTGGACGTCTGCCTGGTCGGCGTCATCGCTAATAAATGCGTTGATAACAACCTGATCCTCGACGGTGCCGATCACGGAGTTCAGCATCGCGGAACCCATAATGAACAGGCCGATGATAAACAGCGAAAGGAAAATCGTGATGACGGCGCCGAGCGAGGTAGTCCAGTTACGGAAGAAATGGCTGATAGCCTCTTTGAGCGAGTAGCCCACGTTAGTTGGTGCCATAGTTGCCGTAACCTCCCCTCTCCTGGTCGCGGATAACGTGGCCGCCCTCGAGGGCGATCACGCGACGGTGCATGCTATCGACCATCTCGCGGTCGTGCGTAGCCACGATCACGGTGGTGCCGGTGCGGTTAATGCGCTCGAGCAGCTTCATAATGCCCAGCGAAATCGCCGGGTCGAGGTTGCCCGTGGGCTCGTCGCAGATCAGCAGCGGCGGGCGGTTGACCATGGCGCGGGCGACGGCCACGCGCTGCTGCTCGCCACCGGAAAGCTGGTCGGGCAGCGAGTCCATCTGGTCGGCCAAACCGACCAGACGCAGCACCTCGGGCACCTGGCTGCGAATGACGCCCTTGGGCTTGCCGATGCACTGCAGGGCAAACGCCACGTTTTCGTAGGCGGTCTTTTGCGGCAGGAGCTTAAAGTCCTGGAACACGGCGCCGATCTGGCGACGCAGGAATGGAACCTTGCGGTTCTTGATCTTCATAAGGTCCTGACCGGCGACCAAAATGCGGCCGCTCGTGGGCTTGACGTCGCGGTTGAGCGTCGACAGCAGCGTGGTCTTGCCCGAGCCGGAGTGACCGACCAAGAAGACGAACTCGCCCGGATAGATCTCGATGTTAATGTCATCGAGCGCAGGCTTGTTCGGCTGCGCCGGGTAGATCTTGGTGACATGCTCCATAAGGATAACGGGCTCGACGCCGGCCTGCTTGGCCATCTTCTTGCGGCTAGCCTGCGGATCGATGGGCGCAAACACCGACGTAAAATCGGGATTGTTGAGCGCATTGTCCAGGCTTGCAACCTCGGCTGCCTGATCGCGCTCGACCACCGGGGCAGCAGGCTGCGTGGGGTCGGGGATGCCGGCAAAAAGGCCGGACTGCGCGGGCTGCGGCGCGGGCGTCGCAGGAGCCATGGGGTCGGGAATGCCGGCCATGGTAGGCTGCGGCGTGGCGGCGCCAGTCTGAGGCTGCTCCACGCGAGCGGTCACGGCCTGAACGGGCTCAAAACCCGCCGTGCCGGAAAGCGCGACATCGCTGGTGGGATTGTAGGCAAAGGGATCGGATGCCGGCTGTGCCTGATCTGCCGGCTGAACGGGGGCCTGATCGACATGCTGGCCCTCTGAATCCGGAGTGGCGAAACGACTGCCCTGGACGCCTGGCTGCGTCTTGGGGGCATCATCGCCCGCACCGGAGGTACGGAAGTGGTTACCCACTGGTGCTCCTTATCGTCGTGCGTTTAAACTACATGAGCGCTTTGTATTTTAGCAGCATTAGCTTTGCTGCACATAAGAAGCATGGCGTGCTTTGGGATCTCACCGGCCGGGCACAGGGTTACCTCCCAAATCGTCCTCGGACATGTCGGAAGCCCCGCCGCGCGCTTCGCGCTGCGGGGCTTCCTCCGTCCTGCGGAAAGATTTGGGAGGTAACCCTGTGCCCGGCCTGCGGCTACTATGGGGTCGGCGCATCCATCTTAAGGTGCTGCGCATACAAAGTTGGGAGGGTCTGAATTGCACTTTTCTGTTCTGGGCCCTTTTCCCTGATAAGGCATTGCTTGACAGGGCTTCTTCATAAGTTGCGGTGAAATAGGGACTGTTTTACCAGCTAAAAGGCCTAATCAGTCCCTATTTCACCGCAACTTCTATTTGGGCTAATTGTTGCGCAACTTAGATTGGATTGATCGACTTACAGTGGCCTCGTTGGGATCTTCTTTGGTTGCGAGGCTGGTATGGATTGTCCTTGTTGTGGTGCTGAGTTGCGTGGTGGTGTGAGGTACTGCACGGCTTGCGGGGTTGCCGTTCATGGCTTATCGGCTGCCTCGGCGCTTTGGATACAGTCTCGGAAGCATATTGTGGTCGTTCTTGTTTGTATGTTGACGATTGCTTTTGCCGGCGGCAGCTGGCTGGGGCTTCAGCTGTATCAGGCAATGTCTTGCTTTATTTCGGCTCATTCGGAGCATGCTATTGTACTCAACATCTCGGCCGCGGATTGGGATACCGATAACGGGGCCTCGCGTGTCCCGATACACATTACGGGCAAAACCGTCGACGGAATAACAGTCGACGAGGTTGATTATGTAGCCTCCGACGGTTCCGGCATCAGCCTAATACAAGGCGTGTACACGCTCGAGGCGGCAGGCTCTCCTATCGCCGCCGACGGTACGATCTATCAAATTCCATGCACGAGCGCCACACTCACCCTCGACGATGCCTTCGCCACGGGCGAAACGATCAATCTGGCCGAGCTCGCCGAGCAAGACTCAATACTCACCTTCCGCCCCATCGATGCCGGCGATATGACCAACGACGAGATCTACAACGCCGCATTGCTTGCCATGGCATACAAAGGCAACGATGCGCCCAGTGTGGCAGCACTATGTCAGGCCGCAATCAATCGTCGTGCCGCCGCCAGCACAAGCGGGAACGCCTTCATAAGTTGCGGTGAAATACGGACTGATTAAGCCTTTAAGCTGGTAAAACAGTCCGTATTTCACCGCAACTGAAACAGGGGCGCCCTCTTATAGAGAGCGCCCCGTTCGCATTTCCATGTTGTTGGCATGAGGCCGGCTGTGAGCCACCTCGTCTTATGCCAAGAACTCCTTGGTGGTTGCCACGATGTTGGCGGCGTCCAGGCCATACTTGTGCAAGAGCTCGGCGCCCGGGCCGGACTCGCCGAAGGTGTCGTTGACGCCAATCTTCTTGAGCGGCGTCGGGCACTGCTCGCACAGGACGTCGGCAACGGCGCTGCCCAGGCCACCGATCACGGAGTGCTCCTCGACGGTCACGACGCGGCCGGTCTTGGTGGCGCTCCTGACGATCAGGTCGGCATCGATGGGCTTGATGGTGTGCATGTTGATGACCTCGGCGTCGATGCCCTCGGCAGCGAGCTGCTCGGCGGCCTCGAGAGCCTCGCCGACCATCAGGCCGCAGGCGATGATGGTCACATCGGCGCCCTCGCGCATGACAATGCCCTTACCCAACTCGAACTTGTAGGTCTCGGGGTCGTTGATAACCGGCGAGGCCAAACGGGCGAAGCGCATGTACACGGGGCCGTCGCACTCGTAGGCGGCGCGCGTCACGGCACGGGCCTCCACATCGTCGGCGGGAACGATAACGGTCATGCCGGGGATGACGCGCATGAGGGCGATATCCTCGCAGCACTGGTGCGTGGCACCATCCTCGCCCACCGAGATGCCGGCGTGCGTGGCGCCGATCTTAACGTTAAGGTGCGGGTAGCCGATGGAGTTACGGACCTGCTCAAAGGCGCGACCGGCAGCGAACATGGCAAAGGTGCTCGCGAAGGCAACGCGGCCGGTGGTCGCGATACCGGCGGCGACGCCCATCAGGTTGCTCTCGGCAATGCCCACATCGAAGAAACGATCGGGGCAGGCGGCCTTAAACTTACCGGTCTGCGTAGCGGCGGCCAGGTCGGCGTCGAGGACCACAAAGTCATCGTGCTCGTTGGCGAGCTCGACGAGGGCCTCGCCGTAGCTTACGCGCGTAGCGATTTTCTTGACGTCTGCCATCCTAGAGCTCCTCTCCGGCGGCCGTGAGCTCTGCCATGGCCTGCTCAAACTGTTCATCGTTGGGGGCCTTGCCGTGCCAACCAACCTGGTTCTCCATAAAGGAAACGCCCTTGCCCTTCATGGTCTCGGCGATGATGGCGGTCGGCTGACCCTTGGTGGCGCGGGCCTCGGCAAAGGCGGCGCGGATCTGATCGAAATCGTTGCCGTCGGCAAGCTCCGCCACGTGGAACTTAAAGGCGCGGAACTTGTCGGCGAGCGGCATGGGGTCGTTGACCTCCTCGACGGGGCCGTCGATCTGCAGGCCGTTGTGGTCGACGATCACGCAGAGGTTATCGAGCTGCTGGTTGCCGGCAAACATGGCTGCCTCCCAGACCTGGCCTTCCTCGCTCTCGCCATCACCCAGCAGGGCGTACGTGCGGTAAGTATCGCCCCAGTGCTTGGCGGCAACCGCCATGCCCACGGCGGCGGAGATGCCCTGGCCGAGCGAGCCGGTGGACATATCGACGCCCGGGGTGTCGTTCATGTTGGGATGACCTTGCAGGTGGCTGCCGATATGGCGCAGCGTCTCGAGATCCTCCTTGGGGAAGAACCCACGCTCGGCGAGCACGGCGTACAGGCCCGGAGCGCAATGGCCCTTGGAGAGCACAAAACGGTCGCGATCGGCCTTGCGGGGATCGGCCGGGTCGACGTTCATTTCCTCAAAGTACAGATAGGTCATGATGTCGGCAGCGCCGAGCGAACCGCCCGGATGGCCGGACTTGGCAGCGTGCACGCCGGTGACGATGCCCTTCCTTACCTCGTTGGCAACCTTTTTGAGCTCTTCGTCGCTCATTGTGCCTTCCTTTCATCCTCATTAGACAAAATGCGCACGGCACCGAAGGTAATCCCAACACAGCCGCAATGCACGTACGTCATTCATTATGCTGGAAACTGATGGCTTTACCAGAGTTTTTATCATTATTTGAACAATTTAGCAGGCAGAACCGCTGATGAAACGGTTTATCAATGTGAACGTCTTTTGGATGGAACGCGATCGACCCTACGCGCTAATGTCCTTGAATCCCTCGCCGAAGGCTTCCGTAACGTCGGCAACCGTCACGATGGCATGAGGATCGCGCTCGCGCACGATCGTCTTGAGGGTATTGAGCTCTCGACGGCTCACGATGACCATAATCACTGGCTTCTCGGCACCCGAATACATGCCAGTCGCCTTAAACTTGGTACAACCACGACCCAGGCCATACATGATATCGGCAGCGATATCAGGGAACTTGTCCGAGATGATGAGCACCATACGGCGTTTGTTGCCACCATCGACCACGGCATCGATCACGTAGCCGCTAATGACCATCGAAAGGCCTGCATACAGTGCGTTTTCGATTGAAAAGACCGGAGCCGATAGCGCGCATACGGCAACATCGATCGCCATGACGGTCGAGCCCACCGGCAGCGAGGTGTTACGCGAGATGATTTGGCCAATCGTGTCCGAGCCGCCGGTGTTGGCGCCGGCGCGCAACACCATGCCGTAACCGATGCCCGTAATAATGCCGCCCCACATGGCAGGGAGCATCAGGTCCGCATCCGCCAGAGGTGCTACAAACGGGGCGAACAGATCGGTAAAGAAGCCCAGCAGCACAAAGCCCGTCGCGGTCTGCACCACGTAGAACATGCCGCCCTCGCGCATAACGACCAACAACAGCAAGGCGTTCATCACGATCGTCTGAATACCAACGGGAAGCGATAGGCCGCGCGCCGCGCCGACCGCCTGGATAATGGTGGCAAGGCCCGTAACGCCACCGGCGGCAAGACCGTTGGGAATCAAAAACAAGTCGGTCGCGATGGCGGCCAAGGCACACCCCAACATGATCTGGGGCAGGTCGTGAAAGAAGTTCATCGAAAGAATGCGCTTGATGTCCAGACGATATGCCATGCTGCCTCCCTCAAAAAAGCGCACCCAAACGGATGCGCTTTGAACTTCTTCTTGTATTCGATTCTACCGATTCGCCGGACAAAAACCACCCCTGCGCAGGGTTTATTCTGGATACAAACCCGTCCAACCGTTGGGCTTGGCATCGGCTTGAAGCCACCCGATGTTTTAGACCTCCGAGCCTTCTGCATCGGCGTTGCCGGTAGCCCAGCGATGGTAGCCAATAACAAACGGGTCCAGGTCGCCATCGTCAAGGACGGCCTCGACATTGCTGGTCTCCACGCCCGTGCGTAAGTCCTTGACCATCTGGTACGGGTAGAGCACGTAGCTGCGAATCTGGTTGCCAAAACCAATCGTGGTCTTGGGTCCGCGGATCTCATCGAGCGCCTCGGCGCGCTTCTCGAGCTCAATCTCGTACAGGCGAGCCTTGAGGATCTGCATGCACGCGGCCTTGTTCTGAATCTGGCTGCGCTCGTTTTGGCAGGTGACCACAATGCCGCTGGGAAAATGCGTCACGCGCACGGCGGAGTCGGTGGTGTTGACGCCCTGACCGCCCGGGCCGCTCGCGTGGTACACGTCCACGCGGATGTCATCGGGACTGATCTCGATGTCGATATCATCGGGTAGCACGGGGATGACCTCGACGCCGGCAAACGTGGTCTGGCGGCGCTTCTTGTCGTCGGTGGGGCTAATGCGAACCAAGCGGTGGACGCCGGCCTCGGCGCGCAGCATGCCAAATGCGTCCTTGCCCTCGACGGTAAAGGTCGCACGGTCAATGCCGATGACCTCGGCCGCGGGACAGTCGTTGATGGTGACCTTCCAGCCGCGACGCTGGCAGTACTTCATGTACATCTTAAAGAGCATGAAGGTCCAGTCCTGGGCCTCCAGACCACCCTGTCCGGGCTTGATGGTCACAATGGCATCGCCGTGATCGAACTCACCGGTAAACCAGCTCGAAAGCTCAAGCTCATCGATGGCCCGAGCCAGGCGCTCAGCCGTGGCTGTAGCCTCCTCGCGAAGGGCGACGGCGTCGGGGTCATCCCCCATCTCCTCGGCAAGCTCCAGCGCGGCGCGGGCATCGGAAAGCTCGCCGCGCGCGGTGTCCACGGCAGCGATATCTTCCTTGGTACGCGCGATCTCCTCCATGGTGGCACGGGCGGCGTCGGCGTCATCCCAAAAGCCAGAGGCAACACTTTTGGCCTCGAGCTCGGTCACGCGCGTGCGCTTCTCGTCCAGGTGGAGATACGACTCGACCTCGCCGAGCCGGTCCGCGAACGCGTCCAGCTCGGCGGGCGTTACCTCTAAAGCCTCAGCCATTAACGATTCCTGCCGTGGCAGTACTTAAACTTCTTGCCGCTACCGCAGGGGCACGGGTCATTGCGGCCCACGTTGACGTACGGATCGTCGCTCTCGGACTTGCGATATGTGGTCACCTTGCCACCGTTGTTGACGGCAGCCGGACCACCCTGGACAGCCGTGCGGGCCTGCACCTGCGCCTGCTTGCGCAGCACCGAGTCGCCGTTGTCACCATCGACCTCGGCAGGACCGGAGAAGCGCGCACCCTCGAGCGCGGGCTCTTCCTTGTGCTCCACGGCACGCGGGGCAGCCTTGATCTCGATGCGCAGAACCGTACGCAGATAATCCTCGTACATGGTATCGACGAGTATCTGGAACGCGCCGTAGGCCTCGGTCTTGTACTCGACCAGCGGGTCGCGCTGGCCAAAGCCGCGCAGGCCGATGCCGGTCTTGAGGTAGTCCATCTCCTGCAGGTAGTTCATCCAGCGGGTATCGATGACGCGCAGCATGACCTGGGTGTTGAGCTCGCGCATGAGGTCCTCACCCAGGCGCTCGGCCTTCATGTTGTAGCACTTCTCGACGTAGGCCAGGACATCGGCAGCCAGGGCCTCAAAGTCCTCGTCGGGGAACTTGGGCGTATCGATATGCCCGGTGAGCTCCACGACCCACTTGCGCAGGCCCTCGAGATCGCGCTCGCCCTCGTGGCTGTCCTTGGTGCAGAACTCCTGCACGCAGCGGTACACGGTATCGTGCATGACCTCGGTGATGTGGTCGGTCAGGTCCTTGCCGTCCAGAATCTTGTTGCGCTCGGCGTAGATGACCTGGCGCTGCTTGTTCATGACGTCGTCGTACTCAAGAACGCTCTTACGCATGGAGAAGTTGATGCTCTCGACCTTGTGCTGGGCGCTCTCGACGGCCTTGGAGATGATCTTGTGCTGGATGGGCATGTCGTCGCCCATGTCGGCCGTGACCATCATCTTGGAGACGCGGTCCATCCTGTCGCCGCCGAACAGGCGCATGAGGTCATCCTCGAGCGACAGGTAGAACTGGGTCTCGCCCGGATCGCCCTGACGGCCGGAACGGCCACGCAGCTGGTTGTCAATACGACGGGACTCATGGCGCTCGGTACCGATAACGGTCAGGCCGCCGGCGGCAAGCACGCGCTCGCGCTCGGCCTTGCAGGTCTCCTTGGCCTCGGCACTAAACTGCTCGAGCTGCTCGGGCGTCACGTCTTCCATGGTCAGGCCCTCGTACTCCAGGCGTTCGCGCACCAGCTCGTCGGGGTTGCCGCCCAGCAGGATGTCGGTGCCACGACCGGCCATGTTGGTGGCAATGGTCACGGCACCGTAACGTCCTGCCTGGGCCACGATATGGGCCTCGCGCTCGTGGTGCTTGGCGTTGAGGACCTCGTGCGCGATGCCGCGCTTGGTGAGGGCGGCAGACAGCTTCTCGGAGCTCTCGATGGAGACGGTGCCCACCAGGACCGGCTGGCCCTTGGCATGACGACGCTCAACGTCGTCGGCAACGGCGTTGTATTTAGCCTGGATGGTGCGGTACACCAGGTCCTCGTGGTCCACGCGCTGCACAGGCTTGTTGGAGGGGATGACCTCGACGGGCAGCTTGTAGATCTCGCGGAACTCGGCATCCTCGGTAAGTGCCGTACCGGTCATGCCAGAGAGCTTGTCATACAGACGGAAGTAGTTCTGCAGGGTGATGGTGGCCAGCGTCTGGTTCTCCTCGCGCACGAGCACGCCCTCTTTGGCCTCGATGGCCTGGTGCAGGCCCTCGGAGTAACGGCGGCCTTCCATAATGCGGCCGGTGAACTCGTCGACGATCTTGACCTCGCCGTTGGTGACCACGTACTGCTTGTCGCGGTGGAACATGTACTGGGCCTTCAGCGCCTGCTGCAGGTGGTTGACCAGCTGACCGGAGAGATCGGCATAGATGTCATCGATACCCAGGCGGCGCTCGATCTTCTTAAGGCCGCGCTCGGTGGCGGCAATGGTGTGCTTGGCCTCGTCCATGACGAAGTCGCCCGTGGGCTCAACGTCCTCGGTGGCGGTGAGCATGTCGTGCGACACGTCCTCGCCGCGCTCAAGGCCACGCACGGCACGCGCGAAGTCCTTGTAGGTGCTGGCGGACTTGGTGCCAGCGCCCGAGATGATCAGCGGGGTGCGAGCCTCATCGATCAGGATGGAGTCAACCTCGTCGACGATGGCGTAGTTGTGGCCACGTTGCACGCGCTGCTCGGGACGGGTAACCATGTTGTCGCGCAGGTAATCAAAGCCGAACTCGGAGTTGGTGCCGTAGGTGACGTCGGCCTGGTAGGCCGGGCGCTTGAGCTCGAGCGGCATGTTGTTCTGGAGCAGACCGACGGTCATGCCCAGGTACTTATAGATGCGGCCCATCCACTCGGAGTCGCGCTTGGCAAGGTAATCATTGACGGTAACGACGTGCACGCCCTTGCCGGCAATAGCGTTGAGATAGCCGGCCAACGTGGAGACGAGGGTCTTACCTTCGCCGGTCTTCATCTCGGCGATGTGGCCCTCGTGCAGTGCCATGGCGCCAATAAGCTGCACGTCAAAGTGGCGCATACCCATGGTGCGCTTGGAAGCCTCACGCACGGTGGCAAAGGCCTCGGGGAGCATGTCGTCGAGCGACTCGCCGTTGGCGTAACGCTCGCGGAACTTATCGGTCTGGCCGCGGAGTTCCTCCTCGGTCATCTTCTCAAACTGGGGCTCAAGACCGTTGATCTGGTCGACGATCTTGTAGTAGCGCTTAAGGTCCTTATCGGATCCAAAGGACAGCAGCTTTGACATGAATCCCATGTGGTTTTCCTTTTTGGCCATCGCCCACGCCGTGCAGCTGCGGGCGAGTTAAACACAGATGATTGTACTTTAGCCAAACAAGGCGCGGCCTATACGGTCGACCTCGACCGCCACGTAATAACTATGACCAACCTGCCAAAAAGGGACAGGTTTATTTTGACAGGTTTTATCTGGGCAAACGCCGCCTCTCTGTCATTTGGTGCCATGGGGACAGGTTAGTTTGCACTAATTAAAAAGAAAAGGGCCGCGCACCCAAATGGATGCACGGCCCTCATGCCATGAATGCGAGCGATTCCGCGGCGAGCTATTTACTCAGCAGCCTCGGTGGTCTCGGCCTCGGCAGCGGCCTCATCGACGGGAGCCTCTGCGGGAGCCTCGGCGGCCTGCTTGGCAGCCTCCTCGGCAAACTTAGCAGCACGCTTAGCCTTCTCGGCAGCCTTAGCCTCAGCGGCGGCCTTGCGAGCGGCCTCGGCCTCAGCAGCCTTGGCGGCCTTGGCAGCCTTGGCCTCCTCAGCCTTCTTGAGCTGGGCGGCAGCGGCGCCACCGAACTTGTCGGCGAAGCGCTGGACGCGTCCACCGGTGTCGACGAACTTCTGCTGGCCGGTGTAGAACGGGTGGCACTCGTTGCAAAGCTCGACCTTCATCTCGGACACGGTAGCGTGCGTCTTGAAGGTGTTGCCGCAGGAGCACGTCACCGTGCACTCGACATACTGGGGATGGATACCCTGCTTCATGGTAGGACTCCTTATTAGTCAGGCGCTGGTTACCGATCAGCGCATAAGGCGTCTTGGTTTCCGACCAAGACAACAAACTCGGCTATGGTACCACGGCACCGCGTGTCCCACAAAAGGTTCACGGTCTTTTCGGCACGACATGAGCTGGACCTTAAATATCAACTTCATCCGAACACTCCCCCACATTCATCTCTCGTATGTATCGAGGTATTCCTGCTTGAGCGTCTGCGAGGACGACTTGATCTTTTCCACGAGCGTGCCGGCCTCGATGAAGTAGAACGAGTCGGTGAGGTCTGCCAGGTCGTCGAGCAGATGGCTTGAAATGAGCACGCTGCGTCCCCGCGCCACTTCGCTGCGCATCGCGTCGCAGGAGGTTTTCCGTTTTCCCGGATCGAGGCCGTTCAGCGGTTCATCGAGGATGAGGTACGGGCAATCGGTCGCTATCGCCATGGCAAGCTTTACCTGCTGCTTCATTCCTGTCGAGAGTTTACGGGTCGGCTTGTCGAGATATGGGGAGATTCCGAGGGAG
>OFMD01000979.1_pt1 | contig 19939 bp, 24 predicted proteins | sample 1541211 | NCBI WGS metagenome assembly OFMD01 (sample SAMN04209231, study PRJEB22552) | human gut metagenome | biome: gut; material: feces | host: Homo sapiens | place: USA: Oklahoma | reverse complement strand
TAGCTAAAAAACATACGAAAATGAATGTACCGAATTTCGGTACGAAAAAGGAGAATATTATGAAGACTTATTTAAAAAAAGGAGTGAAAAGGATGGATGCAAAACAGATTAGAGACTATACGGCTTTAGTTCGCAGACGGGCGGAAATTGTGCTGTGTTTCGGTAAAAGCTGGACGCAAGAGCTTCATGACGAACTAAAGAAGATTGATGAAGAGTTACAGAAGTACGAAAATGACATGACCAGGATGCGACAAAAAGCGGCAGAAAATGAATTTATGAATATCCCGGAATTGATTGACGAGGAATTACCGTTTTAATTGATTGAATTGAGATAGCTAAAAAACATACGAAAATGAATGTACCGAATTTCGGTACGAAAAAGGAGAACATTATGAAGACTTATGTAATTGCAAATTTAAAAGGTGGTGTGGGAAAGACAACATCCGCTGTTAATATTGGGTTTAGCATGGCGAAAATGGGAAAAAGGGTATTGCTTGTGGATGCAGACCCACAGACGAATCTGACGCCGTTTTTTACAAAATCACATGGAGAGAGTGGAAGGACGATCCGAGAGGTTCTAAGAACGCCTGAAAAGATCAGCCACTTGATTGTAAAAAGCAAGTATAAAAATATTGATATTATAAAAGGAAGCGTGAAACTAAAGGAGGCAGATGCCGACAATGAACTTGCGTTAAAAAAAGCACTTTCTTATGTGGAAGATCGTTATGATATATGTGTTATCGATACGCGTCCTGCAATCGAATCTATTACGAGAAGCGCGTTATATGCGGCAGATCTGGTTGTGACGCCGGTGCTTTTAGATAATTTCTGCAGAGATAATTTGCTGCTTTTAGAAGATGGACTTCAAGAGATTGAGCAAGAATTTCAATGGAAAATCTTTGCTAATAAAGTGGAAAATAAGCGATCACAGAGAAATATTTATGCAGATATGGTACAGAAGCATGATTGGGATTTTTTGGACACATGCATTAGTAAAAGAGCTGCAGTCGAAAATGCACTGGCTTTATACAAACCGCTGTTAAAACATAAAAAGAAGAATGATGTAACGAATGATTACATGGATCTGGCAAAGGAATTGTTGGAGGTGTAAGTAGAGATGGCAAAAATCGAAAATATTTTTAAATCAGAAGTAAAGAAAGCAGATCCTCATCCGAAACGCGTTACAAAGTGGATTCACTATTCAAAGCTTAATTTAGATCAGGGCAACTATCGTTTTGGAGAAAGTGAAGAAAAACAGAAAAGAACGAGGGAGCGAGCAGAATCGTTAGCGGATCTGATCGAGTTGGACGGAGAAGTGCTGCAGGAATTGATCGTGTCGAAAACAGATACAGATTCTTACCGGATCATTGCAGGAAATCATCGATATTTAGCGTGTAAGATTTTAGTAGAGGAACGCGGAAAAGAAAAGTTTGCATTTTTACCATGTGTCATTAGAAACGTATCGGAAGTACGTGCAAGTTTTTCCAAATATTCATCGAATGGATACGATAATAAAGATGATTATGAGATTATGTGTGAAATTGAGCAGATGAGGCATTTACTTACGACTTATCCGGAGCAGTTCCCGGATGTAGCAACAGGACGTATGGTAGAAAAGTTGTCGAAAAAAATGAAGATGCCGAAATCAACTGTCGGAGAGTACCTGACCATATCCAAAAATCTTGGAAAAGACGCGATGGAAAAATTTGAGACTGGGGAATTAAAAAAGAGTGCGGCAGTACAAATGTCAGCATTACCAAAAGAAGAACAAAAAGAGTTGGTTTCTGCAGGAAGATTATCTCATAAAGAAATCAAAGAGTATAAGGATCAGAAAGCACAGATACAAAATCCGGGAGAACCCATGAAGAAAACAGAAACTTCTTGTGAGCATCGTCAAATAGAAAGAGAGCCTGTTTCTACTATTGGAGAAGAAATAGGAATTACTGATAGTCCATTTCCTAAAATGAAAAATATGGAGGAAAGGGAAGCTTTTGTAAATAGCTATAAGAAGTGGTGTGTATGGTGTAAAAATGAATTTACAGAAGAAACATTCTACCGATATAACTTGCCTGATGGATCGTCTATTATAGTAAAAGAATATCCGTATTCTGATTACTGGGATAGTACAAAGGAACGAATCGGGAAGCAGATGTATTTGTGGTTTCCCAAAATGAAGCATTTTAAGAATGCAGAGGCAAACATGACACAAATTAAAGAGCATCTTAAAAATTTAAATAAGGATTTATAAATCAGGAAGGAGGCGTACCGAATTCCGGTACGTCTTCCGAAAAAAGGAGGGGCAAAATGGAAAAGGCACAGATTACGTTTGCGGAATTTATGACAGAAAAAATGTATACAGAAAGTTTTCTCTTTAAAATCAGCGAGATAAAGAGCCTTAAAAAAGGAATCAAAGAAACTCGGAAAAGCTTAGACAGAGGATATCAGATCGATCATGCCGGTAAGAAATATGATTGGAACGATATTTTCCGTTCCAATCCAAATGGGGAGGGAATGGTACGAGCTTATGAAACAAAAGAAGAATGGATTGCCGCTGAACAGGAATGGATACGATATGCGGAAGAAGAGATTTCGATGGAGGAAACGGAGATTCGCGGATATTGGGATGAATATATGGAATATGCGGAATCAGAAGATTTAGACATGAAAAAAGAGATGAAGGCATTTGCAGAAAAAGCAAAAAAAATAATGAAAATGATAAATGCTTTAAAAAAGCAACTGGACGGTTGTGAGAACTGTCCATTAGAGAAAATCTGCCCGGAAGATAAAAATAATGATTTTATGAATAAGTGTACAGATATATGGTTTCAATTTTTTAATAGCAAAGACATGGTAACATTTTATGAACCGATGATTTTGTGGTAAAATAAGGGTGCATGGAGATGTGCCGGATTTTGGTACATCGTCATGTAAGATCGCCTTACAGGAATCAGAAATTGTGCGCTGTGGCTGCAAAGGCATAAGGCGGATTGCATATCCTTTCGGGTATGCATCGTATGTTTTCGCCCTAACAGCAGTTGTTCTCCACTGTTAGGGCATCATGAAAAAAGTACTGATATTATGAAAGAAAAGTGAGGAAATATGGAAGGGAAAGATCAGAAAACAGAAACGCGTGAAAAAATAGAAGTGATATTAATAGTTGCAGCGGATATCTTCTTGATCGCTTGTTGGATATTCCTTCCGGAAACAGGAATGTGGGGAATGGTAAATGAAGCAATGGGAGCATTACTTATTTTGAGTTGGAGCATCTGTTTTCTGATAGGTGGAATCAAAAAGAAGAAGGAAGATAAAAAGGCGTTTATTCTGGGAATAGCAGGATTTATTTGCATCTTTGCATTTGGCGGATGGCTATCGAAAAATGTTGTGATGGATCTTATGACAGGATCGAGAACAGTTCACCTAACACAGATTACAACACATCAATCAATTGGTCGAATTAGATTCTATTACTATTTAAGCGGGAAAGACGGTTCAAAAAATTATCGTTTTAAGATTTCTGCAAATGAAGCAGTCGGGTTAGAAGATGCAGCAAGCATTACGTTATCCTATTATCCGAGAACAGAGCGGATCTTGGAGTTTTGCAATGTGCAAAAAAGACCAGTATGGGATGAAGGTGCATGGAAAAAACAATCGGAAGATTATCAGTTTATTAAATAGTAAAGAAAACAATATGAACAGAACAAAAGCATCGTGTAACGTAAAAATGAAATAAAATTCAGTCGTATGACTGTGGATTAAAATATGTGTAAATATTATAGCAACAAAACAAGAAAACATCGTATCTATGGGTAATTAATTAACAACTCATAGGTACGATGTTTTCTTATTTTTGTGTTATAAAATAGATAGATACATAAAAAAGCAGTATGTTTTATGGAAAAATGTTAGCTTCTTTTTTCTTTTTTATTGAGGAACAGTTTGTACCGAAATTCGGTACATGATGTTATTTTCTATAAAGAATAAAAAAGTAATATAGATTGTAAGGGAAAACTATGGTTTTAAAAATACCATAATGATATAATTATATTATAAGAAAGGAGCGGAGAAGATGTTTTTTAATAGCAGTTAAAAAGAGCTATCGAAAGTTAGTTCAACAGCTCACATACGGAATTATTATAATTCCTAACACCATAAATATAATAACACTAATACAAAAGAAATTCAAGAAGAAAAGAGGAAACAAAGAGTGTTTGAAAAAATTATAAATGAGATACAGAGTGTTTCAGCAACTTCTGAAAAGATTGTCTTTCGACTGGTAAACACAAAAATGAATGAGAGTGTTTTAAAAGAAAGACCACATCGAAAGTTTTTGGATTTATCAATTATATATTTTCTGCAGATCGAGAATGGAAGAGACAATTTTGAAAGTCTGGCTATAACAGATCAATTAATAAAAATGTGGAACATAGAAGAAAGCGAATTGTGGGAACTTGCATTGAAGAATATGTTAGAATTGTTTCCGCCTCAATTTACAACACTTGAATCTATATTGATGACAAAGCTTTATGGAAGTAAAAAGGTTGATGAAGAAGAGGACGGCTTGTTGTATTTGTCAAATACATCGAATTTCTATGGCGCTTCCTGTATTTTTTATCCGAAAGTGTTAGAGAATATAAGGAGAAAAATTCAGAATGATTATTATATTATTCCAAGCAGTGTGCACGAAGTGTTAATTCTTCCGGCTGATAGTATCGGAAAAGAAGAACTGAATCAAATGATTCAAGAAGTAAATGCTACGGTTGTAGAATCTAGGGAAATTTTAGCTGAACATTGTTATAAATACGATAGTAAAAAAAATGAGATTATAATTCCTTGAAAATGAAAAGGGGAAAAAAGCAGAACTTTGCGTGTCAATTTTGACACGCAAAGTTTGAATAATTAAAATCAACTCCAAAATAAAGGAAAACTTGTTTTTACAACTTATATATTGTATTATGAAAATGAAGATGAGAGCATGATATTACATAATTATAAAACAAGTGCAGGGAAAGACCTTATATTTGAATATATTGATGGTCTAGCAGAAGATGAAAAGGCGGATGCTTTCTCTGTTCTTGAATGTTTAGAAAACGATAAAATGAACGAAGTGACGTTCAGACGATGGGAAAAGCTTTATATAAAATGAAGGAGGTTTATAATTATGTCATTCGTTCAGGTAAATATTGAAAAAGAAATAGATAGACGAAAAAAGGAAAGTGAATCATTTGCAAGAGCATGGGAGGAAAGCCGAGAAGAATATAGGTTGATTAATGAAATGATTCATTTGAGAAAACAGGAAAAAGTGACGCAAAATAAACTTGCAGAACTGATCGGCTGTAAACAGCAAGTTATTTCTCGAGTTGAAAAAAAAGAGAATAAGCCATCGTTACGGTTGTTCACCAAAATGTTAGATGTTTTGGGGTATGAGTTGATGATTGTAAAAAAAGTCAAATGAAACTATAGCATTGCACTTGTAAAATATTTTTTGGAAAGGTGTGTAGAGGGATGATTAATCACTTGAAAGAACGATTACGGATAGAATTTGAAAAGCAGGACAGGAGTGGTATTTACGGATATACGCAGAGGAATTTGGCGTATAATTCCAATAAAATTGAAGGAAGTACGCTGACGGAAAAACAGACAGCGAATCTTTTTGAGACGGGAACGTTCATGGGAGAAGACGTTATTTTCAGGGCAAAAGATGTAGAGGAAATGACGGGGCATTTTACAATGTTTAATTACATGCTTCAAACTTTCCAAGAGCCCTTAACCGATGCGCTCATCAAGAAATACCATTACAAGCTAAAAGCTGGGGTCTTTTATTAAGGAACAGTTTTAAATAAAGTTTCCAGTATTCAAAAGAAAAAAATTTTACGTGTCAAAAATGACACGTAGCTTTCAATAAAAAAGAAAAAGCTGGGTGTGCTTTTTAACGGCGAACATTGTAATATAAGCGGTACTGTAATATAATTATAGTATAAAAGAAAAGGAGAAAATAAATATGACTGACTGTCACAATGATAAATTTGAGGTGTACAACGGAGATTGCGAAGTTGTCATTGATTATTTAACAGTTGCACAGCTTACACAGTTAGCAGATTTATTATAAGGAGGGTAAATATTATGTGTAAAATAATCGAATTTAAACCAAGACAGAGAAATGGATATTTAAACCTAAAAGAATTATTTGAAATTTGTAACAATGTAAAAAGTTGTGACTTTTATTTAGGACTTGTTGAATATCTTTACAATGGCGATCATATTACTGAAAAAGAAATGTACGGACTCCGAAGAATCGGCAGAACCAAACGACTTAGTTTAGTAGATCCAAAGTCAATAAAAGCAGAAGAACCGGGAATGTATTTATATACACCGGAAATGGGGGAACAAAAGCCGGATGGATGCGAAATGGAAGCCGGGCTTTGCCACGGTGGAGATCATTACTGGATCAGGACGCCGTTAGAATTAAAAGGCAGAGGAATTAGAAAAGATGAACCAGCACGAGACGGATTGAATAACTATACCGTTACGGAGTTAGCATACAGTAAACTTAAAAAACAATACAGAATAGCTTATAAAAGTTATTTAGATTAAACTGAAACGCTCTTCGGAGCGTCCGCAACGGTTCGCCGCGCTTGCGCTGATGATGGCAGGGCAAGCACGGGAAAATGATTATATCTACGGGAATACAGGGCGATTTTTGTTATTGCTAATATACCGCTATCCGTTCAGGCGGTCGGCGCGTTCCGGCTCTGTAATGCCAACGCTGGCGGTTTCAAGCCTGGACAAACACAGAGGACAGAGATGTGTTCTCAAAAAAATAAGATAAATCTAAAAAATGAAATCACAAAAAACTATTCGTTTACTTCCTAAAAATATCATAAGATATGAGCTCTCAATTAAGTTGTTATTACATCATATCAGAAGCTAAAGAGCATAAGGGAAAAGTGTCCACGTGTACCCTGTGGAGCCAGCAAAGCTGGCACTTTTCCTGTGGACAGAAATTTATCGTTTGAGGTACAAGTGACTCACGTTTTAAACAGTTGAATAATGGTAGTATAAATGGTATAATATCGAAAAAGGAGTGATCGTTATGCCAGTAATAGATGAGTTGAGGATTCGTAATATGGATGCGGAAATTGCTCTTCGGCTGACGAGTATGGCAAAAAAACACGGGATGAGTCGAAGTGAATATGTAAAGGGAATTTTGACAAATCATGTGCTGTCATCTCAAGTAAAAGAATTAGATAATCAATATCAAGAATTGTTTAAAACAGTGGTTGACTGTATGGAAGGAAATGCGATGCTTTTACACGATATTCTTGAATTGTTAAAAGAGAAGGAAAAAGTATGATTAAGAAGAATTATCGCATGAATGAGGAAGATTTAGAGGTTATTCAGCAAGTCAAGAAACAACATGGGTTTCATAGTGACTCGGAGACTCTTAGATATATTGTCCGGAGTCATATAGTTCAAAACCAAGAGGAAAACAGCAAGTTGCTTTCCATTTTGCGGAAGGTGGAAGAAAAGATTGATATTTTGTTTGACATTGAAAATACAAAATTAATTCAGCAAGAAGCGGAAGTATTATATCCGGTTAGTATGTTGGAATCGCCAGTTGTTACGAAAGCGAGTGCATTGAGGAAGGAAAATTTAGCGAACAAGAAACAGAAAGCAGATTATAAGAAACAGAAACAAGGAAACATGTGTCAAAAATGACACGTTAAAAAGGTACGATATGATTTGTACCGAATTTCGGTACAGGGAGATTGGTAATGGGGGAAATTAAAGCAGGCGTTACGCTAATGCAAGATTTTTGTAGACCGAGAACAGAAAAATTTCAAGAGTATATTGATTACATGGATCGAGAAGAAGCACAAAGAAATAATGCAATTACGACATATAACCTATTTAATGAGTATATGGGGAATCCGTACAAAAGTACAGGTTTGTTTACAGCGGAAAAAGATTCTCTTACTCTTCAGGAAAAAAAGCATTTAAAAAAAGTGTTTTCAATCGCCCAAACAAACCAAAGTTTGATGTGGCAAACAGTGATCTCGTTTGATAATAATTGGCTACAAAAAAATGGGATATATGATATGAAAACAAAAATGTTGGACGAACGTAAATTGAAAGCGGTGACTCGAAAGGCAATCAATGAATTGTTAAAAAATGAAGGGTTAGATCAAGCTGTTTGGAGTGCCAGCATCCATTATAATACTGATAATATTCATGTGCATATAGCGACAGTTGAACCGTATCCGATGCGGAAAAAAATGATGTATCAAGGGAAGGAGGAGGTAAGAGGAAAGTTTAAGTTGTCTAATATTAATCATTGCAAAAGCGTTGTAATAAACGAGATTGTGCAGACAAGGGAAATGAATTTGCGAATTAATACGATAATACGAAAAGATATTGTAGGAAAGTTAAAGGAGGAGGAACTTACAAAAGATAGTGAAATTAAAAGTAAATTTTTAGAGTTATGCCAAAATCTTCCTGAAATTCCCAAAAATCGAATGAATTATGGAAATAAAGAAATGCGACAATATCGCGCTGTGCTTGATGAAATCAGCGAAAAATTTCTTAAAGTATATTCTTCGGAAAAATATTATGAACTTCGAGAAATTCTTGACAGACAGAGCCTTTTATATACGGAAGCATATGGTGGCGATCAAGGAGGAAATTATAAAAAAAATAAACTGCAAGAGTTAAAAGAAAAGATGGGGAATGCGGTTTTAAAGCAAGCAAAAGATTATATTGAATGCATGAACAATAAAGTAGATGTACCGAATTTCGGTACGAAAGAAAAGACAAATGAAGAAAGGCCGATAGACCTTACACAGTTAGAAGAAATAGAAAATGTTTTTATTATAAACGAGCAGGAACAACTGATTGAGGAAATAGAAAGTGTAGAGCAAGTGGATGAAGCTCAAGAAATAGAAGAAAAAGAGTATGATTTAAAGCTTTCTGTAAAACCGCAAATTAATATATCAGAAACGTTGCAAAAAGAATTGGATTCTGCAAAAGCATATTTTGGAGAGGAATCATCAGAAAATATCATGTTAAAAGATAAATCGGAGGAGTTCCCCGAGGATTTGATGAAATGTTATATTGACTCAAAAGAAATAAAATATTTATTGAAACAAGCATTAGGGGTAAAAGTAGATACAGAAAAACAGAAAGAGATTTTTAACTTGATACGAAATGTCGCAGAAAAGAAAAACAATCCATTTGTAAAAGAGTTGCTGGGAGAAATGTACTTATATGGTAATTTAGTAGAAGTTAATTCAGAAGTAGCAAGAGAATATTTTGCAGAAGCATTAGAAATTTTTGAAGTTGAATATGATTCTTTAGAAGAAATGCAAATCATATCTCAAGGGGAAAATAAAGAAAATCGATTTTTAAAAAATTATGTCGCGTTTTGTATAGGTAAACAATATGATCGTGGATGGGGAATAGAAGAATCACCTGGAATTGCATTAGAATGGTATGAGAACTCAAAAACAAAATATGCAAGTTATGCGTTAGGACAATTATATTACAATGGACGAGGTGTGGAAAAAGATGATAAAAGGGCGTTTGCTTTCTTTCAAAATGCAGGGGAGAATGCGTTTGCAAAGTTAATGTGTGCCAAAATGTTAGAAAAAGAAGGTCAAGTAGAAAAGAGTTTAGGATACTATAAAAGCGCCTTTGATTTATTTTCAGCGGCGGAAGAGAAAGAGAACTCGGCATTGTTTGAATATCATATAGGAAGTATGCTGTATTATGGAAAAGGGTGTGAACCGAATGAAAAGAAAGCAGTGGAATTTTTAAGAAAAGCGGTAGAAGAGAAGAATGTTCCTGCAATCTTGTTATTAAGTAATATTTATTACGAAAAAGGTATATTAGAAGAAATTCCTTATATGATAGAACATTTAGAGGCACTGGCGGATAAGACGGATAATAAGCAGGCGCAGTATACATTAGGAAAAATTTATTTGACGGAAGGAGAATTCTATAATTTAGAAAAGGGAATCAGCTATTTAGAACGATCGGCAAGTCAAGGGAATGAGTATGCAAAGTATCAATTAGCAAAGGAATATTTAAATTCTGATAGTGAAGCTTACAATCCTAAAAAAGGGATGGCTTATTTGAGTGAGTTGGCTGAAGGCGGGAATGAATGGGCACAGTTAAAAATGGGATGTGAATATATAAAAGGAAAGCATGTCGAAAAGAATTATTTTCAAGCAACAGAATGGTTGAACAAATCAGCAGTACAGGGGAATAAGTATGCAGAAGAGATCTTAAATGACTTAAATGTGCGACAATTAAAAACGAATCGATATGGATCTCAAAGAAGAAAACGATATAATACTATGGGAGCATTAGACAAGGCAATGGTTGCATTAAGAAGATCGTTGTATGAAACACAAAAAGAGATGCGGTATAATATGATGATTTATGAGCAGGATATACGTGCAGAATTAGATGGCTATGCACTTGGAGAAAGAAGAGGTTGAATATGAAATTTAATCGGGAAAATAATTATAGAAAACAAGAAATAGAGGGAATGCAGAAAATAAATTCGGAAGTTTTGAAGGAAGTGAAACATACGGTTGATGGTTCAAAGAATGAGATTGTATATATTGATATGGACAAGATTCGACCTAATAGTAGGAATCAGTATGAAATGACAGAAATAGAAGAAATGGCAGGGATGATTAAGCTTGCAGGAGGAATCTTGCAGAATTTAATTGTTAAGCCAATGGATGAAGAAGGGTATTATGTTTTGACTACTGGAGAACGTCGATGGCGTGGAGCGCGTCTTCTGCGTGATCGAAATGAATATCCGGCGATTTTTGACAATAAAGTGCCTTGTGTAATTCAAGATCCAGTAGAGATTGAACTTCCGTTAAATGATGAAGATAAGGAGGATTTTGCAATCCTTGTGACAAATCAATACCGGGTGAAGACAGATGCGATTCTTTATATGGAAATGCTGCAATGGAAACGGATTATTTCAAATTTAAAAAAAGCAGGAGTGGAGTATCTGCCGAAGGAGTTTGGAAGCGATCAAGAGATTAAATTAAAGGGGAAAAGAACAAGAGAGCTTGTGGCAGAACAGATGAATCTGTCTACAGGTCAGGTTGCGCGTTTTGAAAAAATAGAAAAACATGGAAGTGAAGAGTTGATTTCCAAATTAATGAGAAATGAACTGAATCTTCCGGAAGCGGAGGAACTTACAAAATTAGATAAAGAAGAACAGAAGGAAATTTTGCAACAATCCGATCCGGTGAGCTTAAAGGAAGAAGTGCAGCAAAAGTTAAAAGAAAAAGAGAAAAGAGTCGGGATTAAACCAATGGAAATTAGTAAAAGAATTGAAGGTATAATGGTGAATTTGGAAGAAACGGTTTATATTCGTGAAAAGGAGTATCAGAAATTAGAACGAATCCTTATAGATTTAAAGAAGATTATGAGAAATGGAGAAAAATAAAAATGAATAAAACAACTTTTGCAGTGACAGCGGATGCATTAAAATTTGAAAACTTACTATTGAAGCATATGGACATCCCACGAACCACATTTCACCGTAGGATGATTAGTTATTTTTTTAAAAATGAAATAGAGGTACATCCATATCTTTTGATTACAGAGAAAAAGGCTAAAAATTATGTAAAGAAAGATGCTGTAGAACAAATTTATTTAGATGAACGGCAGAAAGCTCGGATAAAAGATGAGGCAAACAAATATGGATGTCGTATAGGAGTGATTCTTTTTCAGGCAATGATGTCTTATTGTATTGCGATTGCTCCTGATGTTTTGGGAAAAGAAGAATTAGGGAAATTATTTGTAGATGCAGGATAGGTAGAATATGGGAGATAAATTAGTTTATAGTCAAATGACTTACTATCAAAGAGCAAAATTGAAAGAACTGTTAGATGCGGGACTTTCAAAAGAATGTATTGCGGAGAAATTAAAAGTATCAAGAGGAACAGTTTTTAACGAATTAAAAAGAGGCAGCGTTGAAGGAGTATATGATCCGGAATATGCGGATGAAAAGGCATGGGAAAAAAGAACGGAAAGTAGAAATAAAACAATTTTAGAAAAAGATCAACGTTTGGCTAAATACATATCGTATTTGATAAAGAGAAAAAGATTAAGCCCAGAACAGGTGATTGAACACCTAAAAACAGACGATCATGGCTATGAAAAGTATCCTAAATCAATAAACACTATTTATGCGGCGATTGATAAAGGATTAATACCGGGTGTGACACGCCAAGACATGAAAACAGTATCGGCAACAGAGGTCGTAACAATGAAAGAAAATAGGATTCCTCTTCCTGAATGTATCCGAAAATGTGCAGGATTACGAAATGGAAATAGCTTTAAAATACAATGTAAAAAAAATGGGGAAATAGTTTTAAGGAAAATTTAGGGAGAAAAATATGGGAGCAGAGAAAAGCAAAAAGGGGTCACATTTAACAAAAGAAGAACGGAGAATAATAGCAGTACTGCATGAAGAAGGCAGAAGTCCTTATGAGATAGGAAAATTAACAGGTAGAGCGAGTAACACAATTAGAAATGAATTAAAAAGAGGAACGACAACGATTATTTTAGGATACTATGAAAAAGAAAAGTATTTTCCGGATACAGGACAGGCCATTTATGAAAAAAATCGAAAAAGATGTAGAAAATATATGGTAAATAAGTTCCGTAATTTTTTGACTTATATAGAGGAACAGCTGCAGAAATGTAAACGCTCCTTTGCTTCTGCGCGCGCAGAAGCAATCAGAAAAAGGTTGTTTAAAGAAGATGAAATCTGTAGTATTAGTACATTATATTCCTATACGGATCAGGGATTATTAAAAGTAAAAAATATAGATTTACCGGAGAAGGTGGGGAGACGCGTAAAAAAGAAAAAGAACCGAGAACATAAGCGGTTATGTGGACAGAGTATAGAAAAACGTCCAGAAAGCATTAATAATAAAAAAGAGTTTGGTCATTGGGAAATTGATCTGGTAATAGGAAAAAAAGAAAAGACAGATCAAGTACTTCTTACATTAACGGAAAGAAAAACTAAAAAAGAGATTATTCGTAAAATTTCCGGAAAAACAGTAAATGCGGTACATCGGTGTTTGAAAAAATTAAAAAACGAGACTCCTAACTTTAATCAAATATTTAAAAGTATTACGACAGATAATGGAGCAGAATTTTCCAGGCTATATGAATTGGAAGAAAAGTTGGGGGTTGCGATCTATTACGCGCATCCATATTCCAGTTGGGAACGTGGATTAAATGAGAACACAAATAGGATTATTCGTCGTTTTATTCCTAAAGGAACAAAGATCAGGCAGTATACAAAAAAGAAAATTGAAAAAATAGAATACTGGATTAATACGATGTATCGGAAATCACTAGGATGGAAAACAGCTGAAGAGTGTTACGAGGAAGAGAGACTGTTATTGGGTATAGGAATGACTTGATTCTTATAAGAACGATTTTGTTTAGATGTTACAAAAAAAACAAAAACAAAGAATAGTGATTGTTTACGCATCTTAGATTTGGTAAAATATAAGTAGAGAAAATCATCAGGGAAACGTCAATATCCCTATCTATCACGTTTTTATGCTTTGTGAAAAATAACAAAGCATAAAAAAATAGTTCAAGTTGGAAATGAAATCCATGATTATAAGAATCTTAGATTTTTGTCTTGACAACTAAACCACTATAGAGTATATTTGTGTGTTAAAGGAATTAAATATGAACATCACTGAAATAGAAACATATCGAAAAGCTCCATCACCTGCAAGTTTTTTAGCAATCGATGATGCCAAAGAAAAAGAAATTGATCGGCAAATTCAAAAGTTAAAAAATATTAAAACCGTAATGCAAGAAAAGAAAGAGAAAATTGTTCTTTGTGAAACTTTATAAGATCAGGAAATCAGGGTTGAAGTATGCAAAGCAGAAAAACTATTACTTTATCCATATAATTTTTCAGAAGATGATATATCAAAAGCCATTTATCACTTAAAAGATACATGGGGAATTGAACAGATCCGGATGGGAATGGGAAGTTTTATTTCTCTTGATAATGTGTATAAGACGAATTTCTACAGATACGAAGGACTCTATACAACTACTCTGAACGCAAAAATGTCTTCAGATTGTTTTACAAAGTCTGGAAGAAAATATCTCTGCAGATACCAGAAAGGTACTTGGGATAGATTGCCGGTTCTATATCAAAAAATGCTGGATTATGCCAGAAAAATAATTTACAGCTTAATGGTTATGCTTATGAAGCAGGATTAAATGATTTTGTAATCTCTGACGAAGAGGATTATATAACTAAGATCATGATTAAGATTGATGAAATTTCATGATGGATGATTATGTGTGAATTTGAAACAAAACAAAAGAAGTGTGCTATACTATTGTTCAGCAAAAATCTTATTGACATATTTCGAATTATTTAGGAGGATAAACGTTTATGTGTACAGCAGCAACTTATAAAACAAAAGATTTTTATTTTGGAAGAACACTCGATTATGAATTCTCTTATGGTGATCAGATAGTAATTACACCACGTAATTATTCGTTTCACTTTCGTCATGTTGGTGATATGGAACATCATTATGCAATTATTGGAATGGCCCATGTAGCAGAGGATTATCCTTTGTACTATGATGCGATGAATGAAAAAGGAGTAGCAATGGCAGGATTGAATTTTGTCGGAAATGCTGCTTATTCTGAGGTTCAGTCTAATGTGGAAAATATTGCACAGTTTGAATTTATTTCGTGGATTTTAAGTCAGTGTGCTTCTTTAGTAGAAGTTCGTGAGCTTCTTGATCGAATTAATATTGTTAATACTCCTTTCAGTGAACAACTGCCATTAGCACAATTGCATTGGATTATCTCTGATGAAAATGAATCAATTACTGTAGAATCTATGTCAGATGGTCTGCATATTTATGATAATCCGGTAGGAGTGCTTACGAATAATCCGCCATTTCCACAACAGATGTTTCAATTAAACAATTATATGTATTTATCCCCAAAGCAACCAGAAAACACTTTTTGCGAAAATTTGGCTCTTGATGCATATAGTAGAGGTATGGGTGGATTAGGTCTTCCGGGAGATCTTTCATCTTCCTCTCGTTTTGTGCGTGTAGCTTTTACAAAAGTAAATGCAATTTCAGGTGAATCAGAGGCAGAAAGTGTTAGTCAGTTCTTCCATATTCTTGGATCTGTGGATCAGCAACGTGGATGTTGTGAGGTGGCTGATGGAAAATGTGAAATCACTTTGTATACGTCTTGTTGTAATGTGGCAAAAGGTATCTATTATTATAATACTTATGAAAATCATCAGATCAGTGCAGTAGATATGCATGTGGAAAATCTGGATAATAACAAATTGATTTGTTATCCGGTAATTCAAGGAGAACGAATCAATTATCAAAATAAATAGTATTATAATGGTCTCATAAATTAAGACACTTTTTCGGAAATTTTTTAATGAATCTGATATACTAAAATCAGTATGAAAGAGAGGATTCATAATTATGTCCAGACAAAGAAGAAACTTTAGTGCCAAATTTAAATCTGTCCTAGTAATCTAGTGTGCTGTATCGTTGATATTTAACATTACTACTGCATCTTATTCAGATGCAGTAGTAAATGTCGGATACAAGGAATTCAATTTAATTCTTGCATCCTCCGTTCGAAATTGCCAGTTTACCTTTGCGGCTACGGTATTTCGTTCAACTTCCCATGCTGATAATTCCTTACGAAGATTTGAAATATTATCAATCCTTCTGTTCAAACATTGTCTGGTCATGACGTTAAGTTCGATTTCTGCAATATCAAGCCAGCTACCATGTTTTGGTGTGTAGTGAATCTCCAACCGTTTCATGATTCTTCTGGCTTCATCAGCAGGTATTATAGCACTACAAGGGTAACGTTTGTACAATGATGCTGGTTTATGTGTATTAAGATTATCCATTACAAGAATTATTTTTTCTACATCTGGATACATGACATCGGCAAGATATTTGATTTCTTCTGCCCAGTCAATTGCAGTCCGATGTTCCCGAACACTTACATGATGAGCTCCACCAAGCGGTTCTACGAATGCAAAAATGCTGCATGTACCATTTCTGACATACTCAGAATCTACTTTCTGGTCATTGCCGGGGCCCATAGGAAGTGGGGATCTTGCCTCGCCAAGTAACTGATATGGTTTTTCGTCCATACAAACAACGGGGCGTTGTGGGTTATATGGAAGTTCGTATACATCGAGAACATCCTCCATACAAGCTATAAATTCTGCGTCCTCTCTTGAGGGAATGCACCAGTATTCATTTTTGTGAGGTCGAAGTTTGTTTTTTTTAAGGCTCTACGGATAGCATCTTTGCTAACCGGTGTATCAAGCACTACTTTGGCTTCTTTTTCCAGCAGACGCAAAGTCCATCTGGAATGACCTTCTGGAACAGGACCGCAGGCAAGTTCAATAATACGTGCTTCTGCACGTCCATCAAGGATACGCCTTGCATTGTCGGAATTGATATTTCTTTTGAACTCGGTAACCGCTTCAATGCCACCGGAAAAATATTTGGTCACTGTATTCGTTACAGTTGTCAGGCAAACACCATTTGATCTTGCGGATTGCTCATGGGTTAATACTTTCCCATGAGCCTCATCCAAATCAATAATAATCTGGCATCTGCTTCGAATAGTTTTAGATGTATTACTTTTGCGAATTATAGATTTTAATGTCTTCAATTCATCATCTGTAAGTTTAATGACATATTTTCTTGGTCTTGCCATATAAATCACCGCTGTTTTCTTTTATTTTAACATGAAGCGGCTATAATAGCTATAAATATTTAGTTAAATGTCAACAATACAGTACACTAGTGGGTTACTGAAAGAGTCGATTCATTTGATTTTTGCAGATAAAATTTGTATTATCATAACGCATGATTTAGAAATGGCATCTATTGCGGATACAAGTATAAATTTATCAGATTAATGGTTAAAAAGGATTTTAATTACTTCTTTTTAAAAGGCAATAAATATTTCTTTAGGTCTTGTAAAGAGATGGAAACTATTTTTTATCATTATGCAGAAAATCATGTGGAAGAATTAAAATTTAGGAACGAATGTGTAGTAAGTGGAAATGAGTTCAATGAGTTTATACTACGAAAATTCGATTATAACCTTGGAAGAATATATAGACCTTTTTTGCAGTACATACGTTAAAACGTTAAGTTTGGTAGAATGCCCATTATATTCTAAGCAGCTTATAACTTGGAAAAAATGAAAAAAGTAGTTTTACAAGGGGATATATAAAAACTTAAAAAAATCCACGGTGTTACGAATTGTACAAATCTTTTTGGAATAATTTGAAGTTTTTAATCGGAAACGGGAATTGGGCACCAATAGAGTATTTGATGCTTCCAACAAGTACTTATAATTGTCTTAAAAGACAAAAGTTTTGTTTTATCCAGAATTTAGAACAAAAATATAATTCTGTTGAAAAATTATGCTGTATCCGAAAAATGGGTGTGCATTCTTCTGAAATTGTGATAAAGGCACTGTAAAAATGGGATGATAAAGCAAAAAAACTATAGGTCACTCAATTCTGGAGCAGGAAAAAGATTTTTTGTGTCCGTGGGAAAATCGGTTTATGATGTAAAATGTAGATATTACAATACCGCTTTAAAAATAGTTCTGGGAGAATATGAAGAATACATATATAGGTGTTAAATTCAAATGCAGACAAGGAAAGATTTAACTATTCGTATATATATCAAAGACTTTTTCGATATGGAAATGTTTATTGGCTTATGGAACATCAATTGCGGGACTTGTAAGTAAATGAGGATAGGTCTTTGATGAAACTCATTTTATACCGGATGAAGCAATAATTCATGTGAAGTGCAGCAAATATTTTTTCTGGCGTTATTAAAAAATGAAAACTATTTTTATCATTATACAGAAAGTCATGTGGAGGAATTGTAATATGAGAAACAGAGAGATGGGGGTGTGAAGAAAAACAGAATTATAGTAATTGCTGATGAAGGAGAAATGACATGGGAAAGTTTGATTTTGTTGGAACAACGAGCAGAGTTTTATCAAATGAAAAGTATCCAGGATGCCCTTTCCAACCTGACAGTTTTCTCTTATCATTTGATTTTAATTGCAGTAAAACGAGAACTGGAAATAGTATGCCAACTTGTAGAAGCAATCCGAAAGCTGGTGATAACACCTATGATTGTTTTATTACCGGATCATTCTGAAATGCGAAATAAAATCATTTACTTGGGGGGCAGATGTGGTATTGACACAACCGTATACAGCGGAAGAAGTCAGTCTGCAGTCGTATGCATTGATTCGCCGCTATACAGAATGGAAATCGGAAAGAAAAGAAGAAATCCCTGTTATGGTGGGAAAACTGAAAATCCTTCCACTTCAAAGAACAGTAGAATGGGAGCATAAAAGAATCCCTGTTGTAAAAAGGGAGTTTGATTTTCTGTATCTGTTAGCAACTACGCCGGGAAGAGTATATACATACAGTCAGATCTATCAACTGGTATGGCAGGAGTACCCACATGGGGATATTACAAATATTATTTACTGCATGGTACATCGATTGAAACAGAAATTGAAAAAAGTAGATGTAAATGCAGAGCATATAATCAGCAGTGTAAAAGAGGTTGGATATTGTTTAAAAGTATATAAGGAATCATAGAAGGCGGGTTTCTGAAAATGGAGCCTGCTTTTTATATGGCGAGATTTGGTTGTAACTGTAATAGAAAAGAAATGACAGGAAAACTGACAGTTATTTGACAGACAACTGACAGTCTGATGACAGATTCGTTTTGTATACTACTTCTTTATGTAAAAAATGGGCTTCGTTCCATGACATAAAGGAGCAGTGTATGTGCCGGAAAGAGCTACAAAAGAGAAAAACCTAACTTCATATGCAGCGTTTGGTGGTGTCGCAATTCAAAACAGGATTGCGGCATCTTTCTTTTTGTGGAGAAAACTCCGGTTCATACAGTCTTTTGCCTGTGAGAAGGCAAGGTCACCGCCACTCCGATTTGATTTCAAAAAAATTCAGATCGGAGGAAGAGAAAGGTGACATTTCATAAAGCAAAAGAAGAATCTAAATGGAAACAGTGGAAGGAGCAGGAGGAACGGATTTTGCGAAAATCCGGTGTCAGTGAAGAGGTAATCCAAAGACTTCGTGAATTAGACTGGCAGGACTTTAATGCGGAGCGGAGATTCTGGGAACATTTTTCTTCTAATCAAGAAGAATTATACACCAGGGAATTGGAAGAACCATCTTCAGTGGTGCTTAATATTCAACAGTTACTTGACAGTGTGGAAAATGAGCAACTGTTACAGGTTCTTTTGGAGTCGGATAAGAAAACACTGCAGATTTTACTTCTGAAGATGTGGGGATTTTCAGTTCATGAAATTGCAGGCCAGATGGGACTGCCGGAAAAGACCATTTATACACGAATTGAGCGATTAAAGAAAAAAATTAAAAAAGTTTTGAAGAAGTGAAGAAAAATGGGGTATCTCATCGGCTCTATATATGAAAGGGGTAATTGCCCCTCGTTCCTTGACAACCACATACCAGCATTACAGGTACGTTCCCAAAGATAGAAGCGTGACAGCATAAGCGCCAGGACGGATGGGAACAAGCACTGCAGGATTGTTATGGAAAGGTCTGGCCAAAGACTATGGCGGATCAGTTCGTGAGAAAACTGTCGGTGCCTGTTCTCATTCTGAGCGACTCCTTATAGCTGTGAATGGACTTTTGCAGGTCTTTCGCCAGGATCATCGGAGGGGGATAATGATACGAAATTCTTCTCAAAAAAGAAGAGGATGGACTCTAAGTTGTAATCAGCAAGACTTTCAGGAAATCTGCGAGCGGTGCGAAGCGAAGCAT
>OFMD01000971.1_pt1 | contig 20079 bp, 25 predicted proteins | sample 1541211 | NCBI WGS metagenome assembly OFMD01 (sample SAMN04209231, study PRJEB22552) | human gut metagenome | biome: gut; material: feces | host: Homo sapiens | place: USA: Oklahoma | reverse complement strand
AAACTTCAAGCAAATTTCTCAACTATCTTTTCATAGGTTGGCAAATGGCGATAAGTCTTGGTTTTCAAGGCGTTTTCGCCATTTGTCATATCGGGAGAAACTTCGCATAACCTTGCGTTCCTCGGCACAACTTTCCGTCCAAAAGTAGTACGGTAGTAGTAAATACAGCGTTTATCAAGCTGCCAACCGTTCCATTTCTGCCTTTGCGGAGTCGTAGGTTGCATGGGCGTAATAGTTCAAAGTCATCGTGATGTTGGCGTGACCCATAATATACTGCAACGCTTTCGGGTTCATTCCCGCATTGGCTAACCGAGTGCAGAAAGTGTGTCGGAGAATATGGGGCGTGATGTTCGGAAGCGGCTCTTTGTTCTGCTTATTGTACTTCTTCACAAGCCCTTTTAACATACCCTCATAATTAGCCGCCACTTTTGGCATACCGTCCTGTTTGAGAAACAGGAAATCCTTATAGCCGTCAATGCTGAACGGTGCTGCATTGCTTCGGCTTTTCATCACACGCTTTAACGCCTGATAGACTTCCTCGCTCATAGGGATTTGCCGTATACCGTTCTTGGTCTTGGGCGTTTCCACATAGTAGCCTATGTCAGCATCACGCAGGAGCTGATGGTCAACATTGATGGAGCGATTTTTGAAATCCAGAGCTGTGGTAAGCCCGCAGAACTCTGAAATCCGCAGCCCCGTTCCAAGCAGGATAATTACCTCGTCACGGTACTTCTTATACACCGCATCCTGCTCCATAAAGGCTAACAGGCTTTCTTCCTGCTTCGGCGTTAGTGCCGCCTTTCGCTCCCTGTCATCTTCGATAACCGTATCAAGGGCGAAGTTAAAAGGATTTTTGCGGATACAGTCATCTTCAATGGCGGTGTAGAACGCCGCTTTTAATGAGCGTTTGTAGTTGCTGATTGACTGGAAGGCAAAGCCTTTTTCGCTCATTCGGATAGCCCATTCCTTTGCGTCTGACTGCTTCACGGTGTCAATGCTTTTCGAGCCGATAGGGTCGTCCTGCAATAAGCCCATCAGATATTCACGGCTTTTTTCTGTGCCGTGCTTCACATTCTTTCTCAGACCGTTCTGCTTGGCATAGAGCTGACATACCGTGATTTTCTTTCCTATGGTGTCGATGCCATCGTCCAAATCCCTGCAAATTTCCTTTATCTTGTCCCTTAACGCAGGAACATCACGCTTTCCCGTTGGGGTCTTGTCCGTGGCTACCAACTTCCACGAATAGACAAACTGCGGCTTGCCGTATGCGTCCGTATATTTATATGCGTATCTCCCGTCTTTTCTCTGGCTCTCTCCAGTCCTTAACACCCGACCTTTATTGTCCCGTCTTTTCTGTGACATAGTGTAAGCTCCTTTCCGTTCTGGAACGAGCCTCGATACGACCACTATTATACCGTTTTTTTGGCTCGCTGCAACTATATGACCTCCATAGAGTCGATGATTTTTTCAAACTGCTTCCGTTTAATCTGCACACGGTTTCCATTCATAATGAGCCAGTTGGCATTTGGGTTTTCCTCCGCCAACTGGCGCAGCTTCTTTTCCCCGATGCGGAAATACTTTGCGGCTTCCTCAATGGTAAGCGTGTATTTTTCCCAGATGGGAACATCTGTATAGTTCATAAAAGACCTCCTATCAAACAAAAAAGCCTGTGCCAAACAAACACAAGCGTTTCAATATTCGCTATTCAGATTTACACCACCACGGTTAAATCAACGCTGATGGCAAGTGAACGATTTATCCTCGGCATAACGCTTTCGGGAAGCCTGCCAAGATAATTTTCCAACCTCTGCTTATCTATGGTACGGATTTGCTCAAGCAGGACAATGGAGTTTTTCTCCAAGCCCTTAATATCCCTTACTATAGTATGGGTGGGCAGCTTTGCTTTTGTGTGTTCCAAACCCGTGATAGCGGCAATGATTACTGTCGGGCTGTGCCTGTTGCCCGTATCGTTGGAGATGATAAGTACGGGTCGCCTGCCGCCCTGTTCCGAGCCGATAACGGGATTTAAGTCGGCGTAGTAGATGTCGCCACGCCTGATTTTTCTTTCTTCCATTTGTGTCTGACCTCCTATCTGGATTTAGGCAGGTATGTACTGCCTATGTAGCAGCCAGACACAAGGGAGTATTTAAGGTCGGGAGAGCATAAAACAAATCTCTGTTTCCATAGACCGCCTTGCGTCTGGCTTTATGATAGGAGCGTTCCTATTTGTCCTCGACACCCCGAAACGCAACGGGAAGTCGCCAAACGGTCAGCAGCGAACTGACGCCACGGGAGTTTCACCCCAACTGTCGTTCTGACAGAGCCGCCCTCATTGCCTGCGACGGTTTAATCACGCTCGGACTGTGACTGGACGGGAGTACCATTGTTCTCTTTGTGGGTTATGGCGAAATCGGGAGCTGCCCGATATTTTGAGTCGGTAGGGATAGGCTCACCACCTTTCATCGCTCGCTGCCGTCTGGCGGGTCTTGGCGTACCGCTGCACACGCTTATGCTCATCACAATCACAAAGAGGAAGTGTTTGGCGAATGGGTATTCAGTTGTCAAGGAACTGTCCCGTTTTCGCCACACAAAGGAAAACAGGGCAAGAGGATTTGTCCTCTCACCCTGTAGCCCGTGGGAATAGCCTTTATATTAGATGTCAAAAAAAGTTTTTAATTTTTTTCTGAGATGCCACATACGGAAATTGACCGCATTGACCGACAGACCGCATTTCTGGGAAATCTCGGAGCTGCTGAAGCCCTCCATTTTCCAAAGTGCAATTTGCAGGGTAAGCCTGTCCACCTTAATCAGAACTTGGTAGAGCTGCTGATTTTCGATGCTGTCCAGAAAATCCTCAACCGTCTTTACTTCGGGCGGTGTCGTGTCCTCTGCAACTTCGTCAAGGTATGTACCCGATTCCTGCACACGCTGATAGTACCGCCTGTCGGAATTGAAAATCGCCCAATCGTGAACACGGAGCTTTTCGATGGTGTCCTCGCTGACCCCCAAACTCCGCAACTGCTTTTCCTCGGCTGCTTTCCAGAGCCGCCATTTCTTTTCTTCTTTGGCTTTGTTGTAAGCCATACCGTGTACCTCCAATCTGAAAATTTTTGAGAAAATTCCAGATTGGCAGGCGGTGAACGGCAGCCAACGCCGCAAATCGGCTTTTTACAGCGTTCTGCAAAAAGCGACACAAAAAAATCCGCAAAGGCTGTCACACCTAAGCGGATATAAGATAAATTGCTTCTATTATGTAGAGATTTGACACCTACTTTTGGGGTATAAGAGTGCCACGCATACGCAAGGATTTTTTTAACAGGTTATCCTCATTTCTGCGTGATACTATGTAGATAGCTGCTGCTTCTGATAAGCAGCGGTGTAGCCGTTTCAGACCAACACATAAAAACACCCCTCCAAACTCAAAACGGGGTCTGGAGAGGTGTGCCTGCCATTTGTTCAGGCGTGACAATACAGCCCACCAAAACTCCGTTTTTTTTATTTGGTGGGCTACTGCCTATATGTAATATCAATCTAATCGCAATCCTTTAGTCTGTTGCAGAATGCTTGCAAGGATTGCATAGCTTCCATCTTACTAAATCCTAACTCGAACATATTTTGAAAAAATGAGCGACACAATTTCGTTACTTCTTCATCTCGCTTTTGAGCAATAAATCGTTCATTTGAAGTTACGGAGTAATTGCTGCTTTTCGATACAACAATCAGCCCCTCATTTTTTACGAGCTTGTACGCCCTCGATGCGGTATTAGGGTTAATGTGAAGTATCTGCGCTGTTCTTCTTATGGACGGAATTGTTTCGCCAGTAGAAAATTCCCTATTGAAAATGGCATACTTGATTTTTCTGGCGAGCTGTATATAAATGTATTCATTATTTGAAAAAGCCCAATGCTCAATAATCATTGCAACCTCTTATTATCTGCCTGTTCTTGCTGCAACATTCTCTTAATGATGTTGATAAAATCGTGGTTTGTTTTCTCGCAGAAAGTTATACCATTTAACTCGGCTTTCCTTGAAAGTCCGTTGCCCTCATCGGCAGACATAAGTATAAAGGGAACGCAAATATTTCTCTCCTTGCAAACCTGCAATAAATCAAGCCCTGTACCGTCCCGCATATTATAATCAGAGCAAATCAAATCAACCGTTATTGTTTCAAGCATTTTTAATGCGTCACAAACGCCAACCGCTTCATATGTTTCAAATTCTTTATTTAGCAGCTCTGCAAAAAGATGTCTGAAGGTTGCATCGTCATCAACAAGTAAAATTTTCTTCAAAATGAAGCCTTTCTCAAAAGTTCCTTGATTATAGGTCATAAATTTTCTCCTTTATCACACCAACGGACAATGCAATCTATGATTATCCAGATGATGTAAATCATTCCTGCGAGTATGCCTGCGGGTATCAGCAGTATTCCAGTAAAGATACCACCGATACCCATTGCTGCATACGCAATATAGGTTTTGTGCTTTCTATTTTTCTGCATCTTCAACCGTCAGTTTAAGACTGCCGCTAAAATCATCGCCTTTCAGGACGATGTAATTATCCCCAGAAGAAATGGTGTACTCCTTTGTATCCTCTGTGCTGTTATTTGCAATGGTATATTCATCATTGCCCGCAATCCAATACAGTTCTGCCGTTCCTTCCTCAATGGTCAGTGTATAGGTTACTTTAAGTTGGTTACCATTTTCACGCTCCAGCGCAGTCCCACCAAAGATAAATTCTTTTCCGTTAAACCCATCGTAGGTAGCTGTATAAGCACCTGTGTATGCGTCATCACCTTTTTCCTTTTCGCCTTGCAGGTCTTTCTCCTTCGTTAAAGCGTGCTTACTGAAAGACTGCATCCAACTGTTCCAACCATCAATCAGATTGTCTTTCAAACTTCCCTTGTCGTGATTGGAACTGCACCCTGCAACACAAAAAGTCAAGCATAACACCAACATCAAAGATAGAGCTATTTTCATCTTTTTCATAGCAATATGCCTCCTTACATAATTTTCTGTATAATCATCATTCCTAAAAATCCAATCCCTGCAACGGCATAAAGGCTATTTACAATCAAACAGACTTTCATTAAATTGTTTTGAGCCTTTGCCTTGACATACGAGATAATGGTGAATACTCCGCTGAAAATCATAAACGCAGCGTAGCAAGCAATCATAATTTCAGCAACAGGTGATTCTAATGCCCAGTCAAAAGTTCTAAGCGGGAGAATCGTCCACGGGATAAAAAGCATAATGGTACTGATAGCGGTTAAAATTTTGTTTTTCATAATGATTATCTCCTTTCAGCCTGCCCGAAACGAAGGCAGGAAATGCTTAAACATAAAATTGTAATAACAATGGCAACAGGTATCCACGGTATGAGTTCAACCTGTGCTGTGTCAAGATTTGTTGCAAGTTTCCCATATTCTGATGTGATAACAAAAAACGGATACGACATCGGATAGGCAAACCACGCCTTTGTATTGATTATCAATACCGATGGTACTATTGAAGCCAAGCCAATACCGATGGAAAAAATCGGAGTCTGAATACATACGGACAGAAGCCAGAAAAATGCAAGCATCGGAATTGCTGATACAAAAATCAGCCCTGCTTCCTTGAAAACAAATAGTGGCTGTAAAATGAAATTGTAATCTTGTGTTTGTGAGACTATCCCCGCACTCACAAAATACATTCCAACGGTCATTAGTATTTGAAATGCCGCCAGCGCAAGCAGGACAACAAATTTCGCCAAACATAACTGCGTGGTAGCGATTGGCAGGGAAAGCATTTTCAAAATGCCCTTATTGCTTCTCTCTGTCATATTCAGCAAAACCGTACTCACAACCATGCTTGCAGGAAACATAAACCACGCCATTCCCATGAATCCCTGTATCAAGAAGTTGTTTTCAGGTGAAATGCCCTCCGCCTGCATTCCAAAATTCAAGTTGGCATTAAAGATAGAGGGAAGCCAAAGAATAATGGTGGCAACCGTCAAAATCAAAAGGATTTTGGAACGGCGTATTTTTTTGAACTCAATGCCGATGAGAGATAAAAAACTCATTCAAACGACCTCCTAACCTTTAAGAATAAGACTTCCGCAATCCCAATGATAATGATTTCAACCACTGCGGCAATCATAAAATTGCAGGCGGTATTTTCTGCTGTACCTGCAAATATCTGAAATGGAAGCGCAAACGGGAACAGTGATAAAACAAAGTTCTTTGTAGGCAGCATGGTAGCTGTAAATACACACACAACGCCGATACCGAGGGACACCCACATATTCTTACACGCCGATGCAATGAACAGCGAACCGAATGCTGAGGGAAGCATCAACAGCAAAGCATACCCAAAGCTTTTCATTATTTCTATCCATACTTCATCGGTCAATTCAAACCAGTGATACGAACAGAAAGCGATACTTGCTGCTTCTATTGCCGATATAACAATGCACATAAGTGTCATTAAAGTGACCTTGCCAAAAAACAGCTTGCTTTCTTTAATTGGCAGCGTACACATTCTCTGAATGGCATTATCTGCATATTCCGTGTGATACATCAAACAGGCTCCTGCGACAATCAGCAGAATATTGAGCATAGCCATCATCTGCCAATTCGCATCCATCAGGATTTGAACAGGCGTAGCGTGAAGTCCCAAGTAGTTTTCTGAACGGACTGCCATATTAAGGACAGGCACGATTGCTGCTAAAAGCCCTCCGCTTAAGAAAGCAGGCGTAAACCCTGTCCGTTTCACTTTTTTACATTCCAGAGAGAAGCTCATCTTGCACCGCCCCTCTGCCTGTTGTCGGCATCAATCAAAGCAAGAAAAGTATCTTCCAGATTATCCGTAGGATAACCCTGTGTCGTTGCATTAAATTTCAGTTGGTCAAGTGTTCCCTCGAACAGCAGATGACCGTGATTGAGAATACCGATATTGTCTGCCATCAGTTCGATTTCGGACAGCAAGTGGGATGATACCAATACAGTGCAGTCAAACTTCTGTGGCAAGGAACGGATAAGCGTTCTGATTTCGTGAATGCCAACAGGGTCAAGCCCGTTGGTCGGCTCATCAAGAATCAAAATCGGCGGTCTGCCAATCAAAGCACTTGCAAGCCCTAATCTCTGCTTCATTCCAAGAGAATACTTTTTTGCAAGCCTATTTTTATATTGCGTAAGACCAACCAGCTCCAACGCTTCGGAAACAGCAGATTTGGGCAATCCCAGAATTTTACGGATAATATCCAAATTTTCCTCGCCGCTCAAATTACCGTAAAATGCGGGGGCTTCAATGAATGAGCCAACTTCTTTCAGAATTTCCACACGGTTTTTTGGATATTTCTTGCCATCAATAACAAACGAGCCGCTTGTTGGTTTTGTAAGACCGAGAAACATCTTCATCGTAGTGGATTTGCCTGCGCCATTCGGACCTAAAAATCCGTAAACTGTTCCCTTCGGAATGTGAAGATTAACTCCAGATACAGCAGTAAAGTCTGCATATGATTTTGTGAGATTTTTGGTTTCAATGATATTCATATTTTTTGCTCCTTTCTCATTGCGTTTTCATTTTACAGCCTCAACCTTGTGACAACCTTCTCTCTACCTTACATCTACCTTACATTTCTCCGCACAATGGAAAAGGGCGGCGATTTATGTTATAATGATAATCGGAAAGGAGCAAAGTATATGGACTGTGAATACTTAAAAAACAAGCGCATCCTGCTTGTTGATGACGAACAGGAGCTTTTAGATATGGTCGTATCTATTCTAAAAGAAGAAGGATTTTGTAATATTTGGACGGCTAAAAATGTGAGGGACGCTCTTTCGGTTGCTGCGGCAGTAGAGCCAGAGATTGCTATTCTTGATGTAATGCTGCCTGACGGCAACGGATTTCACTTGATGGAACAATTAAAGCAGAATGGTGAATATCCCATCCTCTTTTTAACGGCTCGTGGCGAGGACGAAGATAAATTCAAGGGCTTTGGGCTTGGTGCGGATGATTATGTCGTAAAGCCCTTTCTTCCAAAGGAACTTGTTTTCCGCATTATGGCGATTTTACGCAGAAGCTACAAAGACGAAAGTCCGCTTGTAAGACTTCTAAATAGTGAAATAGATTTTGAACGGGCTGAAGTAATAAAAGACGGCGAGCATATTCCTTTGACAGCGAAAGAACACGATATTTTATCTGCTTTGTACCGTAATGCGGGTCGAATTGTTACGATTGACGCTCTGTGTGAGGCTGCGTGGGGCGATAATCCTTTTGGATATGAAAACTCTCTGATGGCACACATTCGGCGTATTCGGGAGAAAATAGAAGAAAATCCCTCTCGTCCTGTATCCTTAATCACGGTCAAAGGCTTGGGGTACAAACTGATGATAGGGGGAAAATGATATGAAAAGTATCCCTAAACTGATACGCCGATATGTAGGTATCCTGCTCCTTAGCTGCATCCTGCTTCTTGTACTGAATGTCGTTTTGCTCGCTGTCTTTACCGCAAGCCAAGCGCCCAATGCCTATCCGTGGAAAACTGCTGAAGAAGTTGCAGACGCTCTGCAACAGACAGATAATGGCGGATATACTCTGCCTGATACAGTTTCTCTTGAACTGAAAAATTCTAATGCTTGGGCAATCTTCATAGATAACGAAACAAAGCAAGTAAAATGGCAAACGGCTAATTTACCAGAGACGATACCGCTCTCCTATACGCTTTCAGATATAGCCAGTCTAACCCGTGGATATATAGACGGATATCCAACCTTTACGGGTGAGACAGAAGATGGTCTTATTGTATTGGGTTATCCCAAAGACAGCTTTTGGAAACATATGTGGCCAAGCTGGGACTATGAACTGATTGCCAACTTACCCAAGACTGCTCTATCCGTTTTAGCTATCAATGCTGCACTTATCTTTTTAATTTATGTGGTCGCAAATTCTAAACTGCTAAAATCAATCAAGCCGATTGTAAACGGCATACAAAGCCTGCCAATGGGAGAGTCGGTATATATTAAAGAGAAAGGTCTGTTATCTGAGCTTGCAATGAATATCAATAAAACATCAGAGATTTTACAATCTCAAAATAATCAGCTTCGCAGAAAAGAAACAGCAAGGGCAAATTGGATTGCAGGAGTTTCTCACGATATTCGGACGCCCTTGTCAATGGTTATGGGGTATGCAGGTCAATTAAGAGATGATACGCATTTGACAGACGATGAACGCCAGAAAGCTGCGATTATTGTGAAGCAAAGTGAACGGATGCGAAACCTGATTAACGACCTTAACTTAGCTTCTAAATTAGAATATAATATGCAGCCAGTTCACCCGAAAAAAGAAAATATGATTGCGGTTGTTCGGCAAGTCGTTGTAGATTTTATCAATATGGACATGGATGCCAAACACCCGATTGAATGGGAAACCGATGAAGCTCTGACATTCTGCCCTGTGAATGCTGACAGGGATTTGATGAAACGGGCAATTGGCAACCTTATTCAAAATAGTATCAATCACAATGAGCAGGGCTGCAAGATTTATGTGAGTGTTATCGCCCAAAACGGTCAATGTACCATAACGGTTGCAGATGATGGCATTGGTGCTACGGATGAGCAAATTGAAAAACTCAACAAAGCTCCACACTATATGGTCTGCGATGAAAATGTAGCGGAGCAACGCCACGGTTTGGGATTACTTATCGTAAAGCAAATAATATCAGCTCACGGCGGCAGCTCCGCCATTGAGCATAGCGCACACGGGGGCTTTTGCGTAAGGATTACATTGCCAATACAGGAATAAAAACAAAGCTGATGTACTTGTAAGACCTTTCTCAAGTACATCAGCTTTTTTATATGAGTTTTTATCGCCACTACATAGAGATTACATCTCCTGTTATAAGAGATTTCAGACCGTTCCTCCAGAAACCACATCTCTGTAAAATATAAGGGTAGGATTTTCAGAGAGCAGGTGGTAGCTTATGGATAAAAGGAACAACGATTTTGCCTTTGATTTCAAGCCGATAGGACAGGCAATCAAAACCGCCCGAAAAGCGCAGGGTATGACCAGAGAGCAGCTTGCCCGTATCGTTGATTATGACCCCAGACACCTCCAAGCCATCGAGAACGAAGGGCAGTATCCGAGCTTGGAGCTGTTCATTCAGCTCGTCACGATGTTTGGCGTGTCGGTAGACGAATACATACATACGGACAAAAAGGCGGAAAAAAGCTCTGTCCGCAGGCGTGTGGACGCTTCCCTTGACCGATTGAGCGATAAGGAGCTGTCCGTCATCGAAGCAACCGTAAACGGGCTATGTAAGGCAAAAGAGCCAGAGGAATAAACCTCTGGTTTTTCTTTTGCCCGATTTTAATAGGCGGGGATACCGTATCCGAGGATTTCATAGTATCCGACAGGGTATTGACGCTGCCTGCAAGCATCGCCAGAATTGCCCTCCACGGTATAAACGATACCGTTCTCAACCTTTTCCACGATGCCTACATGGTCGCTTTCGCCGTCCTGCCCGTTCTCATCGTCCCAGTCAAAGAAGATGATTTGTCCCGCTGTCGGCTCGGCGGTATTATCCGCCCATTGCCTTCTGTCCTTGAACCATTGTACGCCGTTTACGCAGCCTGCGAACTTCGGTATTACGCCGCTGTCGATATAGCCGCACTCGTTGGCGCACCACGAAACGAAGCAGGCGCACCATTCCACACGCCCGTCAAAGCCGTACCACGACCAATAGGGCTGACCGCCTACATTGCCGACCTGTGACAAAGCCACGCCCACGATTTCGCCATCGCCTGCGGAGATGCCGTAAAGCACCTGCGACCAAAGGGAATTGTTTTCCTCGGCAAGCAGCTCGGAGAGCTGTTCCCTCTGGTCTGCATTGAAGCCGTACTTATCCGCCATTTCATCGGCGGTCTTGTGGCTGACCGTGATATACAGATAAGTCCGTGTGACGGTGGTTTCGGTCTGCACAATGTTCCCGTGTCCGTCATCGCTCTCGGTTATCACGGTTTCGGTCTTGTTCTCTGTGCGGGAGCTTATCTCGTTCATCTCCCAGAAGATGTTTTTGAGAAGCTCCTTTTTGCTGCCGTCCATTGTGGCGACCTCCTGCGGGTTGTCTGGGTCGGTGGTGGTCTTGACGGAGTAAACCGCAAGCACCTCTTTCCAGACCGCACGGCTTCCCGACATCTCCAGAACATCGTGGGCTGTGCCGTTTTTGATTTCATCAAGGCGGTTATCATAGTCTGTGTTGATTTCCCGCACCACGGTCTGCATGGTCATACCGCTTCCAAAGTCCTCTCCCGAAAAGAAGATGCCGAACACCGAGCCGACAAGAAGCCCGATAAGGCAGATAATGACGATTACCACGACAGCCACCCAACCGCCCGCAATGATGGCGGAGATAAGTGCTTTCGTGGCGGCGATTATCGCCTTGACCGCCGCAATGGTGGCTTTAACCGCCGCTTTTACGGCGTGGGCGGTTGCCTTTGCGGTGGCTTTTGCCGCCTGTGCAGCTCTCTGGGCAGCTTTGGCGGAAGCCTTTGCCGCCGCCTGCGCTGTCTTCGCTGTCTGCTCTGTGGTCTTGATAGCCGCTTTCGAGGTTGCCTGTGCGGTCTTTACGCCTTTTTCGGTGGTCTTGACCGTGCCTTTTGCGATGGATTTTACCGTTTTCCCTGCATTTCGGGCGGTAGTCTTAATGGTCTTTTCTCCCTGCTGACGGGTCTTTATCAATGGACTGCTCCCACTCTGGGAAGAAGCAGGGGCAGGAGAACGGCTTGCAGTTCCGTGACGGATCTGCAAGCCGTTCCGCTCTGCAGCAGCCTGTGTTTTTTTCTGCTCGGCGGCTTTTGCCGCCCGTTTCTGCTTGAAGTCGGCAATCTTATCCTTTGCCTTGACGATATTTTCCTGCGTGGTCTTTACGCTTTTCTGCCCCTGCTTATTGAATTGGTGGACGCCCTCCTCGGTAATGCGCTCCGAAGTGTGGGAAATCTTGTCGGCGGCGTATTCGGTGACAGAGCTTTCCTCGGCGTAATAGCCCTGTTCCGCCTTATCCTTAGTCTTGGCATAGGCGGCTTTCATACGCTCGGAAGCAACCGCCGCCTTGTCAATGGTCTTAATCGTGCCTTTGACCGCATCTCTGGTCTTTATATCAGCCATAAAAATCGACCTCCTTTCCCAGAAGTCTTGCAGTCACATCAATTTGCCTTTTTCGCCACCACAACAAGCCTGCCGTTCTGGGCGGAGTATTCGCAGGTGGAGAGCGTAATGAGCCTGTCGCCGTATTCAGCGGTCACGCCCGTATCATACAGGGCAAGCTCCCTGCACCTGTCAACATAGGCGTTAAAATCCTCCTCGTCCTCGGCGTTCACAAAATCATAGTAGCGGAAGCCCTCGGAACTGTACGCCACGGTCTTGAATACGGCGACAATTTCATACTCGCCGTGCTGCGTGAGCGTGTCAAACTGAATGGTCTTGTGTTCCTCATAAAATCCTTTGTCCTTGTAGCTCTCCAATGCCCCGAACATCTTCTGCCCTTTGATGTGGTGTCCGTAAATCACCAGATTATCGCTTGCGGCAAGGTCGCAGTCCTCCTGCACATAGGGAACGCCCAAGTCACTGTATTCCTTTTCAAAGTTGTGCTTCAGATAGAAATTCGGCTCGTCTTTGGTCTGCATCACGGGGTAGTTGACATTCGTGCCGACAATGGAAATCCAACCGACCATATCAGGGTTTTGCAGGAACAGCTCGCCGTACTCTGGCAGCACGGTTTCTTCCTCCGTCAAAGGGATTTCGGGGGCTTCGCCGCTTTCGTCCGCCTGCGCCAGCTCCACAACCTCGGCAATCTCCGCAAGGGCTTCGGTCTGCTCGGCTTCGTGGGCGTAATGGTCATAGATTTGATAGCCGCAAAAAGCCGCCGTACCAAGCAGGCAGACGGCGGCAAGGGTGCAAATGATTGATTTGTAATTCTTCATAGGCTTTTCCTTTCTTATCTCACATTATCGGTGTGCTGTTTCGGCGTGGGTAAATCCCTGCAATATTCGGGGTATCTGACCTTGATGCCCTCGAAAAAATAGGGGGCGAACTCGCAGCAGAATAATTCTTCTGGCGTAAAGTACCGTTCCCGTCCTTCCTCTGCGTACCCGTTCCAGAGGTTAAAGGCAAGGTGGCAGACCTTGACCGTGCCGCTTGTCTGCCAGCCTGCGTGCATACCCTCTGGCTCAATGCAGTCCGTCTTGAAGTCGAACATTGAGCCTATATTTCTCCGTGTTTCCTCTGCAATCCCCATTACATAGAAAAAGGCACGGTGGTAGCAGTCGTTGACCTTGCATTTCATCATATTTTCCAGAAAGAAATCCCGATGCGCCGTGTTGCGAAACCTTATATCTGCCATAGGCTCACACCTCCCCAAATTTTGTTGTCATCAGCTTGTAAAGCTCTGTATTGCGTGGGAACTTGTTGACGAAAGGCACAAGGGAGCTTCCAACCTTGAGCAAGCCCTGTCCTGCGCCGACATTCGTGATATAGCTCATCTGCAAGTCAGAGATGTTCAAGAGCTTTGCAAGCTCGATGCGGTCTGTGGACGCTTGGTTGAGCATGATTATAAATTCGCTGTTGGCAAGCATCGTCCTCGCCGTATGGCTCTGCAAAAGGTCGTCCACATTCTGGGTGATACCCGTGCAGTACGCACCGTACTTACGCACACGCTTCCAGAGGGTAAACAGGAAGTTGGCACTATACTCGTGTTGGAACAGGAGATAGATTTCATCAATGAAGATAAAAGTGTTCCTGCCTTTGGCTCTGTTCTGGGTAATGCGGTTTAAGATGCTGTCAAGCACCACGAGCATACCGATAGGCTGTAACTGCTTGCCCAAATCCAGAATGTCATAGCAGATAAGGCGGCTGTGGGTATCTACATTCGTATGCTTGGCAAAGGTGTTCAGGGAGCCGTCCGTAAACAGCTCAATCGCAAGGGCGATTTCCTGTGCTTCTGGCTCGTTCTGTTTCAGCAGTTCCTCACGGAAGTCCTGCAAGGTGGGCGGCACTCCCACATAGTTGCCCTGCTGATAGTGGCGGTAAACGCTTGCCGTACAGCGGTCAATGATGGATTTCTGTTTCGCCCCCAGACTTGCGCCGCCGATGAGCTGCTCGCAGAGGGATAAAATAAACTCCGATTTCAGGATAACGGGGTTTGCGCCGTCACCGTAATCGGAGTTCATATCCATAGCGTTGATATGGTTTTCGCTTGTAGCGGAAATGTGAATGACCTCGCCCTGCATTGCCCGCACAAGGGGCGAATACTCTCGCTCAGGGTCTATGATAATCACATCGGCGTTGGGGTCGGTCAGAATGATATTTGTCATTTCCTCCTTTGCCGTAAAGGACTTGCCTGCGCCCGACACGCCGAGGATAAAGGAATTGCCGTTTAGGAGCTGCCTGCGGTTGGCGATTATCATATTCTTTGAGATTACATTCTGCCCGTAGTACACGCCGTTCTCGTGGTAGATTTCCTGCACACGGAACGGGATAAACACCGCAAGGCTCTCCGTGGTAAGGGTACGCAGGGCATCAATCTTCCTCACGCCAAAGGGCAGAGCCGTATTCAGCCCGTCCATCTGCTGATATTTCAATACGGCGAATTGGCAGAGGTGCTTTCTGGCGGTGGTCAGCAGGGCTTCCGTATCGTTGTCAAGCTGCTCTTTGGTATCCGCCGTATGCACCATTGTGAGGACGGCAAACATCATTCTCTGGTCACGGGTGGTCAAATCGTCCAGAAACTCCTTGCTTTCCTTTCGCTGCTGCTCCAAGTCGTAGGGGATAACGGCGGAAAAATTGTTGTTCTGGTTTTGCTTGCGCTGCCAGTTGGTGATGTTGGTTTCAACGCCTAAAAGACGGTTTTCCACCTCACGCACGGCTTCGTCCGTAGGCACGGGGACAACATCAACGGAGAGCATCATATTACGGTTAAGCTCGCAAAGCTCCGCCACCATACTGTCCTTGATATAGGCGGCATATTCACGCAGGAAAATCACACGCCCGTATCTGTCGCCCATTCTGAAATAGTCCTTTTCAAATTCAAAGGTATCGGGGCAGATAAAGTCCTTGAAGTCGTGACCCTTCCGCATGGTCTGGGAAATATCGAAGTGGAACGCCGTTTCCTCGCCTGTGCGGTAAAAATCGTGGAAGATACGCAGCTTTTCCTCCGCTTCAAGCTCGGTGCAGCGTGAGCCAAGACGGGAGAAATGGGCGATAAGGTCAGCCCCCACACGGGCAAAGTAGTTCCTCGCTTCCTCGATATTCTTCTTGCATACCGATACTGTCACATATTTGTCCTGCACAATGGAGTTAGCCCCCGTTGCCTTGTCAAGCAGCATCTTGTTGTACTCTTTGCGGTACTTATCCAGACCGTCCTCCGCCATCGGGATTAAGATGGTCTGTTCAAAATCCGCCTTGTTCAAACGGCGGTTGTTGATAGTGATTTTCGTGGTAGCCCCGCTGTCAAGGGAGTTGAGAAGCTCCGAGTATTCCAGAAACATCGCTTCCTTGTCCTCACGGCTCGCCACGGCATAGTTGATGTCCTCAAACTTAAAGGTCTTTGCGTATTTGTTCCTGCCGACAAGGAAAATGCCGTCCTCCCAGATTGTCTTAATCGGGATAACAGCCTGCACCGATTTCGGCACGACAAATTTTTCCTTGTCCTGCTTGAACAGGTTTTTGAGTGTTTTAAGCATCGGTTACCTCCTTGCTTCGTTTTGATTTCTTTGCCTTTTTCGGCTTCCTTTCCACGGGCGCAATGCCTTTTTCGTGGTTTTGGATTGTGGTTTTCAGCGTTTCATAGTAGAGGTTATCGGGGTGAAACATCAGCTTTTTCGGCATCAGGAACTCCGATTTTATCCACGCCCATACAAACTGCTCGGCGGTCATTCCGTTGTACTTGACAAACCCCATCATAGCAAAGGGCGAAGCACCCAGAATACACATCCAACTGAGCGTTTCCGTCCCAAACCTGCCACGGAGCAGGAAGAACAGACCAACCGCCACGCCGCAGGCAAGGACAGAAAAAATGAACTGCCGCAGGGACAGCCCGAAAAACATTGATTCCGTATAATTGCGGATTTCCTTATTTATCTTGACTTCCAATTCATTCGCACCTCCTATCGTTCCATTTCCTGTTTATGGCGGGGCGGGGACTGCTTCTGCCTTTCCCTCTGGGGGACTAAAAACAGCTCTCCATCGTTCTCCCTTGTGCGGGTGGGATAGCCTAAGATTTTCAAGGCTTTCTGCAAATCCGTTACGCTGTCCCTGTCTGGCTTGCAGATACCGATTGCAAGGTACATCTGCAAATCCCCATACCATTTTTCGTTTTCAAAGTTGTCTGCCCGAAAGAATATATCCTCCCTGATTTCCTCAAGGGGCTTTTCAAACAGCTCCTTGTATTCCGTTTCAAAATCGTACATAACAGCACCTCCTATCGTTCCATTCCAGATTTTTTCTTGGGCGGCTTTTCTCTGGGCGGGTAGGGTATAAATTCCTCCTCGCCCTCAATAATGCTGAACTCCGCCCGCAGGATTGGGTGTGTTTCTCGTTTTTGACGCTGCCTAATCAATTCAATAGCTTCTTCTTTCGTGGGCATACTTCCTTGCTGTGTCCCGTCCTTAAAAACATAAAACCGTTTCATCTGTCCCTCCTTTACAAGCCCATCATTTCCCGTACAACACGGTCTGCCATTTTGACCGCACCGACAAGGACGAGCATATTGAATACAAGCTCACCGATATAGCTCCATACCATTGAAACCGCCGCCGCATCGGGGTCAACCGCAGGCGGGGTAGCCGCAAAGAGGGAAAAGATGATACAGGCAAGCACGATGATTGCGCCCTCCAGACACACGGCGGAGTAGCTCTTGATAAAGCTCTTGCCCACGCTCTGGCTCGGCTCTCCCGCAAAAGTGGAAAGGGGTACGGGTGCGATGGCGGTATAAAGGTAGAGCTTGAAAAACCTGCCGTACACCGACATAATCATAATGAATGACAGCACCGTGATGAACAGCCCGCCGATGAGCGTGACCGCCCAGAGTGGGATACTCTCAAAAAAGCCGCAGTCCTCAACCGCCGTGACGATTTCCTGCGGCAATACGGTCTGTGACGCCGCCCCGAAGCCTGCGGCGTTCATTATGGTGGAGATTACGCCCTGCACAATCTTGAACAGAGCCATCATCAGCTCCAAGCCGTAAGTCACCGCACCTTTGGCAAGGGCGAAGCGGATAAAAAGTTTTAATGCGTGTTCGGGTTTCTTGACTTCTGCAAAGTTGCCGCAGGTACGCATCACGCCCACGACAAAAAACAGCACGAGCAGGGCAAGCCCGATAGCCTGCAACGCCCCGTGGATATTCACGATAACATTCCATATCGTGCCGCCTTTGAAACTCTCTGGGGATTGGGTAATGAGCTGCCATATCTCGGCTAACTTCTCATTCCAAGTGTTCAGAGCGTTTTCCAAATTCTGCACGACCCAATTATCAGACATTCGACCACCTCCGTTCTTAAAATTGGCATACGGGGCAAGTTCCGCAAAGCGGATCTGCCCCGTATGCTCCGTCTATTGTCCTGTTGTCTTTGGGTGGTGCGGTCTTAGCCTGTGATAAGGGTCAAAATCTCTTTGGCAAAGGTAATGACCACGCCGCCCGCAAGGGTCAGGAAGCCGTTTGCCCTCTGGGACGGGTCGTGGGATTTCAGCGACAAGCCCACCTGCACGATGCCGAAGCCGAGCATAATCATACCGACAGCCCTTACCAAGCCGAAAATGAAATCGGACAGGTTGTTCACGACCTGAATCGGGTCATTGGCGGCAAAGGCGGTCATAGATGTGCCAAGCACCATTGTCACCGCCATGACTGCTACGCAGTAGAAGCGGAAGCCCTTTCTGACCTTGCCAGTCATGGGCAGCTTGTGGGTTTCCTTGTTCCCGTTCTTCTTAAAAAGTTTCATAGATAAATCCTCCTTATAAATTGAATTGTTCTTCCAAGTCCTCCTCGGACAGAAGCTCGTAGGAAGTGCTGACAGCCTTCGGCGTGATGGCGTCTTTGGGTATCTCGCTGTCAAACACAAGGGTTGCGACAGCCTGCGTAGGCTCGCCGTGGATATAGGGCGGCTGACCTCCATCGGTTGTCAGTTTCACATTGGGGTGCTTTAAGATGTCATACTTAAAGTCCATGACGGGGCGTTCCCCACGCACAAAAAGAAGTGCGTAGCGGTTGTCAAGCATACGCACCTCGTCTGGGGTCAAAAGCTCACGCCCCGATATTTGGTAGTTGGTCGAGTAGTTCCCGCTGCGCCCAGAGCTTTTCCCATAGGTGTTCGTGTCGATGGTTTCCTTGCCCAGAAGCTCCGACACATATTTGTGGGTCGATTGCTCGTTGCCGCCCAGATACAGGAACTCATCGCAGTTGCCCACGATGCTTTCCCATTGCTTCTCAAAGAGTGCTTTGAGCTGCGCCAGATTTTGCAGGATAATCGAAACCGATACCCCACGGGAGCGCATCACGCTCAAAATCTTATCGAAGTCATCGGGAAGCGAAACATTGGCAAATTCGTCCATGATAAAGTGGCAATGCACGGGCAGGCTCCCGCCGTACTTGTGGTCGGCAAGGTAGAAAAGCTGCTGGAATAGCTGCGTGTATAAAATCGACACGAGAAAGTTAAAGCTCGTGTCATTGTCTGGTATCAGGGCGAACAGGGCTACTTTCTTTTCCCCCAGACTTGGCAGGTCAAGCTCGTCCGTGGCGGTAAGGCTTGCAAGGCTCTCCAGATTGAATTTTTCAAGCCGTGCGGCAAGGGTTATCTGGATACTCTTTAGCGTTTTGGCAGAGCCAGAGTGGTAGTCCCTATAATACTTCAGGGCGATATGCTCTGGGTTTACCATCTCCAGACGGTCAAACAGCTCGTCAAGGGGGCTGACATAGCTGTCATCGTCCTCCCGTACCTCGCCCGCCCGTAACAGCTCCATCACCATCGGGAAATTCTGCTCGTCTGGCGGTGCTTCGTATTTCAGGTAGAACACCAGAGATAGGAGCAGCATACTCGCCGCCGTGTCCCAGAAAGGGTCTTGGGACTGTGCGCCCTTCGGCGTGGTCGCCTTAAAGAGATTGGTCACAAGCCGCTGCACATCGTTGTCGCTCTGAAGATACACAAACGGGTTGTAGCAATGGCTCTTGTGCATATTGATAAGGTCAAGGACACGCACCTCATAGCCCTTCTTTTCAAGCAGACCGCCCACATCTCGGACGATTTCCCCTTTCGGGTCTAAAATGACCATCGAGGTGTTGCACTGCATGGCGTTGGGTTTGCAGAAGAAGCGTGTTTTTCCCGCACCGCTGCCGCCGCAGACTAAAATGTTCAGGTTTCTGCGGTGCTTTTTCCCGTCAAGCCCGATGCGGACATTCTGGGTTAAGAGCTTATTGGCTGACGGGTCTTTATCTCGGTACTTTTTGTTGAGAGTACCTGCGTTGCCCCATTTGGCAGAGCCGTGTTCCTCCCGCTTGCGGTAGTTCCTGCGTGTGGAGAAGTAGATACCGATGCCCATACCGTAGGCAAGCAAAAATAAAAGGACAGTCTTTGCGCTGTCCTCACACACCGTTATGGAAAACGGGTTACCCATTGCCACGGATAGGTTACTGATAATCTCCACGATGCCGCCGCCCACATAAGGGGCGGTCAGCAGCGCAAGCCACACCACGGGGATAATGCCGCAGGCGGAAAGGATTAGGCTCGTTTTCGTGTCGTTATCGTTCCTCATTGCACCTGCACGGCAGCACTCGGATTTTCTTTGTCGGGGCGTGCGCCACCGTGCGTATCAGCTCGTCAACAGGCTCGGTGGGGCGTTCCTCCTGTAACTGCTTTGTCCGCAGGGTGTTTAAGGCGTTGATAACGATATTCCTGTCGTACCTGTCAAGTGCGATATGATACCGTTCTTCTTTCATAGGCTGCACCTCCGATTAGCGTTCCTGTTCCTTTGACTTCGGCGGCTTGTTCTTTTCCATGCTCTTATACATATCGCTCTGGATTTCGCCCAGAACATCACGCATAGAGCCAAGCTC
>OFMD01000963.1_pt1 | contig 20195 bp, 26 predicted proteins | sample 1541211 | NCBI WGS metagenome assembly OFMD01 (sample SAMN04209231, study PRJEB22552) | human gut metagenome | biome: gut; material: feces | host: Homo sapiens | place: USA: Oklahoma | reverse complement strand
CCATCGTGTCGGAAGAAGTATGGGATAAGGCCAATGCCCTTTTTAAGCAGAGGAGTGCCCGTTCGAAAGCCTATGGTGTAGGGTATCAGAGCCGGTATCCCTACAGCGGCAAAATCATCTGCGGAAAGCATGGAACGTCCTTTCACCGGCAATCCTTCAAGACGCAGGAGGGTGAAACGGAGTTCTGGAAATGCAAGATGTACCGTGAACACGGGAAAGCTGGCTGCGACCTGCCTACCATTCGCACCACGGAACTGGATACTATTTTGGCAGAGCAGTTTCAGAAGCTGGTAAAGCATCAAAGGCAGATCATCCGTATGGTGTTGGATTCCGTTACAAATACACAGAAGAAGGAAGACCACTCCAAGGAGATCGCCCGACTGCAAGCGCAGATACAGCAGCTGGAGGACAAAAAGGAAAAGTTACTGGAGCTGAGTATGGCCGACGCCATTACCATGCAGGAATTCAAAAAGCGAAACAGTCGCTTCAATGAGCAAATCACCTCACTGCAAACACAAACGATTGCCTTGCAGCAGCAGGAGCAGCAAAAGAAAATCGCGGCCACGGATACGGCTGCGTTGGAAAAGGCGCTATGGGCAGATCTAAACTGCAAGGAGCCGATCCAATCAGAAGTGGTTGCCACGATCCTCGACCATGCGGTGGTATGTGAGGACAGCGATGACAAACACATCCATCTGGAACTCTATCTGCGGCTGGGGCAAACGGCTTCAGCCTATTATACACGGGACAGATTAGCCTTCGAGACTGCATCTTCAAGAAGTATTACACGCAGTCCACCGACCAGGAGGACCTGATCTCCATCGGAACGATCGGGCTTATCAAGGCGGTCAATACCTTCCGCCCTGACAAGGGAATCAAGCTGGCCACCTACGCCGCTCGTTGTATAGAAAATGAGATACTAATGTACTTCCGGGGACAGAAAAAATTGCAGGGTGAGGTGTCGCTGAACGAGGCGCTGGACACGGGACCGGAGGGTGACGCGTTGTATCTGGGCGATGTGGTGGGAGAAGAGGACACCATGCTGGAGGAGCTGCAAAGCAAGGAGGACCGACGTCTGCTGCATCAGCTGCTGGCCCGTGAGCTGACTCCTCGCGAGGCAGATGTCCTGCGGCGGCGCTACGGCCTGGACGGCCATTTGCCGCAGACACAGCGGCAGGTGGCGGCCCATTACGGTATCAGCCGCAGCTATGTGTCCCGTATTGAAAAAAAGGCGCTGCACAAGCTGGAGGAGGCCCTGCGGGACCGGAGATAAAAGGCATCTTAACAACGCCTTAACGGCTGTGGCGGAAGGCTGTGCAGGTTGCATGAGGAAACATTCGCGCGGCGATAGAAATTCTCGCAACTGCATATTGTTTTCCGTAATGAATTTGTTATAATGGTAACAAAAGACTGGGGGTTTCGGAGGAAAAGTGTACCTATGAGAAACTTTAAATGCTCCATTGCGGATATGCGTAAGCAGGTGTTTGCCGAGGTGGCGCGGCTGGCCTATGAGGGCGGAGACTACCGCCGCATGGAAAAGCTGCCCTACAAGATCGTTCCCGGTGAGGTGGGCAACCAACGGGAATCCATCTTTCTGGAACGGGCTATCGTAGGCGAGCGGATACGGCTGGCTATGGGCCTGCCCCTGCGGCCGGTGGCGGAGCACAGCCTGCTCAGCGACGGGGTGGAGGAGAGTGCCATCGCGGAGAAGTACTACGATCCTCCGCTGGTGAACATCATAAAGTACGCCTGTAACGGCTGCACGCCCACCCACTATGAGGTCACGAACGCCTGCCAGGGCTGTCTGGCCCGCCATTGCCAGAATGCCTGCCATAAGGGGGCCGTTGCTATCGAACGCGGACAGGCGCATATCGACCAGGATAAGTGCATCAAGTGCGGCAAATGCCGGGATGCCTGCTCTTACCACGCCATCATCAAGTTTACCCGGCCTTGCCAGGAGGCCTGCGGCATGAATGCCATTGGCCAGGATGAGTACGGCCACGCCAAGATCGACTATGACAAGTGCGTCAACTGCGGTATGTGCCTGGTGAATTGCCCCTTCGGAGCGATCGTGGATAAGGGACAGCTGTTCCAGCTGATCCACGCCATCCGTCGGGGCGACGAGGTGGTGGCGGTGATCGCGCCGGCCTTCTGGGGCCAGTTCGGAGACAATGTAACGCCGGGACAGATCAAGGCCGCCATGCAGCAGTTGGGTTTCGCCGCGCTGGAGGAGGTGGCCGTGGGCGCCGATCTGTGCGCGGTGGAGGAGGCCGAGGAGTTTTTGCGTATGGTGCCGGAGAAGCAGCCATTTATGGCGACCTCCTGCTGTCCGGCCTGGTCCGTGATGGCCAAAAAGGAGTTCCCCGGCTTTGCGCCGTATATCTCCATGACCATGACGCCTATGGTGCTGACGGCGCGGCTGCAGAAGCGCCGGCGTCCCGGGTGCCGTATTGTCTTTATCGGTCCCTGCGCCGCCAAAAAGCTGGAGGCCAGCCGCCGCAGTGTCCGCAGTGATGTGGATTTTGTCATCACCTTCGAGGAGCTGAGGGGAATGTTTGGGGCCAAGGGAATCGATTTCAGCCAGATCCCCGATCTGCCCTCCCACTACGAGGCCAGTGCCCCCGGCGTAGGCTTTGCCGCCGGCGGCGGCGTGGCCAAGGCGGTGGAGGAGGTGATCCACCGCCTGCACCCGGAGGTGGCGGTCAAGACCGCCGCCGCGGAGGGGCTGAACGAGTGCCGGAAGATGCTGCGTATCGCCCGGACGGGCAAGTATGACGGCTATCTGCTGGAGGGCATGGCCTGCCCCGGCGGGTGTATTGCCGGTGCCGGCACCGTGCAGCCGCCGGAAAAGTCCCGTCGTGCACTGGAGAAGTATAAGGCGGCGGTATCTATCAGTAACCCGATGGACTCCCAGTATCTGGAGGGGACCCGTCTTCTGTACGAAAACGAAGCGGACTGGGACCGCGTGGGCCGGCATTGACGGATTTGGTGTACAGAAAGAACGAAAGCGCTCCAGATGGGGCGCTTTCGCCTGTTGTGACGAAGATGGCGGCGGCAGCAGACGTGTTCTGCCGCGCTTCGACCGTGTGCGGTGTTATAATGGCAGACAGCAGAGTGCCCGCCGCCAGCCGGGCGGCGGAGGAATGGGGGTATAACAACGGAAATGAGACTGCATGAGCGTGAACACAGGCGCTATATCCTGCGCCGCATGGTGTATGAGTTGTTCGGCGTTGGCGGTGAGGACGGTGGACGTCCCATATCTGCGGCGGCCGCAGCGAAGCCAGTATCCGAGGAAGATGCGAGATCCGGTGCGGAGACAACGGTGGGCGGCACGGGCAGCCGCTGAGTACATAGGAAAACGAGCGCCGTCAGACAGGACGGCGCTCGCTGCTTATGTCTCCGGCTCTATGTAGTCCGACTGCTCCAGTGTTTCATCCGGTGTCGTATCCTCTGCCGGAGAGGGATCGGGGAGCTGCGGCGCGTTGGGGGCGCGATCTCCCAGGGCAATGGCATAATAGTCATAGGTCACCAGCAGCTCCGCGTAGTAGTATTGCAGGGATACACGGTCGTTGATGGCGTTGACGTAGCCCTCCGGCACCGTGACGCCGGGGTTGGCGGTGAAGGTGCGGGTAGAGGACTCATACACGCCGGCGGCGGTGGCCCAGCTGTTGCCGGCAGCGGTGGGCAAGATCACCAGCGGGATGCTGCCGTAGGCATCGGCGGGGTCGTAGTCCTGATCCAGCACGTCCCGGCCGGACAGCAGACGGGAGTCATATTCCAGTCCGAACAGATTGCTCAGCGTGGGCACGATGTCCACGGCACTGCACGGTTCGGATACGGTAACAGCTTCCTCCATGCCGCCGCACCAGAGGATCAGCGCATTGCGGTAGCGGGAGGTGTCACGCTCTGAGTCTGTAAAGCCCCGCAGCTCGTTATAATAGTCCGTGTCTGTCTCTGACAGCAGGTAGGGGTAGTGGTCGGCGGCCAGGCAGATGACGGTGTTGTCGGCAATACCGGCCTGCTCCAGTGCGTTTACCAGGTAGGCCAGCGCGTTCTCCAGCTCCAGGTTGGCGGCCACATAGGCCTGGACCTGGGGGGAGGCGTTGGGATAGGCGGCCTGAGCTTTGGCACGGTTTTTGGCGGCCATGGCGTGGCCCCATCCGTAGCCGCCGTGGCCGCTGACGGTCATGTAGTAGGTATGGAAGGGTGTGCCGTTCTGTACATAGGTGTCAATATACTGCGTGATGGTGTTCTGGATCATCTCCAGATCGGAGTAGGGCCAGCTGCCGTCCTCGGTCAGCTGCAGACCGTTGCCCTGACCCTGATAGTCGTAACCAAGGTTGGGATGGGTCTTGTCCCGGCGGTAGTAGTTGTAGATATTGTTGTGGTAGGCGGCGGTGGTGTAGCCCAGAGCCCGGAACTGATTGCCCAGGGCAAAGGGCATACTGTTGTTGGCTGTGGCGTAGAAGCTGACATTGCCGTTGACCCACGTGGGGAGCAGACCGGTCATCACCGCGTACTCGCCGCCGGTGGTAGATTGGCCCCAGCCGGGCTGATAGAAATTGTCGAACACGAAGCCCTCGTGGGTCAGACGGTAGAGGGTAGGCGTCAGTTCCTCGCTGATGAACCAGGGGGAGAAGGACTCGGCGGTGAAAAGAATGAGGTTCTTGCCCTGGAAGATACCGGTATACGCGTTCTGCTTGGAGGGCGTCAGCGAGCCGAAGTAGTCGGACATACGGGCCACGGTGCTGCTGGAGGCGTTCTCTGCCAGGGCGGCAAAATCGATGTTCATGGTATTTTCGCCGTAGACCACCGGCGTTGTGACAGCAGGGGTGTTATCCGGTACATCTGCGTTCGTGCCAGTGTCCGGCAGCCGGGGACTGGGGTGCCCGAAAATGGCGTAGGTGACCTCCAGACGGACACTGGCGTTGAGCCCGAAGTGGGTCACGCCGGTGTCGGTGGTGAAGTTGTAGGTATAGGCATCGTGATAGGTGCCCCAGCGGGCCAGACCGCTGCCGATACCGCCGAACAGCAAACACATGACCAGCAGGAACAGCAGGGACCAGCGGCCCATGCGCTGCTCGGTGACGATGCGCCGGCGCAGCAGAATGCACAGTGCCAGCGGAACAAAGGCCAGCAGGATAAAGGGCAGGCGGGGCAGCACGACATCCGGCAGGACCGTGTCGCCGAAACCGCCCACTACATCGCTGGCCATGTTGCCGATGAAGGACAGAGCGAAGTAGGACTTGAAGTAACTGCGGCAGCAGTACTCCACGCACACCAGCACCGTCCACAGGGCGGTGGCGGCGATAGAGACGATGGTAGCCGCCTGGCGGTGACGGAACAGATTGATGAGCAGACTCCAGAACAGCCCTGCGCCCAGTGCGAACAGCACCACCAGCACAAGCGTCCCGGTAAAGAAGGTGCTCTGCCTGTCAAAGGCCCGCAGAAGTAGCTCGTGGTACAGCAGCGCCGCCGGGAAGAACACCCAGTTCAGTGGGCCCCGAGGCAGAGAACTGGTATCCAGCCGGGAGGTGGCGGTATGTTTTTTTCTATCTCTCTCGTTCATACAACGTATACGTCCTTTAATGGCACCCGAGGGGCATCGTAGTAAGTGTTATGGTAACACAAGACGCCGCAGATTGCAACCGGCCCGGAACGCATTTCAGGTCCGAAGAAGCGCGTTTGCGGCAAAAAGCCCTCCTCACGGAGGGCTTTTTCATTCATCGGTTCTGCAAATAGCGCTGTAAGGCATTGCTCTTGTCCAGCCGCCACAGCAGCAGGCCGCCCAGGCCATAGCAGGCCACGGCCTCGCCCAGGCCCACCGTCAGGGCATTGAAGGCGTAGGTGGGCCAGAAGGCGGCGGAGGTGCCCGCCTGCTCATAGGCCAGGACAAGGCCGATAAGCACGGTGTTGGCAATCACCGGCGGCAGAGGGGCCAGCCACTTCTTTTGGCACCGGGCGGTCAGCAGGGCGGCCAGCAGTGTGGCGGCGGAGCCGACCACGATGTCCAGCACGCCGTAGGGGCTGAGCAGGTTGGCGATCAGGCAGCCCACGCCCAGCCCCCAGGCTGTCTCCGGCAGGAAGAAGGGCAGAACGCACAGCGCCTCGGAAAAGCGGCACTGAATAGGACCGTAGGTGATGCCGAAAATAGAGCCGAAATAGCTGAGAACGGCGTAGGCGGCGGCGGTCAGCGCCGCGAGGGTCAGTTGCTTGGTGTGTAGCTTCACGGGGTCGTTTCCTCCTGTTCCAACACATACCAGTCGCCCTCCAGCGCGAAACCGGAGGCCACCATGGCATTTTTCAGCAGGTCCGTATTGCCGGAGGGATGGGTGTCCGCATCGGCAATGGCTACCTGCACCGCATCATCCGCACGGGCCAGGACCTCCAGCGTACAGCCCTGCTGCTCCAGCAGCGCGGCCGCATGGTCCAGAGCGCTGTCCATCGGGTCAAAGGGTTGGTCGTGTGCGGAGTTGTTCTTTTGTGCCTGCTCGGTGTCTCCGCCGGTGCCGTCAGACGGCGCGGCGCCATCTGGCACATCGCTGCGGTTTCCACCGTAGTAGCTACTGACCATGTCGTTGTCGGCATTCGTATCGGCGGGGGCGGCGTCATCTGCAGCGTGATCGGTCCGGCCGGCGCGGCCTTGCAGCGCCAGGGGAAACGCCGCACCCACGATGACCAGACATGCGGCGGCGGTCAGCAACCATTTCTTATAATTGCGTTTGGGATTGGAGGCGGCGCTGCCGCCCTGAGGCGTTCTCTCCACCTGTGCCATAATACGGTCCGTCAGGTCGGAGGGCGGCAGGGCGTCGCTCGCCAGCGCTTCGTGAAGTAATTTGTCCATCGGGTCAAAGGGCTGCTGTGTCACGGCTGCTCCCTCCTTTCACTGATCTCTGTCTGTAAGACGGCCCCACCGTCAAAAAGGTTCCCGCTGCCGTCCAGCAATTCCCGCAGCCGCATCTTGGCCCGGCTGATGCGGGACTTCACGGTGCCTTCACTGATCTCCAGCGCCGCGGCGATCTCGGCATAGTCCAGCTCCTGCATATACCGCAGCAGCAGGACCTGCCGGTGCTCCTCTGACAGCCGGGACAGCGCACGGCGGACAGTCTGCTGTGCTTCCGCCTGCTCTGCCTGGTCCTGCGGGCCGGGGCCGTCATCCGGCAGCTCCAGCTCGGTGACATCATCCATGCCCCGATGGCGCTTCTCCCGGCGGAGCCAGTCGACGGCGGCGTTGGTGGTTAGGCGGTAGAGCCATGTGGAGAAGCGGCAGGTACCGCGGAACTCCGGAAGTGCCCGCCATGCGGCGAGAAACGCCTCCTGGGTCACGTCGTCTGCCGCCGCTTCGCCGCACATCCGCAGGGCCAGACGGTATACCTGTGTCTGATAGGCTTCCACCAGCAGGCGGAAAGCTTCGCTATCGCCCTGCTGGGCGCGGCGCAGGATATCCTGTTCATTGTTCATCGCAGATCCCTCCTGACACCCGCCGCCACCCGGTACAGCTCCTCCAGTGTGGTCAGGCGGACGATCTGTTCTTTGTAGTAGTTGGCGTGGCTCACGCCCTTGAGATACCAGCACAGCTGCTTGCGGGCCTCCAGCAGGGCGATGTGCTCGCCCTTGTCCTCCACAGCCAGTTCGATCTGGCGCACGGCGGTGTCCCAGCGCTCCGCCAGCGGCGGCAGGGGAGGAATGGGACGGCCCTCCAGCGCTGCCTGGGCCTGTTGAAACAGCCACGGGTTGCCGAAACAACCCCGGCCGATCATGGCCATGTCCGCGCCGGTGAACTGTAAAATGCGGACGGCGTCCTCTGCCGAAAAGATGTCGCCGTTGGCGATGACCGGCACGGATACCGCTTCCTTCACCTGGCGGATAGTGGTCCAGTCAGCCTGACCGCTGTACATTTGGGTGCGGGTGCGGCCGTGGACGGCAATGGCACTGACGCCTGCCTGCTCCAGCATTTTGGACAACTCAACGGCGTTGATACTGCCTTTATCCCAGCCCCGGCGCATTTTCACCGTCACGGGTACGGGGCTGGCCCTGACCACCGCCTCGGCCAGTCGGGCAGCCTTCTCCGGATCCTTCATCAGGGCGGAGCCGTCGCCGTTGGCCACTACCTTGCCCACCGGGCAGCCCATGTTGATGTCGATAATATCTGCGCCGGACACCTCGGCGGCGATGACGGCGGCTTCAGCCATGCAGGGGATATCGCTGCCGAAGATCTGGGCAGCGGCGGGCTTTTCGTTGGGGGCCAGCTTCAAAAGGCCTCGGCTTTTCTTGTCCTGATAGCACAGAGCCTTGGCGCTGACCAGTTCCGTGCAGCTCATGCCGGCGCCCAGCTCACGGCAGATCTGGCGAAAGGCCAGATCCGTAACACCGGCCATGGGTGCCAGGTACAGTTTGGAGTGTATTTCTACGTTTCCGATATACATGAAGGGCTCCTTTGTGTATACTGCGTTTCTGCCGGATATTGTACCACAGAAATTTGCTATTGACAATCGGAATTAACTGTGTATACTGTTCATATACAGTTTGCACAAGGAGGCCTCTTATGCAGCTATACATCGACAACCGCAGCGGCGCGCCCATTTACGACCAGATATACAGCCAGATCAAGGACGCCATATTGTCCGGACAGGTGACCGAGGGCGAGGCGCTGCCCAGCATACGGGCGCTGGCCAAGGATCTGCGCATCAGCGTCATCACCACCAAACGCGCCTATGACGAACTGGAAAACGAGGGATTTATCTACACCCTGCCCGGCAAGGGCTGCTTCGTGGCGGAGCGCAGCACGGAGCTGCTGCGGGAGGAAAATCTCAAGAAAATAGAGAGCCACATGCAGGAGATACGGCGGCTGGCCAACGCCTGCCGCCTGACGGAGCAGGAGCTGGACGACATGTGGCGCTTGCAGAAGGAGGAAGCAGAATGAACGCATTGGAGATACGCGGCCTGATGAAGCGGCGGGGCGATTTTGCCTTGCAGGGGCTTGACCTGACGCTGCCCGCCGGCTGCATCATGGGGCTGATCGGCGAGAACGGTGCAGGCAAGTCCACCACCATACGGCTGATCCTGAACGCTCTCAGCCGGGACGGGGGCACCGTCGCCGTTTACGGCAAGGACAACCGGGCGCTGACCCCGTTGGAGTGGGAGGACATCGGCGCGGTGCTGGACGAGGTAGGGCTGCCGGAGTACATGACCGCCCGGCAGATCGGCCGCATGATGGCAGGCATCTTCGCCCGCTGGCAGCCGGAGGTGTACCGGGGCTATCTGCGGCGGCTGGCGCTGCCGGAGGATAAGCCCTTCAGGGACTTTTCACGGGGCATGAAGATGAAGCTGGGGCTGGCGGCGGCGCTGAGCCATCAGCCGAAGCTGCTGCTGCTGGACGAGGCCACCAGCGGCCTTGACCCGGTGGTGCGGGACGAGATACTGACCATCTTCGCGGACTTCACCCGGGACGAGGAGCACGCCGTGCTGATCTCCAGCCACATCGTCAGCGATCTGGAGAAGATCTGCGACTACATTGCGTTCCTGCACAAGGGGCGGCTGCTGCTGTGCGAGGAAAAGGACCGGCTGACGGAGGCGTACGGCATCCTGCGGGGCGGTGCAGAGGACATTGACCCGGCGGCGGTGTGCGGGCGGCACACCACGCCCTACGGCACGGAGTATCTGGTGCGGCGCAGCGCCGTGCCCGCCGGTATGGCGCTGGGACAGGTGAACATCGAGGATCTGTTCGTGTTCATGGCAAAGGAGGCGTGAGATGAAGGGATTGTTTTATAAGGAGGCGCGGAGTCTGTGGCACTTCGGCAAGACGTATCTGCTGATGCTGGTGATTTTTCTGGGGCTCGCCCTGTACCAGTCCACGGACAGCAGCGGTGGCGCGGTGTGGATGCTGTATCCCATATTCTTCGCCGGGACGCTGCCGGCGTCGCTGATCGGCGACGATGAAAAGAGCGGCTGGCTGACCTACTGCGATACTCTGCCCGTGACCCGGCGGCAGATCGTGACGGTCAAGTACATCACCTGCCTTGTCACGGCGGCGGCAGTCTGCCTGCTGGCGGTGCCGGTGGTGCTGCTGCGGCACGATACCGTGGCGGCCATGCCGTTTCTGGCGATGATGGCTCCGGTGGGACTGATCGTCCCCTCGGTCATGCTGCCCACCACCTACAAGCTGGGCGCCACCAAGGGGCGCGTGGTGTATATCGTCATGCTGATGGTCATGGCGGCGACCTGCGCGGTGCTGATGACGTCCGAATCGGTAAGAGGGGTGCTGACCGTACTTCCGATTTTGCCGGTCATCATCATTACACTGGCGATATTCGTCGGCAGCTGGGCGCTGTCCGTGAAGTGGTTCAAGGCCCGGGAGCTGTAAATAGAGCAGAGGGCGGCGATTACCCGCCGCCCTCTGAAAAAATTGCAGGAAAAACAGGAAATGGGTGTTGACATTCTGCGCGGTACTTGCTATAATAAGCAAGCTTGAGTTCCAAGACGAAAGCGCACATGGCCAAGTAGTTCAGTTGGTTAGAACGCCAGCCTGTCACGCTGGAGGTCGAGGGTTCGAGCCCCTTCTTGGTCGCCATATATGCTGCTGTAGCTCAGTAGGTAGAGCGCATCCTTGGTAAGGATGAGGTCGGCGGTTCGAATCCGCCCAGCAGCTCCACAGAAAAACCTTGAAACCGCAATGGTTTCGAGGTTTTTCCCTTTTTGCGTGTGTGGTGAGCAAATGACGGAAACCGCAACAAAAACCGCAACGGAGCACAAAAAGAACGCCGGGAGCAATCCCGGCGCTACGTTTTATTCGTAGAGTTTATGTAGCCAGTTGGTACGAATGTGGTGAATTATCTCCTCTGCGTATTCACGCTTTTCGGCATCAAAAGAAGATTGTTTCCCGCGAATGCGTTTGATCAAACGTTTTCCGTCACCTTTTGTCATGCCCTGCGGGGGCTGGAGGTCTGTATCTCCCAAGTCTCCCAATTCTGCCAATTTGACTTGCATAGCAGCGATAATAAGCAGCAACTCAGTCTTGCCGGCGTGATCAATAATGTTCAATAGTTCTTGTCTGGCATCCATTTTTATTTTCCTCCTTGTTTAATCGGCGGGAGGCTGATACAATATCCGTACCAACCTCCCTTTGGTGGGTGGTGGTTATGGCTCTCTGTGTCGTGCTTTGGTCGGCGAGGACACAGAGGGCTTTTCTATTGCATCCAGTAGTGTCAGCAACCAGCGGGTAAGCTGGATCGCGCCTGCCACGGTTATAACGGCTTCCATCATGCGATGCAGAACCGGCGGGCAGTGGTGGTCTTGGTGAACTGCGCCGTCAGGTCGGGCAGCGCCTTTTTCAGTGCGGTGGTGTCCAGGCGGGAAGAAGTCACAGCCTTGTAGGTCACTTTCCAATCCGCGCCGTTGAGGGTATCCACGCCCTCAGCGTCCATGTGCCGCTTGATGCTGTCCGTGATGCTCTCCATCTCTGCGGTCAGCTCGTCGGCCATGCGGCGCAGCTCCCGCAGCTCCTTGATCTTGCTGTCCATGTCGTTGATACTCATTTCTTGTTCCTCCATTCGTTTTGTTGAGGTCAGGTGACGTCTGGAATGTATTGCACCCACTGTTTCAGGGTATTTCACCAGTATGTCTGTCACCCGCTTGTGGCTTGTTTAAGGCCGCCCCTTGTTCCCTTGCGGTGATTATAGTATATATTATATTGCGCAATATATCAATAGGCAGAACTACCAAAGTTATTGCGCAATATTTGTGCAAAATGAGTATTGCGCAATACTTGATTGTACTGTATAATATAGCTATAATAGGGGGGAGCAAAAAATTTGCTCCCCCGGAACGGAGAAACAAATGACCAGTAAATCAGAGTATCGTAATAGCTGGATTGCAGAAAAACTCGATAGGATTAACTTGACTGTCCCTAAAGGAAGGAAAGAGGTAATACAGGCTTACGCAAAGGCTCACGGTGAGAGCGTAAACGGCTTCATAAACCGGGCTATAGATGAAGCTATGGGATGTGACAATGGTAATAATATGGCTACTAATGAGTAGAAAAGGAGGGGCACAGTCGTACCAATTTTATTATCGAAAGCATAGAATCAATTTTAGTCAATGGCGAATTAACCAAAACAACAATAGTTGACACGGCCAACAAAACACTGTATCATGGAGAAAAAGAGATTAAAGGATGTAGAAACATGAGCAGGAAAATGTCACTTGAAGAGTTGGCCGATCACTGTGGTAGAGCTGTCTCGTCGTTAGGAGCTTTACTTGCGGATTTTTCCGCATCCGGCATTGATAAGATGGCTAAAAGAGCTATGCTTATTTCTTATTGGGTTGGAACGTACACAAAATATCTCCGTGAGGAGGACAGCTTTTCTCCGCAAAGTGTATTTAGATTAAAAAGAGGGGCGATTGTTCGCGTTGAATTCGGATATAGGATTGGCCGAGAGTTAGGGGGGCGACATTATGCAGTTGTCCTTGATAACAACAACTCTATAAATCGGAATACAGTGACGGTCATACCTCTTGGATCAAAGAAGGCGGATTCTAAAGATGACATGCATAATGTTGTTCTTGTGGATGGCGTGTATTCGCCGGTGAAAAAGAAACTGGATGCACTAATCGCTGACGCGAAGAGAACTGCTGACGAAGCCCGTGAAATGAGTGCTTCAATTAAGGCGGCATCCCCCGAAAAGCAGTCTGTACTAAGGGCGGTGCAAAGGCAAAAAATCGACACTGCACAGCGCCTTATTGTGCAGGCGACCGCATGGGTTGATGAAATTTCTCATTTACAGGCGGGGTCGGTTGCAAAAGTAGATCAGATAACAACGATTAGTAAGATGCGTATATCCCAGCCGCTACAAAAATCCCATCCATTGTATGGAGTTAGGCTATCTTCCAGAGACCTTGAAAAAATCGACGCTCGAGTTGTGTCGTTATTCTTCCCACAAAAAAACCAGTAGTGTCCGTGAATTCTTCATTGACATATAGCATATACTGTGGTATGATCTTACTATCAAGCCGCTTGCCGGCAGTGCGAAAGCACATATTAGGATCAAGTAAAGGCGCACCCCAAATGGGTGCGCCTTTGCATTTTTTTGTGGCGGAAATGAACTGATTTGTATGATGATGTGTACGGTGATGGTGGTGATTCCTTCGTTGAGCCTCTCAATAGTCGATAAACACGCTCTCTGCCGTGCCGTTGCCGGAGAGCCACAGCGCAGCGTGCAGGCTGTTCGGATCACGGGCGGCGCTGCTTGCATCGCGGCAAAATCGGTCAAAAGCGTCCTTGCGTGCCTTTGCGCCGATGGGACGATCTGCCGTCAAGTTCCAGTCGCGGTGCTTCTCGCTGTACTCCGCAAGGAGCTGCAGCATGGTCGCATTGTCGCGGTGCTTGTCACAAAGCGCTTGGAACTGCGCCGGATCAAAGTGGAAATCGGCCTGCAGCAGCTTCAAATCGCCCGTGTCAATCTTGGAGCCGTCGGCGGTGTTCCATTCGTCAACGGCGGCGTGGTGCGCGAGGCGGTCGCGCTCGATCCGAGTATTGACCGTACCCAGGGTATCGGCACGGGCACAGGCGAGTTCAGCAGACTTCGCCTCGGCATCCGCCGGAGCGATCTTGCCGGCCTTCCTCGCTGCGGCCAGCTCCTTTTCTGCCGCCGTGATTTCTTCAAGTGTCGTCACGCACAGTCCAACGCTTTCGCGTACAGATTTTCCGAAATTCATAGTTTCTCCTTTCAAGTATCAATAATTATCGTTGTTTCACAGACGGCGCAGAATTGCTGTGCCTCGCCCAGTGTGCTACAGAGCCGTGCCGCTTTGCCATCGCCGCGAGATGCGATAAAGCCATCCTCTGCCGGTAGAATAACGGCCACACCAGGGCGCTGCAAGGTCAACTCCTCCAACTTTTTCAGCCGATCACGAATAGTCCTAATGCTCATTTAGCCATCACCTCTTGCACGTTCGAGATTTTCAATGCGCGTCAGAATGTCGTTGGCCTCTGTCAGTTTTAGGGTGCTTTCGATGACGATCCGCGCAGCGTTTGTCTTTGCCGCCGGAGGTGCATCCGCATCCTGCATGACCTCCTCCAATGTTTCAAGCGCTGGACACAAAAGCCGTTGTGCCTTGCGCGTTGCATTTTCTGTCAATTCTTGGAAAGCGGCGCGGTACGCTTCACAGAATTCATCGTTCTGGAAATAGACGCGCAGCGTCCGCGATGTGAGGCCGCATTTCCGGGCAGCATCTTCACGGGATGGACTGGACAGCAGCGCTGCTATTGCCTTCTGTTGGTTTTGCGTCAATGCCATTGGTGGAAACCTCCTTTCTCGGAAAATTATGGATTTTTGCGGAATAAAGCATCATAAAGTCCGAAAGGCGCATTGTCACGCACCACGGTTCACGGCTCCGGCGGTGGAATACGGCGGGCATACCATCACGAAAACGCTTGCTATCTCGTGTTGCCTGCGCCATCCATTCCGAAAGCCTGACTTGCTCGGCTCTTTTGACCTCAATATGTATTCCCGGCAGCCCCACAAGATCGGGAACATCACCGAAGGACATAGAGCCGCCGCGCTCTATGGGATACCCATATTCGCGGAGAATAGCGGCAAGTTCCCTTTCTCCATCTGCGCCTTTGCGCTGTGACCGCTTCCCGCCTTTTGCGCGGCTTGCAAGCCCTGCCTGTGAGCTTTTATTTTTCTGTGGCGTTGCTTTACCACCTACCTTCCTTCAACGTGTCCTGCGGCTTCCTAACGGCTGTAGAGGGCTGTCCTCTTTGCGCGTCAATAAAGCTCCTCGTAGAATTTTAACTCGCGTATCCGACCACTAAAAAAGTGGTTGATGTTGCGGTCACAGCTACGGTATTTTGTAGAAAAATACCTGTCGATCAAAACCGGGTAATCTTCCGGCTCTATGTCCGCGTACTGACCACCGCTGCACTCCCGGTCGATATAGGGCATATCCTGGCAGATACGCACGATCTGACTTGCTTTAATTGGCGGGTGCGGCCTGCCGGTATGTTCCTCGTACTTTTCGAAGTAGTACTGAAACACGCTCAAAGATTCTTCGAGGGTGTACGGGCTAACAGGGTAAACGCTCGCAGTTATTTGAGCAAACTTGTCAAAATCAAAAATCAATTTATTACTCCTTTGCAAAACAAGGGGGGGCGGGGCGCAGCCCCCTTATACTTTGTGAATATCGGAGATATTCCCTTTTACACTTCTGATTATTGCTTAGTGCTTATTGCTTAGTGCTTCTCTATGCTACCCCATAGTCTGCTATAGGGTGGGTATAGGGGGGGTATAGGGGGGCTATCTATCCCCCCATCGCGTCTCTGCTCCCGCCCTTCCGTTTTCTACGGATTCTTGAAAGTCTCTCATGCTCTCGTCAATATATGGGCGAATTACGCAGAAAACCGTAAATGCGCCGGGGCTAAGCTGTGAGGAATCTATTTCCTCGCCGTCAAAGTACGCGAATGCGGTTTTCAGTCCTAACCCGGCGTCAGCGTCCGACACTGACGAAATAGCCGCCCTCTGGTGATATAGCATCTTCCACCACGTCGCACGCTTTTCCTTCTTCCTGTACGCCATTCGTTCAAGTCCTTTCCACGGCATCCGCCGCCAGTAAAATTTCTTTCGCTCTGTGTCGCATGGAGCGGACAAAGCGTGCCTTTTCTTCCTCGTTCGCAGGGAGATAATACCCCGTTGCATTATCACTGAGCACGGCTATTCCCGCGCGGCGCTCGGTGGCGATCATGGCGCGGATTGTTCGACCGTCAAGCCCGGTCATGCTCTCCAAGTTCCGAAGAGGTACGGCGTTCTCTTGCCCCCTGCAAAGCAGATCGGCAATCTTCGGTTGACGGTCACACTCCGCCGTACTATAATGCTGGTAGGATATAGCCGCCCTGCTACAAGCTGCTGTTCCTGCTGCCCGCTCCGTCGCTGCAACGATGGGGTGGGCGTTTTCTTTTGCATTCATTCCTCTGCGTCTCCATCCGTGTTGAACTTGCGGAGGAGTGCCGGGACATTGACGAGGTACACCGTGCCGGACATGATGTGCGGGATACTCCCATCCCTGCAACCTCGCCGCAAGAAATACTGCGACAGGCCGGTTACACGGCTGGCGGCGGGAATCTTCTGAAATGGGGTCACCGTCTCAAATTGCTCTGTTTTCATCTGGGTTATCGTCCTTTCTTGTAAATTGCAGCAGCCTATTGACAATCAAGCAAAACTTTGATACACTCGATTACGACAAGCAACGCTTTCTGATTGCAGTATACCAAAAGCCACAACAGAAAGCAAGCGCAGATTGTCTTGCTGTGAAAAATGAAAGCAATAATTGATCTCGGAGGTAATTATGGGGCGCAAAAAAACACCGACTTCAACAATGAATGTGGCGGAAAAGCAGAACACAGACCTTGCAAAAAGACTGGATGGGCTTATAACGGATGTAAATGCACTGAAAAACTACTTGGGGATTTCAGCGCAAGCTATCAACCAATACAGGCTCGGAATATCGCGTCCATCACTGGAAAACCTCTGTAAGATTGCCGATTATTATCATGTGACAACTGATTACTTGCTTGGGCGGACAACATCTAAGTCGATTGATGAGGATGTTCTGACGACGATACAGACGGTAGGTCTGTCTGATTTGGCAGTTTACGCCCTTAAAAGTGATAGTAATGGAAAGAAGAATAGAGATATTTTTTTTATTGAGGATTTTCTGATCAGGGAACTCTATGTTTCTTCTTGGGCGCGATACATTCGCGATTGTGTAAGAAATATAGCACAGTTAGAAACTCTGCGGCCAAAATTAGGAGCTGACCTTGTTGAAGATAAGACGGAATACTATCGGTGGCAAGCTACACAGAGATTTGAAAAAAGCCTTGATGATGCAATTAAAGAGTTTTCTCCTCTTTATGCAGACGATTTGAAAATCGACGATAAGAGGGCATACCTTGCCGAGCGCAGGGCAGAGTTTGAAAAATACCTTGAACGCATCATAAAAATGGAGGAAGCGGAGGTGAAAGAAAGTGCCTTCAATCAGAAAAAAGGAGAATAAAGCCGGACAGATATTCTATGAAATTCAGGTTTCGCGCGGGCGCTCCCGATCTAGCCTAACTTCCCGCTGGTATCCGCCGGAGGGATGGAGCCAAAAGGCCATTGACCGTGAACTTGCAAAAGTAGCCGCCGAATTTGAGCGCCGCTGCGACAATGGCGAGGCTATCAGTAGAGCCGAACAAAAAGAAAAAGACCTCCTGCAAAAACAGGAGGCCGCAAAGATTCAGACTTTGCGCCAGTATGGGGAGCGGGTGTTTATGCCCGCAAAGGCTGTCACAATCAGCGAGAATAGCCGAAGCAGTTTTCAGGGCAACCTTGACCGTTGGATATATCCAGCACTCGGAGAAATGAAAATGCCGGATATTACGGCGGCAAATATATCGGCGCTGCTGCTGGATATGCAGGCGCAGGGAAAAGCGCACGCAACCTGCATTAAGGTCTACACGGTGCTAAAGTCGCTTTTCAAAATGGCGTATTTGTCTGACATTATCCAGAAAAACCCAATGGATAAAGTAGAGCGCCCAAAGCAGAGAAAGGACGAAGTACGGGCGCAGGAGCCGGAGGCATACACGGTCGAAGAAGTACAATACATTCTATCCTGCCTCGATCGAGAGCCGTTAAAATGGAAGGCCATGATCCGGCTGCTGGTAGATACAGGAATCAGGCGCGGCGAGTGCTGCGGCCTTCAATGGAAAGACATTGACTTTAAGGAGAACACAATAACCATCGCGGGTAACCTCTGCTACACGCCGCAAAAGGGCGTATATCTCGACACACCGAAAAACGGTAAGACGCGCATCATAGATGTTGACGCGGATGTGATCGCCCTTTTGCAGCGGTTAAGGCAGCAACAGGCCAGTCACGCCCTGAGTGCGTTTGTATTTACGCAGGACAACAGCCCGGAGCCAATGCACCCACAATCACCTACACGCTATTTGAAAAAGTTTGCCGCTCGATATGGTATTGACGATCTACACCCGCACAAGTTGCGGCATAGCTTCGCAAGCATCGCCATTACCAACGGTGCAGATATTGCCAGCGTTTCAGAGAAGTTAGGGCATTCCGATAAGGCGGTTACGCTGCGAATGTATACCCATGCCGACGCAGAGAGCATGAAACGTGCAAGCCAGATTTTCAGAGATGCGCTAAAAAATACAGCTCAATAAAAACCGCAACAAAACCGCAACCGTCATTAAAAAACCGCAACAGGAAGGGCGCAACAAGTTACAACAAGAAACAGTAACGAAAGTCGAAAAGCCTTGCTATATCAACGGTTTTTATGAACAAGGCACGACAGGCGGCAACAAGAAAAAACAGGCGGTAAATATTTGGTAAGGATGAGGTCGGCGGTTCGAATCCGCCCAGCAGCTCCAAAAAGCACCGAAAACTTCGGTTTTCGGTGCTTTTTTGTTGCAAAAATGTTGAAAACAGTGCGGGTCAAAATGTGGGTCAACCGCCTGACCCACACCGTGACCCACACGCGGAAATGCGCGGAAAGGGCAAAAGATGAGCGGACGGATATTCCGTCCGCTCATCTCTTTTAGATTGACTCACATCACCTGCGTCATGAAGCTGCCCATGGTTTGTGCGGCCTCGTCCTGCTTCTGGCGGGTAGCGTGGGTGTAGGTGCGGAGAGTGAATCCCGCATCGTAGTGGCCCAGCATGCTGCTGACGGTTTTGACGTCCACACCGTTTTGCAGGGCTAACGTGGCGAATGTGTGTCTGAGGTCGTGAAAGCGTATGTGCGGCAGTCCTGCGTCTTTCAGAATTTTCTTATGCTGGTTCACAATGGAATCGGGGTAATACATCTCCCCTGTGACGGGCGACGGGAACATATACGGATTATTGGGGTGTTTCTTGTGTTCGGCAACCAGCAGGTCGACGGCCTCTTGTGGAATACTGACCTTTCTGACCGATGTCTCCGTTTTGGGGCGCGAGAGTGTCAACTCCCCATTGGGGTTCTTGACGTACTGCTTGCTGACGGAGATGGTTTTGTTTTGGATGTCGAGGTCGCTCCACAGGAGAGCAGTCAGTTCACCCTTGCGTAGTCCGCTGACCAGTTCCAGATAGAACATGGGCAGCAGTCCCCTCTTATCCGCGGCATCGAGGTAAGTCTTGATGTGCTCCGGCTCGAGGATCTGCATCTCAAATTTCTGCACCTTCGGTGCGATGCAGTCCTCGGTGGGGTTGCGGAGGATCAGGCGTTCTTTTACGGCGCGGTTCAGGGCATTGTGGAGCATCAGGTGCAGGCTGCGGACAGTGGTGCTGCTGAGTCCCGGATTGCCGTGACCGCTTTTACCTCTAGTGCGGCCGCTCTCCATCAGCTCCTTGTAGAGCTTTTGCAGGTCGTGGGCGGTCAGCTTGGTGAGCTTGATGCTGCCGATACGGGGGATGGCGTACTGCTCGATCATCAGGCGGTAGCGATCCGCCGTGGCGACACGGACATTTGGCTTGGCATAGATGTCGTACCAGCTCCGCAGCCACGTGGCCACGGTGTATTCGTCGGCGCGGCTGACGTCGACGCCCTTTGTGGCCTCCATAGCAGTAGCCAGCTTTGCCTTGCACTCCGCCTGCGTCTTGCCGAGAACGTTTTTGATGATGCGCTTACCGGTTTCTGCGTTGTACCCTGCGGTATACCGGCCCTCCCAGCGGCCATCTGACCGCTTGCGGATATTGCCCTCGCCGTTGGCGCGTTTCTTGGCCATTGAATCAACTCCCTTCTTGACAGCAAACACAAATACCACAACTTTGCGCGGAAAGCTACCGTTTTTGAAATGATCTTTTTATTGTTTCCAGCAGCGCAAAATATGTGCCTCTTACAGGCCGCCCATGCCGTGGCTCTGCTCGTTCTCGTGGTCGTTCCATTTATGGCCCATTGCCATCTTCTTTTCCCGCAGGCGCTGCAGCCGCTTGCGGTCGATCTGGATGCCCGCAGGAGCTGCGGGGCGCGGTGCGTTGTCCCGAAAGATGTTACTCATGTGGTGCAGCAGGCGCGTGGCTGACAACAGGACGGAGGGCGGCTCCTGTTCGCCGCGCTCCATGCGTTTCAAGAAAAATTCCGCGTAGGTGTGGCCGTTATCCCGCGCCGCCGAGAACCATTCGTAGGCGGCGTCCATGTCCTTCGGAACGCCCTCCCCCATGAGGGTC
>OFMD01000952.1_pt1 | contig 20394 bp, 20 predicted proteins | sample 1541211 | NCBI WGS metagenome assembly OFMD01 (sample SAMN04209231, study PRJEB22552) | human gut metagenome | biome: gut; material: feces | host: Homo sapiens | place: USA: Oklahoma | reverse complement strand
GCATTCTCTACGTCTCCCACGAGACTGGCGATTTCAAGATGCGCAGGACTAACCGGGTGCCGGCTTTTATCGAGGAGTGAGAGTTCCCGGCGGCCTGCCGATCAGGCGCCGGGCTATCGAGCCCCGCATTCATCCGTACACACACGGATGAATGCGGGAAGTGCCCGGATGAAGTTGATAATCAAGGAAACAAAGCCGTTCTGCCTGGGACGGCTTTGGCCTGGACTTTAACTACAACATCGCAATCGACACTTATCAGATCGCGCAACGCGCATGGCCAAATCTCGGACGCTAGTGCATGGAGGACCTTCGAGATTTACTGGACATCCAAAACGACGACGCACACCGCGTGCTCGCCGACAGCGAAGACGAGATGGCTGTCTACAATGCGATCGGAAACGGTGTGAAGTCCGGAGAGCTTTCTGTGGAACCGCCGCGCCGTCGCGCGAGCCGACCGGGCAACCCGGGCAATCTGGTCCCGGCTCTCCCGGTCGTATTCCTACGATATCGCCCCTAGATCACCAATGTGTCAGATAAAGAATGAGGCAATGGCTATGATCACGCCTACGGCAGATGCAACGACTGCGCCTTTTTTCCTCTCCTTTAGTCCGACGAATAGGGTTGCCGTAAAGTAAAGGGCGGAAAGGCAGTCTATGGCAAGCAAAACGAGTTCCTTGGGCGGTTTCAGCAAAAGGTCGCTAGCAAAGAGTAATGCAAGCAGGGCAAAGCCGATTGTGTTCAAGTATCTCGATTGATTTTGCGACAACATGGCAACTTCCTTTCAGAACATGCAAGTGAAAAGTCGGTACGATGTCATTGCGGTTGCAAAAAAGCCGCCGCTAGGACCGGTTGTCACGAGACCGGCGATAACTTCAGCGGTGCCAGCAAGGTAGGGATCGAGCAGGCAAGCCTCCTCCTTCGCGTTCAGCTTGACCTTGTGAGGGACGGGGCGGTTATTTGCAGATCCGTGAGAATCGCACCACGCCTTGGAATATGAATCCGCGCAGCGCCCGCGCTCAAAAAGGGATATATCGTAATTTTCGTCGTAGTTGTCTCCGACGTAGATCTCGCTGCTCTCGGCGGGAGATCCCTCGTCGGCATAGGCTGCCGCAACGGGCACAAATGGTGTCATGACAAGGGAGAGGCAAAGAGCTGCTGAGACGATGGAGGGCAGGCAGTTCTTCATGGCTGGCTCCTTAAACTGGCCTTTGATAGTTACTCGATGTCGCCTCCTTCCGCTTTATATCCGTTGTATTCGGCGTATTTCTTTAATAAGGCAAGAGGCTCTTCCAGTCAAAGGTGAAACCCGTCACAAAGACAACCGATAACGTTGGCGGTAACTGGGGCGGTGCCCCCTCAGCGACGACCGACAAGGTTTTTCTGCTCTCGGCAACCGAAGTATACGGGGATATGCAATCCGACGGCATCCAGTACGAGTGCTACAAATCCAAGGGCGTGACGGGGTCGAACTATTCCGGTGCATCAGGCTATAGCCACTGGACTCGCTCCGTGAGACCGCGCAGCTCCACGTCCTTTCGCTATGTTCAAAGCGGCGGTATTTGCTACAGATACAGCGCGACGGACTCGTTTTATGTTCTCCCCGCTTTCTGCTTCTGATCTCTTTTAGCACAAAGCCCTCGCAATCCTGCGAGGGCTTTTCTTTTGGCGATTGCTCGAACAATTTGAGGTTCATGGCAGTGGTAGTCGGTTTGAGGAAAAATGGGGTCATAAAGCGGCTCTCAGAGTGTATGTCACACTCCCCCACCATTACCCTTGCGGCGTCCTCGTATAGAGCCCATCCAGCTTGGCGTTTCGTCGTGACAGCCCACTTGTCCATCGATCAAGTGAACTACTGGGATAAATACAGCGACACGCTTGTTCGTTACAGTCGCTATATCTGTGTAAATCGCCGCGATAAATACAGCCTGTGCTCGGCTGTATACCAGCTACGCGTATGTAGATTCATATCGCGTTAATAAATCGGCTCAAGCGTGTGCAAAACGCGCAAGTAGCCGCAAAAGGCGATTACCGCGCAGGTAGATTTCTGACATCCTGTTGCTTAATCAAAATTAAGCAATTGCTTAAAACAAAAAAGGTCAGGCACTAGGTGCCTGACCTGCAAACTTCTGGTCGGGACGACTGGATTCGAACCAGCGACCCCTTGACCCCCAGTCAAGTGCGCTACCAAGCTGCGCCACGTCCCGAAGCCTTTGTTTGTTGCTGTGCTCTCGCTCGCAACAGGGAGTATATTAACCCGAAACTTTGCCCTTGTGCAAGAACTTTTTTAAATATTTTGAAGCAAGTCCAAAATTGTATCTGCGAGCTGGGGTTTTGTTAGCACGGGAAGTTCTTGCGTGCCCGCTTTGCTCACGATCCAGGCCTTGTTGGTATCGGTTCCAAAGCCCGAATCGGCGCGCGAGACATCGTTGGCGATAATGGCATCGCAACCCTTGCGCGCAAGCTTGCGCTGCGCGTACTCCACGACGTTATCGGTCTCGGCCGCAAAGCCGATCACGCACCGCTCTCCCTTTTGGCGCGAGAGCTCGGCCAAAATATCGACCGTCTCGACCAGTTCGATGCGATCCAGGCGCTCGTTGGCCTTTTTGAGCTTATGGTCGGCAGGGGTCGCGGGGGTGTAGTCGGCGACAGCGGCCGCACAAATGGCCGCATCAGCCGTCTGAAAGGCGCTCAGCGCTGCCTGCAGCATCTCTTCGGCGGTCTGCACGCGCACGCACTCCACGCCGTGGGGAACATCGAGCGATGTCGGCCCCAGCACAAGCGTGACCGCAGCACCGCGGCGAGCGGCCTCCCCCGCCAGGGCGATGCCCATCTTGCCCGACGACCGGTTTCCGATGAAGCGTACGGGGTCGATCGGCTCGTGCGTGGGGCCGGCGGTGATCACGATTCGCTTGCCCGCAAGGTATTGCGGGACGGGGTTCAGCACCTCGCAGATGGCCTCGACGATGTCCTCGGGCTCGTTCATGCGTCCCGTGTCCACGTCGCCGCAGGCAAGGTAGCCGCTGCCGGGTCCCACCACATGGACACCACGCTCGCGCAGCGTGGCCATGTTGGCCTGCGTCGCCGGCGCCTTCCACATGCCGTTGTTCATAGCGGGTGCGATCACGATGGGTCGCGGCGTCGCAAGCAGCGTGGTGGAGATGAGGTCATCGGCGATACCGTTTGCCATCTTGGCGATGATATTGGCCGTCGCGGGTGCTACGACCACCAGATCGGGCTCCTGCGCCAGCGAAATGTGGTGGATGGGGTCGGAGGGATCGTCGAATAGGCCCACGGCAACGGGCTCGTTGGTGAGCGCGCGGAAGGTAAGCGGCCCCACGAACTCCGTGGCATGCTCGCTCATAACGACCTTGACGCACGCGCCGCGCTTTTGCAGCAGGCGCACGATATTGCACGACTTATAGGCGGCGATCCCGCCGGTAATGCCCAGCAGGATCGTTTTTCCCTCAAGTTGCATTGAATTGTTGGATGCCGTCATCGTTTAAGCTTCCTTGCTCGGGAGTACCAGGAGGCGGTGGCAGTACGGGCAGTGCGTAATTGACCTACCGTCGTGGTTGAGGTCGCTCATGGACGATGCCTGCAGCGCGGTGTGGCAGACTGTGGGGATGTTGCCCTGGATGGTCTCGACGGCCAGGCCGCGGAACTGCTTGAGCAGACGCTCGTAGTCGGTGAGCACGTCGGCCGGCAGCGTGGCGGCAAGCGCGGTGCGTTCCTTAGTGGCGGCGTCAATCTGAGCCTGCAGGTCGGCAGCCTTAGCGCGGGCGGCCTTGGTATCGGCCTTCACGCCCTCCTCGAACTTGGCGATAATTGCCTGTGCGCGGGCCTCGCGGTCGAGCGCCTCCTTATGGGCGACAACGACGTCCTTGCGGGTGTGCTCAATCTTGTCCAGACGCTTGGCCAGGGTTGCGAGCTCATTTTCCAGGTCCTGAACCTCGCGGTAGTCGGAGCCGTCGACGTGGCGCTTCTTGGCAGCCTCGATGGCGTTGTTGGTCTGAATCTCGGTGGTATTGAGATCGTCGAGCTCAATGTCCAGATCCTTGCGCTGGGCGTAGAGCTTGGTCATCTCGGACTTGAGCTTCACATAGGTCTTGCGCTTGGAAGCGAGCTCCTTGAGCTCCGGCATATTGGCAAGTTCGCTCTTGTTGCGGGCGAGCTCCAAATCGATCTGTTGCAGCTTGAGTAGCGTAGCGCCGGCGCTCATAAGTTCTCTCCTTTTGTCACAGTCCACCATTGGCAAGGGTTCAGTATTTTAATCGCATGACGGGGGTCGGCCCCGGCGTCAACTGCAGAGTTCATCAATATATCAACGAACGGCTCCTCGGAGCGGTCGTGGCCGAGCAAGATCACCGGCAGCCCGCGCAAGGCAAGGTCTTGCGCCACGTGGTAGCCCGCCTCGCCCGTCACGACAACATCTGCGCCCGCGGCGATGGCGAGCTCTCCGAAGTCGCCCAGGGAGCCGCCCAAAATGGCGACGGTGCGGCACGAGCGATCAGCTTTGCCCCACACACGCGGGTCGCTGCCAAAGGCCGTGGCAGCACGGGTGGCAAGGTTGCGCAGGCTGCAGGGGTCGTGGAGGGTCGCGAGTACGCCCAGTCCGCAGGGCTCGGGGTCGTCCACGTGCTCCAACGAGCTTGCGGGCGCGGCGTCCAAAAGCCTACTTAGGCAGATACGTGCCTCGTGCGAGCGGTCCAGGTTGGTGTGGAGCGAGATAATGCTCACGCCGCAACGGGCTGCCTCGTAGAGCGCCGCACTGCATTGGGGGCGCGTCGCGCCAGGCGGGCAAAACGCCTCGGGCGCCTTGATATAGATGGGATGATGCGTTAGCAGCACGTTGGCTCCGGCCTCTAAGGCGCGGTGCACATTGGCTTCGGTCGCATCGAGTGCGCAGGCAACACCGGTAATCTCCGCGGCAGGGTCGCCGACGGAGAGTCCTACATGGTCCCAACTCTCGGCATTGGTCTTGGGATAGCGTGCCAGCAGCGCGCGCTCAAGCTCGGCGACGATCATGCGGCGCCTACGATCGAGAGCAGCGTCTGGGCAAACTCGTCCAGATCGTCCGGATTCACGCGGTCGTCAAAGGAAATGCGCAGTGCGCCCAATGCCTGCTCGCGACCGATGCCCATCGCGCTTAAAACATGGCTCGGGTCCATGCTGCCGCTCGAGCACGCCGAGCCGGCCGAAACCTCAAAGCCGGCGGCGTCGAGCTTAATGATGAGTTCCTCGGAGTCCATGCCGTCAATGTAGATCGATATCATGCCGGGCAGACGGTCGGCTTGCGCGTAGTCACCCATGGTGGCGTGAATGCGCGGGTGGGCCGTAAGCGTGGCGTAGAGCTTGTCGGAAAGGGCTTGCAGCTTCGCGCGCTCCTGAGCCACATGGGGCGTCAGAGACGAGGCGGCAGCGGCAAAGGCGAGCTGCGTTCGCAGGTCTTGCGTGCCGGCACGACGACCGGCCTCCTGTCCGCCGCCAAAGATGCGCGGGCGCAGCGGCGTGCGGCTCTTAAGGTAGAGTGCGCCAGATGCCACGGGACCGCCAATCTTGTGGGCTGCGACGGACATGGCGTCGACGCCCAGCTCGGTGACATCGAGTGGAATATGCAAGTAGCCCTGGATGGCATCGGTGTGGAACAGGGCACCTGCGGTGTGCGCAGCTGCGGCAAGCTCGCGGATGGGCTGCACCACGCCGGTCTCGTTGTTGGCGACCATAATGCTCACGAGCGCCACGTCGTCGCTGAGCAGCTCGACAAGCGTGGCAGGCTCAACGTAGCCCGCGCGGCAGGGCTGCACGAGGTCGACGGTAAAGCCGGCGGCACGCAGCAGCGGCAGGTTGTCCAGAATCGAATCGTGCTCGATGGCCGAAACGATTACACGATCGCGCTTGCGATCGCGCTGACGAGCGCCCTCGGCAAGACCGAGCAGCGCCAGCTGGTTGGCTTCGGTGCCGCCGTTGGTCAGTACAATCTCGGACGGGCGGACGCGCGCGCCAAAGCTGCGGGCAATCTCGCGACGTGCAACCTCCAGACGCGCGGCAGCCTTGCGGCCGAGCGAATGCAGCGAGTTGGGGTTGACGCCGGCAAGCTCGCTCTCGTCGTAGTCACGCTGCGCAAGGCGCGCCTCGGCGCGCATGGGCGTCGAGGCGGCATAGTCAAGATTCACGGGTATGCGGTTTTGACCTGCGGTCATAAGGGTTTATGCCTCCTGTGCGGCCTCGTTGCCCAGCTTTTGCAGCAGCGCAACCTCGGCGGCGGGATCTTCGGACTTAAATACGGCGGAGCCGGCCACGAGCACGTTGGCGCCGGCCTTGACGACATCGGCAATGTTCTTGGAAGAAATACCGCCGTCGACCTCGATCAGGGGCGACACGCCGTGACGCTCGCACATGGCCTTGAGCTCGTGCAGTTTGGCAATGGTACCGGGAATAAAGCTCTGGCCGCCAAAGCCGGGGTTCACGCTCATGAGCAGCACCATGTCGACAACGTCGATGATGCTCTCGAGCACGCACACGGGGGTGGCGGGGTTGAGCACGACGCCGGCCTTGACGCCGCGCTGCTGTAGATGCGTGAGCGTGCGGTGCAGGTGCGTGGAGGCCTCGTAGTGGACCGTGATCATATCGGCACCGGCGTCGGCGTACCAATCGACCGTCTCGTCGGGGTTCGACACCATGAGGTGCGCATCGATCGGCACGTTGGTGGAGCGCTTGACGGCCTTGAGGATGTCAACGCCAAAGGTGAGGTTGCCGGTAAAGTGGCCGTCCATGACGTCGAAGTGCACGTAGTCGGCGCCGGCGATCTTGTCGAGCTCTCCCTTGAGGTTGGCCATATCGGCCGAAAGGACGGACGGAGCGATTTTAATGGAACCCATGGTAGAAGCCTTTCTGCGCTAGTCGGTGAGTCCGTAGAACTCTTGAGAGGGGACGCGATCGGTAAGAATCTCGAGCGCCCTATCCAAAGTAACACCGTTGTAGAGCGTTTGCTCCACGGCAAAGGTGAGCGGAATGTCTACACCCAGTGAACGGGCGAGCTCGCTGACGCTGCGGGCCGCGACGGCGCCTTCGACCACCATATGCGTGCGTGCCTGGTACTCGTCGAGCGACACGCCATGGGCGAACTCGTAGCCAAAGGTGCGGTTGCGCGAATGCTCCGAAGTGCAGGTGGCGATAAGGTCGCCCATGCCGGCAAGTCCCATGCAAGTCATGGCCAGGCCGCCGCGGGCGTGCACCAGGCGGCTGATCTCGGCCAGACCGCGCGTCATGATGAGGGCGAGCGTGTTATCGCCCGCACCGGTACCGGCGGAGATGCCGCATACGATGGCGATGACATTTTTCATGGCGCCGCAGACTTCGACGCCCGTCATGTCCTGCGACAGGTAGATGCGGAAGGCCGTGGAAAGCAGTAGCTCCTTAAAGGTCTCCCCCACCTGCTGGTCTTCACTGGCGATGACGGCGGCAGAGAGCCCGCCGCGGCAGATTTCCTCGGCATGGTTGGGGCCCGAGAGTGCCGCCACGCGCGACTCGTTGCCGATCTCGCTGGCGATGACCTCGCTCATGAGCAGGCCGGACTCGGGCTCAATGCCCTTGGTGAGGCAGAGCACTGGGGTATCGGCGGCGATAAAGGGCGCGGCCTGGTGGCACACGCTGCGAAGGTGCGTCGAAGGAACGGCAAAGATGATGGCCTCGGCGCCGTCGAGCGCCTGCGACAGGTCCGTGGTGGCGACAACGTTGCCGGGCAGCTTATAGCCCACAAGGTAGCGGGGGTTGCGGTGCTCGCCGTTAATGCCGGAGGCCGTCTGCTCGCTGTGGGCCCACATGATCACGCGCTCGGCTCGCGCGGCGGCAAGGCCGGCGACGGCGGTTCCCCAGGAGCCGGAGCCAATCAGCGCAACATTCATGACTCTCTCCTACTTATCGTCGGGCTCGGTGACGCGCTTGGTAAACGAGAGCTTGGACTCCTTACCGGTCATGAGCTTTTTGATGTTCGCGCGATGGGCCCACACCACGGTGATGCCGATCATTGCCATGCAAAACTTGAGGCCCAGGCTGCTGTACGGAAAGACCGCGCAGGCAGCGATGGGAAGGCCGATGGCCGCGGCAAGCGAGCCCACCGACACAAACTTGGTAATGGCGACGGCCACGATAAACATGCCCAGCAGCGACAGACCAATGGGCCAGTACCAGGCAAGAATCACGCCCAGGCCCACGGCGATACCCTTGCCGCCGTGGAAGTTAAGGTAGGGCGAGAAGATGTGTCCCCACACGGCAGCCAGGCAAATGACGCCGATCATCCAGTCACCGGCGGCACCGGGAGCCATGATGCTCGGCGGAAAGCCATAGCCCACGCTCGCGATGAGCGGACGCGCGATAAGGACGCAGATGGCGCCCTTAAGGCAGTCGAACAGCAGCGTGAGCGCGGCCACCTTGGGGCCGGCTACGCGCAGGGCGTTGGTGGTGCCGATGTTGCCGGAGCCCGCCTTGCGAATGTCGGTGTGGTTGAACACGCGGCCCAGGATCAGGCCAAACGGAATCGCCCCGATAAAGAACGAGACCACGGCGCAGATGGCGGTCAGCAGGATCGGATTAAGCATCCTTTTGCTCCTTCTTCCTAAAGAAGAGTCGAATGGGCGTACCGGCGAAGTCGAAGGTCGAGCGCATGCGGTTCTCCACGTAACGCTGGTAGGTGTCATTGACCAGGTCGCTGTGGTTGACGAAGAACGTGAACGTCGGCGGGTTGACGCCCGTCTGGGTCACGTAGTGCATGCGCAGGCGGCGCTTGCCATCCACCACGGTATGACCGAACTCGCGCAGGTCGGTGAGGAACGTGTTGAGGCGCGAGGTGCTGATCTTTTGCGAGCGCGTCTTCTCGGCGGCATCGACCATCGCCCAGATCTTCTCGACGCTGCGGCCGGTCAGGGCAGAGATGCGCAGGTACTGGGCCCAGGGAGCCATGACGCCCAGACGGCGGTCGATGGTCTCCATGCAGGCCTCGCGCTTGCGGTCGTCGTCGAGCAAGTCCCACTTGTTGAGCAGCACCACGATGGCGCAGCCGCGCTCGATGGCCAAGCCCATGACCTTCTGGTCCTGCTCGGTGACGCCCACGGAGGCGTCGACGACGAGCAGCGCCACGTCGGCGCGGTCGATGGCGCGCAGGCCGCGGACCATGGAGTAGTACTCGATGTTCTCGTACACGGTGCTCTTCTTGCGAATGCCTGCGGTGTCGACCATGCGGTAATGCTTGCCGTTGCGCTCCACGACCGTATCGATGGCGTCGCGCGTCGTGCCGGCAATGTTGGACACGATGGAGCGGTCAGCGCCCAGGATGCGGTTGAACAGCGAGGACTTACCGGCGTTGGGGCGGCCGATGATGGCCACATTCAGCGCATCGGGGAACTCGTCGGCGATCTCGTCCTCCTCCTCGGGAAGCAGAGCGACGATGTCGTCGAGCAGGTCGCCCGTGCCATGGCCGTGAAGGGCCGAGAGCGGCGTGGGCTCGCCGATGCCGAGCGAATAGAACTCCCAGATGCTGTCGTTCTCGCGATCGGGGTTATCGAGCTTGTTCACCAGCAGAAAGACCGGCTTGTCGCAGCGCTTGAGCATGCGTGCGACCGACTCGTCCTCCTCGGTGACGCCGGTGCGGCCGTCGACCACAAACAGGATGACGGCGGCTTCCTCGGCGGCGGCGAGCGCCTGGTCGCGGATGGACGTGGCAAAGACGTCGTCGCTCTTGAGCGGCTCGATGCCGCCCGTGTCGACGATAGTGAACTCGCGGCCGTTCCAGTCGGCCGTGTGATACGAACGGTCGCGCGTAACGCCGCGGGACTCGTGGACGATGGCGTCCGAGGTCTGGGCTAGGCGGTTAACGAGCGTGGACTTGCCCACGTTGGGGCGTCCGACGACGGCGACGATAGGTTTCATCTGCACTCCTTTAATGGGTAGGGTCAGTGGAATTAGTTGAGTCGGCAGGCACAATGCCAAGGATGTGCTCCAGGGTATCGAGCAGCTCATGCGGCATGGTCGACACCACATGAACCTCGGCGCCGCGAGCTTCAAGGCTTGCGAGTAAATCGTCACGATGATACTCGTCAAGCGTCATGCCGTCAGCGTTGAACATGAGCTTAGGCACAAAGAGCATAACCCCCGACAGGTCTTGCGGCAGCTGCTCCAGGATATCGCTCGCGACGATGAGGCCGGTCACGTCCACGTTGCCGCCAAAGTAGCGGTTCTTGATGGCGGTGACGGAGCCGGCAAGGCCGTGCGGCGAATCCACAAAACGTGCCACCGTATCGCGCGCGCTGGCACCGGAGAGACACAGGAGGCGTTGGTTGCGCTCGGCGATGCCAGCGCGGACGCGGGCCAGACGCTCGGCGTCGGCGGCAAGCACGTCGTCGGTCTCATCCAGATACGAGCGGATCATGCCGATGCCGTCGTAGTACTGCGGGTAGCCGTCGTAAAAGTCCGCCTCGGGAGGCTCTATGCCGGCGTCCAGATAGAACTCATCGCTCATCTGGAAGGTGTGGCGGCCAAAGCGCTCGTAGGCACGATCCTGGTAGGGACGGATCATGGCAATGGTCTCGCGCGCTAGCTCGGGCTTGTCGCTATAGGACCAGCTAAAACGGTTCTGATGCTTGGTAAAACCGAGCGGCACAATGCCCAGGCTCGTGATTTGCTCGTGCTCCTCGCAAAAGCGCAGGGTTTTTTCCAGCTCCTCGCCGTCGTTCATGCCGGGGCACAGTACGATCTGCGCGTGAATTTCGATGCCGGCGGCCATGATGGCCTCGAGCACGTCCATGCCGCGCTGGGCGTTGCGGCCCATCATGCGGCGGCGGACGTCGGGGCTCACGGCATGGACCGACACGTTCATGGGGCTCATGTTGCGATGGATGACGTTTTGAACATCTTCGTCGGTGAGGTTCGTGAGCGTGACAAAGTTGCCCTGCAAAAAGCTCAGGCGGTAGTCGTCATCGCGAATATAGAGCGTTGAGCGGCCGCCCTTGGGCAGCATGGTCATAAAGCAGAACACGCAGGCGTTCACACAGGTGCGCATGCCATCGAAGATGGGACCATCGAACTCAAGACCCCAGTCCTCTCCCGGGAAGCGGTCGAGTTCGACGGGGGTGACGCTGTTGTCGCGCGGGTCGAAAACCTCGAGGTCGACGGTGTCGTCGTCGGCCTCCCAGAGCCACACGATCATGTCGGTGAGCGCCTCGTCGTTGACCGTGAGCACGCGCATGCCCGGCTCGATGCCCACATCCCACGCGGGCGATTCGGGACGCACGCTCTTTACGAGCGCGCCCTCACCCGGCTCGGGGTCGCGGCTGCGCCCGTAATCGGCCACCTCGGCGGCGTATGCGGGTACGGTCTGGTCCATGATTAGCGGCAAAGCTCCTTGATGCGCGCGACGGCGCGCTCGATGTGTTCTTGCGGGGTGGAGGCTCCGGCGGTGATGCCGATGTGGTGAGCGTCGGCAAACCATGCGGCTTCGAGCTCACTTGCCTCCTCGATATGATGCGTGCGCTCGCAGGCGTCAGCGCAGATCTGCGCCAGACGGCGGGTGTTGCCGGAGTTTTTGCCGCCCACGACGACCATGCAGTCGCAGCGGTTGGCAAGTGCGGCGGCGGCCTGCTGGCGCTCGCTCGTGGCGGCGCAGATGGTGTTGATCACGCGCAGTTCCTGCACACGCGGGGTGATAGCTGCCACGACCTCGGCGAGGTTCTGTGCGGTCTGGGTGGTCTGTACAACGAGGCCCACCTTGCCCTTGAGCGGCAGCGCATCCGCATCGGCGGCACAGCTTACGACCTGCGCATCATCGCCGGCGTGGCCCAGGATGCCCTCGACTTCGGGGTGGCCCGGCTCGCCTACGACCACCACGCGATAGCCCTCACGCACCAGGCGCTCCGCGGCAACATGGACCTTCTTTACGTAGGGGCAGGTGGCGTCGACCACGGTAAGGCCGCGCCCGCGAGCGGCATCGATCACCTGCGGTACCACACCGTGGGCGCGGATGATCACGGTGCCCGATGCGGCGTCGTCCAGGGTCTCTGCCAGACCGACGCCTGCCTCAGCAAGCTCACGTACCACGATGGGGTTATGGATGAGCGGACCCAAGGTATGGACCTGAGTGCACTCCCCTGCCTGCGGTGCAGCGGCCAGCGCCATATCGAGCGCACGCTGTACGCCATAGCAAGTGCCGGCGTGGGCGGCGATCTCGATGGTAGGCGCGGTTGCCTGGTCGAATGCAGTCGCGGCGGTGTTCGTCACGTTCTCGTTCATGGCTAGAACCTGCCCGGATGCTCGGCGCACAGATCGTCTCGCATGGAGTAGACGCGGTTCATGGCCTCGGACTCAAACCATTCCAGGCGCTCCGTTCGCTTAAGCCCGGCCGGTGCGTCGGAAAGCGAGATGGCCTTGCCGGCGCGGATCCAGCACTTCTTGGGACGCATGAGCTTTTTGCCCGCGGGCGTGATGTCGGACCAGCCACAGATGGCGAGCGGGTTGACGGGCGCCTTGCCCATCTGGGCGATGAGCGCAAAGCCGCCATGGACCTCGGGCTTGATCTCGCGCGAGCGGATGCGCGTGCCCTCGGGGAAGATCAAAACGTCCTCGCCGCGCTGCAGCGCATGCTGGGCGGCACGCAGACACTTCATGTCGGCGGTGCCGCGCTCGACGGGAATACCGCCAACACGACTAAAGGCCCAGCGTACGATCTTGCTCTTGGCGAACTCGGACTTAAAGATGGGGCGAATGCGGCGGCCGCCAAAGAACAGCGCCGTCTCCACGGCCAAGAGCTCAGCCATCGAGGTGTGGTTGCAGATGACCACGCTGCCGCGGCCGTCCTGGCGCTCAAACAGCAGATCGGCATCTTCGACCTTCCAACGCCACATGAGCTTGGAGAAGGCCCAAAGGATGGCCATGACTACGACGACGGTGCCGCGAATGAGCGCTGGGAACTCTGCGTAGGGGGCGTTGTAATAGTCCTCGGGCGTCTGCTTAAACAGGCGCATGGGCTACCTCCTTTGGTTGATGAGGTCCTCGATAATGCGGACGACCTCGTCGATGGTATGGGCGGTGGAGTCGACGTGCACGGCGTCCTCGGCGGGCACGAGCGGGGCGACCTCGCGGCTGCTGTCAAGCTTGTCGCGCTGCTTAAGGGCGTCGAGAGTCTCGTCGACCTCGGCCTCGAGCTGCTCGGCAGTAAGCGGCTGGGCGTCGTTTTGGTGACGCTGCAGCACGCGGCGGCGGGCGCGCTCGCGCGGGTCGGCGGTCAGGAAGACCTTGACCTGCGCGTTAGGGAACACGACGGTTCCGATGTCGCGACCCTCGGCCACGATATCGCGGTCCTCGGCGGCGCGGCGCTGGTGAATGAGCATGGCGGCGCGCACGCCCGGGTAGGCCGAGACCTTGGACACGTTGGCGTCGACCTGCGGGGTACGAATGGCAGCCGAGGCATCCTTACCGTCGATGGTCAGGCGCGTGTCTTCGCCGGTGCCGTTGGTAAAGCGAATCTCGATCTGCTCGGCGAGGGCGTCGATGGCCGCCTCGTCGTCCAGGTCGATGCCGCGGTCGAGCGCGGCGAATGTGACGGCGCGATACATGGCGCCCGTGTCGAGCTTGTTAAAGCCCAGCTGGCGGGCGATCTCCTTGGCGATGGTGGACTTGCCGGAACCGGCGGGGCCGTCGATGGCGACGATCATGCAATGCTTCCTTTCGATGATTGACGTGCTGGTATGGTTCGCGGGCGTTGGGGCGCGGCGGGTTGCCTAGCCCGTGTATCGCTCGCGGTAGGTGTTGCGCTTGGGTGCGGAGCCGTGGCTGCCGTGGTGACGCGTGCGGCTGGCGGTGTTGGTCGCCGGCGCGGCGACGCGCTTGGAGCTGGCCTGCTTGGGCGGGATGCCGCCGGCCTTGAGGATCTGCGCCTCGCGATCGGTGAGTTCGCGCCACGAGCCCTTGGCCACGTCCTTGAGCTCAAGGCCGGCAAAGTTGCAGCGGTGCAGGCGGATTACCGGATGGTGAATCTTGCTCAACATGCGCTTAACCTGATTCTTGCGACCCTCGCGGATAATGACCTCCACGGCGGTGGTGCCGGGCCTGACGCCCTGTGGCGCCACGGCCTCGGCCTCGCGTGCGGTGATGACGCGGCAGATTGCCGGCTGGCATAGGCCGTCGTCGAGCTCGATGCCACGGCGGAGCGGGTCCAGATCGCGGTCGGTCAGCTGCCCGTCCACGAGCGCCTGGTAGGTCTTGTAGACGTGCTTGCTGGGGTGCAGCAGGTCCTGCGACAGGTCGCCGTCGGTGGTAAAGAGCAAAAGGCCCGTGGTGTCGCGGTCCAGGCGACCCACCGGGAAGAGCCCCGGAAAGCGGTCGCGCGGGACAAGATCAGCCACGCAAGGGCGCTCCTGCGGATCGCTCATGGTGGTAAGGTAGCCGGTCGGCTTGTAGAGCATCAGGTACACGGCGCCCTGGTTGAGCTTGACGGGCATGCCGTCGACCTCGATGTGATCGCGGTCGACATCGACCTTGGTGCCCAGCTCGGTCGCAACCTCGCCGTTAACCGTCACGCGGCCGGCGGTCATCAGGTCCTCCGACCCGCGGCGGCTCGCTACGCCCGCACGCGCCAAAAAGCGCTGCAGGCGCATGGTATGCGGGTAGACGGGCTGGGCGTCGGTTGCGGGTACTGCGTTGCCCATGGCGCGCGTCTCCCCTGCTTCGTTAGTCCTCGTCATGCAAATCCTCCGAGGTCTCGTCGACGACCAGGGTCTCCAAGTCCTCGACTGCCTCAACATCTTCAACATCGGTATCAAGCAGTTCGCGCTCTTCGTCCAGGTCCTCGGCCTGCTCCTCGAGCGTGGACTGAATGCTGCGGCCGCTCAGGCGCTCACGGATAAACTGGCGCGACTGCTCGTCGGGGGCAAACTGCTCCAGATCGGGCAGGTCGCGGGTGGAGCGCAGACCGAACTTTTCCAAGAAGGCGTTGGTCGTGCCGTAAATGATGGCCTGACCGCGCTGGGGGTCACGGCCGAGCTCGCGCACCAGACCCTTGTCCACGAGCGACGCGATGACGCCGTCTGAGTTGACGCCGCGGATGCCCTTGACCACCTCGCGCGTTACGGGCTGGTGGTATGCGATAACGGCCAGGGTTTCGAGCGCCGCCTGGGACAGCTTTTGCGTATCCCAGCTCAACACATAGGCCTCGACCACATCGTGGTAGGCTGGGTGCGTAAACAAGCGCCAGCCGCCGGCGACCTCGCGCAGCTGAAAGCCGCGGTTGGCCTCCTCGTACTCAACCTTGAGCTCGGCGAGCAGCGACGCGCACTCGCCGGGGGCGATATCCAGCGCACCTGCCAGCGCGGGTGCGCTCACAGGGTCGCTCGACACCAGCAGCAGCGCCTCGAGGGCGCCTTTGAGGCTGTTTGCCTCCAGCGTGGAAAGGGTTGACATGGTTGCGGCTCCTATTCGGTGAGCTCGGGGCCCTCGCCGGGCACATAGGCCTCGGCGCCCTCGACGCGGTTGATTTGAATGGTTCCAAAAATCTCGTCCTGGTTCAGCGTGAGCGAGCCGCGCTTGGCGAGCTCGAGCATAGCCAGGAAGGTGACGACGAGCTGCTCGGTGGTGGCGTCGCCGTCCAGCAGCTCGCGGAAGGTGCAGGTTTGGTGCGCCATGGTAAAGCGATCGACCGAGGCCACCGTCAGGTCGAGCGGTACGCGATGCGGTGCCACGTGCTCGGCCTCCAGTAAGAAGGTCTGGCGCTTGCCGTCCAGGTCGGCGCAGATGACGGCCAGGCCGCGCAGGGTAATGCCGGCCAGGTAGTCGGGCATAAGGCCCAAAAACTCGGGATCGGGGCCGGCAACGCGCGGATGCATGCGGCTCTCGGCCTTCATGCGCGCACCGAGAGCGGCCGCCGCACCCTTAAACTGCTTGTAGGCGATCAGGCGCTGGATCAGGACCTCGCGCAGGGCATCGCCGTCAAGCGCGCTGAGCTCCTCGAGGTCTTCGTCATCTTCGTCATCGTCGACGGATTTGCTGGGGGTCTCCTGGGGGACCAGCGAGGCGGCCTTGATGTCCAAAAGGGTGGCCGCGACCAGCAAAAAATCGCTCGCCACGTCCAGGTCCAGCGCCTCGATGCGCTCGGCCTCGGCAAGGTATTGCTCGGCCACCTCGCTGATCGAGATGGCGCCGATATCAACTTTTTGGCGGGTTACCAGTTGCAGCAGCAGGTCGAACGGTCCGCTGTAGACCTGCGTCGACACGCGATACGACATTTTCGACCTCCTTTGACGGCGCCTTCGCGGCGCGGTTTGGGTGCATGTTACGACCGCTTTGCACGGTCGACCTGTTAGTTTACCTTAGATGCCGGCGATTGCGAAGTTGAGCAGCTGCTCAGCAAGCGGATACACGGTAACGTCGAAATAGCGGCCGATTATATCGATGCCGGTCCACATAGGCAGCAGGTACAGCACCAGGATGAGTATGGGCATAGCGTATTGCTGCAGGCGGTAATAGTTGTTGAGCGCCTTGCCCTTGAGGAAGGGCACGATGATCGACGAGCCATCGAGCGGCGGAATCGGGATGAGGTTGAAGAACGCAAGCGACAGGTTGACCACGATGAACGTGGCGCCGAAATTCATGATCTGTGATGCCAGGGCAAAGGACATGCTGGTGTAGAGGCTACCATAGGCCAGGCGCATGAGGACCGCGGCAAGACACGCGAGTGCGATGTTGGACGCGGGGCCGGCCACGCTCACCAGGACCTCGTCGCGCTTGGGGTGCTTGAGGTTGTTGAGGTAGACGGGCACTGGCTTGGCGAAGGCGAACACCGGGCCGCCGGCGGCAAGCATGAGCAGAGGCAGGATGATGGTGCCAAACGGGTCGATATGGTTGAGCGGGTTGAGCGAGACGCGGCCACGGGAGCGGGCCGTCTTGTCGCCAAGCGCCCAGGCCGCGGCTGCGTGCGCGCTCTCGTGGATAACGATGCCCACGATGACGGCGACCGCGCTGGCGAGTAGGTTCATGAGGTAGCTGCCGGACATGTCGATCCCCTAGCGGACGCGGCGCGAGGCGCGCGTGAGCAAGTAGTCGGCCACAAACAGGATGACGGCCACGATGGCGTAATCCAAGCGGAACACGCCGCCAAAAGGTGAGGTGATGACGCCAAAGCCGGCAATGGCGCTCGGCAGTGCGCGAGAAAGCTCAACGACAAAGCCCACGATCTGCAGCTTGGCGGTGAGGCCGCTAAAGCACAGCAGCACGGTCATCGCGCTCATAAAGATGCCGCAGATGCGACAAGCGATGGCGATGATGCTCATCGCCACGGCAGCGGCCTTACGAGAGTTCACGCGCGGTCTCCTCTTCGATCTGGGTGGAAAGCTCCAGCCATTCGTCCTCGAGCTTGGGCAGCTCTTGCTTAAGGCCGTTATATTCCCCCAGCGCGGCGTTGAACTTATCCTGATCGGCATAAAGCTCTTCGCTCGCCATCAATTCCATAAGCTCGTCATAGCGGGCACGCTTTTTGTCCAGCTCTGCCTCGATCTTCTTGAGCTGGTTGCGCACGCCCTTGAGCTTTTTGTTGAGTGCGGCACGGGCCTGGGCCTCGGCGCGCTTTTGCTCCTTGGTCTTTTTGCCCTCGGCAGGCTTGGGTGCGGCGGGCGCATCGGACTGGGCCGCGGTGACCTTAGCGGACTTGGTCGCGGCCGGTGCGCTCTCCCCTGCTGCCTCGGCGGCGGCGCGGGCTGCGAGGTCCTCGCGCTTGTAGAGGTAGTAGTCGTAGTCGCCGTCATAGACCGTGACCTTGCCGTCGCGGATGTCAATCACGCGGTTGGCAACGGCGCGTACCAGGTGCTCGTCGTGGCTGATCAGCACGATGGTGCCGGGGAAGTTTTGCAGGGCGTTCTCGAGCATATCCACCGAGTCGATGTCCAGGTGGTTGGTGGGCTCGTCCAGGCACAGGAGTGCCTCGGGGGCCACGAGCATCTTTGCCAGGGCCAGACGCGCCTTTTCGCCTCCGGAGAGGACGCGGACCTGCTTTTCGATGGAATCGTTATCGCTAAACAGGAAGGCGCCCAGCAGGCTGCGCTGTTGCGGCACGGTCCACTTGGGCGTGACGGTGTCGATCTCTTGCAGGACGGTATTGGACTCGGTCATGCCCTCGAGTGCGTGCTGGGCGTAGTAGGCCACGCCCACGTTGGTGCCCAGATCGCGGGTGCCGGTGGTGGGTGGCTCCAGGCCGGCGAGGATCTTCATGAGCGTGGACTTGCCCGCGCCGTTGGGGCCGACGAGTGCCACGTGCTCGCCGCGGTAGAGCTTGAGGTCGATGTCGCTGTAGATTTGCTTGTTGCCGTAGGACTTGGAGACGCCCTCGAGCCCCACGACCATGTCGCCGGAGCGCGGCGGGTCGGGGAACTTAAAGTCGATGTGCTTGTGGCCCTCGGGCAGGATGACGAGCTCCTTTTTGATCTGCTCGATCTTGCGGATGCGCTCCTGCGCCTGGGCGGCCTTGGTGGGCTTGTAGCGGAACTTGTCGACGAAGACCTGCATGTGTGCAATGTCGCGCTCCTGGGCGGCACGCTTGGCGCGCATCTGCTCCAGATTGTCCTCGCGCTGCTTGAGGTAGCTGCTGTAGTTGCCAGTGTAGGTGGTCACGCGGCGGTTCTCGAGTGCGGCGACGTGGTCGACACAGGCGTCCATGAAAGCGCGGTCGTGGCTGACAATGAGTACGGCGCCGTCGTAGTTGGCGATAAAGCCGCGCAACCACTGGACGCTTTCGAGGTCCAGGTGGTTGGTGGGCTCGTCCAGCAGCAGCAGGTCGGGGTGGCGCAGGAAGAGCTTTGCCAGCGCGATACGCATCTGCCAGCCGCCCGAGAACTCGGAGCACGGGCGCTCAAAGTCGGTGACCTTAAAGCCCAGACCGGACAGGATCTTGCGGGCGTTGCTCTCGAGTTCGTAGCCGCCCAGGTGCTCAAAGCGGTCCTGGACCTGGCCATACTCGTTAAGGAGTGTGTCGACGTCCTTCCCCTGTTCGGAAAGCTCGGTGATCTGGGCCTGCAGTTCGTTGGCACGCTCGCCCATACGGCGGATTTCCTTGGCAGCGGCCATGACCTCGGCAAGGATGGTGGTGTCCTTTTGCTCAAGGTTGGTTTCTTGCTCTAGGTAGCCCACCTGGTAGTCTTTGGCGTATTGGACCTGACCGGCGTCGGGACTGTCGATGCCCATGATGATCTTGAGCATGGTGGTTTTGCCGGCGCCGTTGGGTCCCACGAGCGCGAAGCGCTCGCCGGGGTTGATCTGGAAGGACGCGCCGCTAAAGAGGACGCGTGCGCCGAAGCTTTTTTCGATCTTGTCGACCAGGAGGATCATGGTGCCGCCTTTGACCTTGTGTGCCTATATGAAAAAAGGCCCCAACTTGCGTTGGAGCCTCATTCAATGCTCGGGTGGAGACGAGGGGGATCGAACCCCTGACCTCTTGACTGCCAGTCAAGCGCTCTCCCAGCTGAGCTACGCCCCCGTGCGAAGAAGTACTATACGGGAACTCGGACCACGATGCAAGGACAATTTTGGAAAAACTTTCGCCGCCGCGGCGCGGGCGAAACACGACCCGCCCGCTCAACCGGGTTTCCCGTGCTCCGCCAGTCCCATTATCGGGCCCGATTGCGAACTGCCCCTCCTCTGCGCCTCAGAACTAATGCCGGTTTACTACGATGAATCAGGAATGTTCGACCACGCACGCCTTTTCACGCAACCGTCGGGCTCCCTACCTGCGGTTTTGTAAACGGGGAACACGCGGTGCTCGGGAGTCGCCGATCAGTCGTAGTAAACTGGCGGTGTTTTGAAATGGCATCAGCTTGATTTCGCGGTTAAATGTGTTGGAGCCCTGAATTAATGGCCTTAACTTTTTCTAAAACGCGTCTTTTCTGCGACGCGCCTAGATTGGTTGTTGTTTAGCATTGGACTTTATCTTGCGTTGTGCGACTTGCTCGTGCATGGTAGTATTTCACGACGTGAAGCGAAGAAATTAGGCCTTAGATGCCTTTATTAGAATTGCATTCACCGTTCATAAGGGCTCTTGGCGCAACGGTTAGCGCAGGGGACTCATAATCCCTGGGTTCTGGGTTCGAATCCCGGAGGGCCCACCAGAGTATTTTGAGGCCGGGCATTACGCCCGGCCTCTTTGTTATTAGCGCTGCAAACTAGCTTTGCCATCCAGAGACGTAAAGTTATTAACATTCACATTCGAAATTAACAATGGGAATGTCGCCAAGATGCTACCCAACCAACACATGGCTTAAATCGTTAGATATGAAAAAAGGCCCCAACTTGCGTTGGAGCCTCATTCAATGCTCGGGTGGAGCCTCAGAAAATCTTTGCGAACCCTACGATAGCCGCGAACGGGCGCGA
>OFMD01000939.1_pt1 | contig 20584 bp, 17 predicted proteins | sample 1541211 | NCBI WGS metagenome assembly OFMD01 (sample SAMN04209231, study PRJEB22552) | human gut metagenome | biome: gut; material: feces | host: Homo sapiens | place: USA: Oklahoma | reverse complement strand
TCTCTTCATCCTTGTAGCGAATCAGGTCATCGCTCGCGCGCTTGGCCTGCGCAAGTTCGAGCTCGTGTGCCGCCTTGGCCTGCTCCTCGCGAGAATCGCGCACTGCCAGCTCGCTCGTCAGCTTGGCACGTGCTTCATCGCGCTCTCGCTCCGCCGCGGCGACCGCCTCCGACAGGTTCATTTTTGCCATCAGCTCCTGCTCGCGCAGCTGGGCACGCAGGCCCTCGGCCTCTTGCTCAGATTGTGCCTTTGCGGCGGAAAACTTCTCCTGCACCGTCGCGCGGTAGTCAGCAAGCACGCGCTCGGCCTCGCTGCGAGCGGCATCGAGCTCACGCTGCGACTCTGCCGCGGCAGTGGCAAGCGCCATCTCCTGGGCCTTGCCCGCCGCGGCAAGCCTGGCCTGCAGCTCGGCAATCTGAGCATCACGTGCAGCTAAATCGTTTTGAGCAGCGTTGCGCGCCGCCGACTCGGCAAGCTTGACTTCGTCATCTTTGCGTCCCAGCTGCGCACGCAAATTGTCGATCTCGCGCTGGAGTTCAGCATTCTCCTTCTGAGCATCGGCACGGGCCTCAACCGCCGCGCGCTGGCTTGCACTCTCGCGCTCTGCGGCAGCGCCCTCGAGCTTAGCGCGCAGCTCGGCAAGCTCGGCATCGCGCTTGGCGACCTCTTGTGCCAGCTGCTGAGCCGCAGCGTTCTTCTGATCAACAAGCTGAGCGTTGCGCTGAGACTCTGCCTTTTGCAAGGCAGCCGTCGAACGCGAGCGCTCAAGCTCCAGCGCCTGCTCGCCCTCGCGCTGGACTGCCTTCACACGCTCATCCAGGTCGCGCGAAAACTCGGCATCGCGCACTTGCTTGACAATATCCGCATAGCCAGACGCATCGACCTTAAAAACTTCGCCGCAATGCGGGCACTTAATCTCGTTCATAGCAGCTCCTCGATGGACGCAAATTTCGACCGCCTACACTCTACCGCGCCGCACGGACAAAAAAGGCGCCGCTGCCATAATGGCAACGGCGCCAGAGCCACCACAAAGGTGCCTGTCCCCATTGTGGTGGCTCTGGCGCCCTATAACCCAAAGAAGCTAAGAATCTGATCACGGCTTACGGGCTTGTACTCGTTGGCATCGAGACCGACATCGTAGCGAAAGATAGGGCGCTCGCGATCGCGGTTGCGCACGTTGGCGCGGTCTCCCCTGCTGTGGATATGCCCGTGCAGCATGACGGCGCCACGCGCCTTGCCGTTCCAGCTGAGCATGGGGTAATGGCTCAACACCAGGCGATGGCCCTTGGCATAGCCGGGAGCAATCTCCAGGTAATCGCGCACGTCTTCCCAAATCTGCGGTACGTCGGGATCTTCCCAGTCGCCGTCATGGTTACCACGGATGAGCGTCACGTTCTGACATTCGATACGCTCGCGCAGACGCACCGCCTCCGCCAGGGGCAAACGATAGGTAAAGTCTCCCAAGATATAGAGACGGTCGTCCGCCGCCACGCACTCATTGACGGCATCGATGACCTTGCGATTCATCTCCTCGACCGAGCCAAACGGCCGATCCATATCGTGCAAGATATTCGTATCGCCCAGGTGCAGGTCGGCGGTAAACCACATCATCGTCTCTGTCCTCATTTCGCAACGTGTTCAACTCGTGCTAAGTATACAGACGCAGCGATGTGGCGGTTATCCAAAGAGCCCGCCGAACAGTCCGCGGCGGCGTTTGTCTTTCTTTTTCGACGCATCACTCTGGGCGTTCTTGCCCTGCCGCATCTTACGGTCCTGCTCCAACTCATCGTCATCGAGTAGCATATCCCACTCAAACGGATCGTCTGTCAGATCGAGCAGGTCGTCGTCATCATCAAACATGGCCGCCTCCATTGCCGACTAGCGAGCATCCACCACATAGAGCCCAACGCGCACCTGATGCCACGGGCTGCGCTCGGGGGCAACCTGTTGCACGCGGGCCTCAAATACGTCCTCATGGCCGTAATACATCATCAAGGACAGTGGGCCGACCTCGTTTCCTGGAACGTAGCCAAGTTTGGTCTTGCCATAGTAAATCGCAACTGCCTCGGGGTCATGGGGATTATCGCGCTCGGCGCACAGTGTCAGTTTATCGCCCGCTTTAAGATCGCCCAGGACCAAGGTGCCATCGGCATATTGAAATCCTGCGATATGAAACGACAGAAGAACACGTGAAGGCTCGTACATAGCAGCTCCCCTAACGGCCGGATAAACCGGTGTTTAACCTTATTGAGAAGTCTACGGGTCCGTGCGGACACAAATTCGCCCCACCCGCGCCTTTTCGACCGTTTGTCGCTACGCCATCTGATTCTAATGCACAAACATGCGCACGAACTTGTGCTTCCAGCTTGCGTAAGGAGCATAGCGAAATGGCACGTCCAGCCACGTTGCCTTGTTCACGATGCTCTTCTTGTGGCTAAACGTATCGAAGCTCTCACGTCCATGGTACTGCCCCATACCGCTCGCTCCCATGCCGCCAAAGCCCATATGGCTCGTAGCCAGATGCATGATGGTGTCGTTAACGCAGCCGCCGCCAAAGGGCACGTAGCGCACAAAGCGCTGCTGAACCGCGCGATCCTGACTAAAGATATACAGGGCCAGCGGCGTCGGACAATCCGTAATAAACGTCTCGGCCTCGTCTAGGCTCTCAAACGTCAGCACCGGTAAGATGGGGCCGAAAATCTCCTCCTGCATTACGGCGTCCTCAGGCGCCACGCCGTCTAGGATCGTCGGCTCAATCTTGAGCGACGACTCGCGCACCGTTCCTCCCAGCACAACCTTATCGGGGTCGATCAGCCCGCGTACGCGCGCGAAATGCTTGGCGTTGACAATATGACCGTAGTCCTCGTTATCGAGCGGGTGCTCGCCAAACATGCGACGGACCTCCTCCTTGATGAGGCCCAACAGCTCATCGTGCACGCGCGTATCGACCAGCAGGTAGTCGGGCGCCACGCAGGTCTGCCCCACGTTGAGCCATTTACCAAAGGCGATACGTCGTGCCGCGACCTTCAAGTTTGCCGTCGCATCCACGATGCAGGGACTCTTTCCGCCCAGCTCAAGCGTCACGGGCGTGAGGTTTTTGCTCGCGCGCTCCATGACGAGCTTGCCGACCAGAACACTACCGGTAAAGAAGATCTTGTCCCAGCATTCATCGAGCAACGCTTCGTTCTCGGCACGCCCGCCTTCGACGACCGTCACCAGGCGCGGATCAAATGCTTCCTCGCAAATCTGCCTGAGCACCGCACTCGAAGCCGGCGCATAGGCACTCGGCTTGATGACCACGGTGTTACCCGCGGCAAGGGCGCCGGCGAGCGGCTCGAGTGTTAGCAAAAAAGGGTAGTTCCACGGAGCCATAATGAGCGTGACGCCATAGGGCACGGCTTGCGTTTTGCACACACTAATGGCATTGGCGAGGTCGCAGGGGCGCAGGCGCGGGCGGCTCCATCGGGCCATATGCGCAATCTGATGGCGAATCTCGGAAAGCGACGTGCCGATCTCGCACATATATGCCTCGTCATGCGACTTACCCAAATCGGTCTTGAGCGCATGGGCAATATCGCCCTCGTGCGCACGAACCGCATCGCGCAGGCGCACCAGTGCGCGGCGGCGAGCATCGACATCAAACGTAGCGTGCGTCTTAAAGTAGGTGCGCTGATCGCCGACGATGCGCGCAATTTCCTCGGTGTTCATGGACCCTCCTAGTTCTCGTCCTCAAACATACCACCTGCAACAACTTCGTACATATGCTCGAGCTCCAGGCGGTCCATCAAAAGCGGAACGGGATACAGCGGATTGGCCTCGGCATCGGCATGCGCCGCCATTTGCGGAATATCGGAGCGGCGAATACCTGAGACATATTTGGGGATTCCCAGGGCCTCGTTCATGCGGTCGACCCAATCGATAAAGGCCTCGGCCGCAAGACTGTCCTGCGCGGTAGCCGGCGCAATGCCCGCCATGCGAGCAAGATCGGCAAGCTTGGGGGCGGCGGCGTCACCATAAGCGCGAAGCATGTGCGGCAGGATGATCGCGTTGGCTAAACCGTGCGGAATTCCGTATCGGCCGCCCAGACTGTGCGCGATGGCATGCACATATCCGACATAGGAGCGGGTAAACGCAACGCCTGCCTTATACGCCGCCGAAAGCATATTGCGGCGCGCACGCATGTCGTCGCCATGCTCATAGGCCTCGAGCAAATTGTCGCGGATGAGCTGGACCGCCTGACGCGCCATCTTGCGCGTGTAGGGCGTGGTGCTACGGCCGATAAAGGCCTCGACAGCATGCGTCAGGGCATCCATACCCGTCTGCCCCGTGGTGGACGCCGGCAACCCGCGCGTAAACTCGGGGTCGTGCACCGCAAAACGCGGGATGAGCACAAAGTCGTTAATGGGGTATTTATAGAGCGTCTCGTTATCGGTAATTACCGCCGCGAGCGTGACTTCGCTTCCCGTACCGGCGGTAGTGGGAACCGCAATAAGTAGCGGCAGGAGACGGTGGACGCGCAACAGGCCACGCATCTTGTTGATGGGCTTGTTCGGCTGTGCAATGCGCGCCCCCACACCCTTGGCGCAGTCCATGGCCGAACCGCCACCAAAGCCGATAATGGCCCGGCAGTCGTTCTCGCGATACAGCGCCGCCGCTTCCTCCACGTTTGAGACCGTGGGGTTCGCACGCGTTTCGGCATAGACCGTAGCGCCAATCCCCTGAGCCGTAAGCGCACGCTCGAGTGATGCCGTGAGCCCCAAACGTGCAATACCAGGGTCTGTCACGATAAGAACCTTCTGGATCGAGCGTTTTTGAAGCACCGCGGGCACATCCTCGGCATGCTCCAAAATGCGCGGCTCGGTATAGGGCAGGATCGGCAATGCAATGCGAAAAACCGTCTGATATGTTCGGCACCAGGCACGACGGGCTAGATGCATAAAGGAAACTCCTTTATTTGTTGATAGGTCAACATTTGCTCGACCGATTGTACTCAGCAGAGATCACAGACGGCCTACCAATCGTTAATCAATCAACATCTTCATATCTCAAAATTGTTTTATTAAAAATCATTCCTAATAGGCTTCACATTTGGTTGCATTTATGGATAATAGAACTCGTCAAGACGCACGTCCGGAGAGGGCCCTTACGGGACCGGACGAGCGCGCAATCGCCATCGATCGAAAGGATCGAATCATGAAGTTTGTTTGCCCCGTTTGCGGTTATGTGGAAGAGTTCGACGGCGACCAGCTGCCCGAGGATTTTAAGTGCCCCCAGTGCGGCGTTCCCGGTTCTCGTTTCCTGAAGCAGGAGGAGGGCCAGCTCGAGTGGGCTGCCGAGCACGTCGTGGGCGTCGCCAAGATGGAGGGCGTCTCCGAGGACATCGTTGCCGACCTGCGCGCCAACTTTGAGGGCGAGTGCTCCGAGGTCGGTATGTACCTGGCCATGGCTCGCGTCGCTCATCGCGAGGGCTATCCCGAGATCGGCCTGTACTGGGAGAAGGCTGCCCACGAGGAGGCCGAGCACGCCGCCAAGTTCGCCGAGCTCCTGGGCGAGGTCGTGACCGACTCCACCAAGAAGAACCTCGAGATGCGCGTTGAGGCCGAGAACGGCGCCACCGCCGGCAAGACTGATCTTGCCAAGCGCGCCAAGGCCGCTGGTCTCGATGCCATCCACGACACCGTCCACGAGATGGCTCGCGACGAGGCTCGTCACGGCAAGGCTTTCGCCGGCCTGCTCAAGCGCTACTTTGGCTAAGCCAGCCGTCTGAGAGACAATCTCTAGCTCGATAAGGCCCGGACCGCACGGTTCGGGCCTTTTTGTGTCTCGAGGACTCGTTAACGCCCTGAAATAGGACCGCCTTCGGCATCGGTTGCTCGTCAAAAACTAAGTGAGTAGACTTTTTGGAACTTGCCGAGCACACCATCCGTACTGCTTTATAAAGCCGCAGCTAAATGACTTGTTGCAAAACGGCCTGGTCGCCAAAGTGCCAAAAGTCTACTCACTTAGAACCGCAGCCGTCCACGATCGAGCTGTTTTGCGTCTAACGGTCATCTTTCCGTCGATTACTCCCAATTTTGTCCAGTCAACGAATAGTTCAGACCGGAGTAATGTCTCAGCCCTTTGCTCATCTGAGCTTTTATCACGATATTCAGCATCGAGCATCCTGCATACGGCCTTAACGACGGCGCGGAATCTATCCTCATCGGATATCTGTCTGTGTGTCAGGAGAAGTACATCATAGCCCATAGCCTGAAGGGCCGTCATGCGGTCAGCGTCACGCAAACCATCCCCTGCGCGTCCGTGCGAGGCCTTTCCCTGACATTCAATGGCCACCTGTCGCCTGCCGTCCGGCGAAGAAAGAAGTAGGTCGATATATACACGGGACTTTCCCACAATCGCTCGAGCACTTGTGCTTAGCGTCACTTCGACATTGAGCTCTATGTCGCAAAACCCTTCGCCTCCCAGGGCTCGCGGCAGTGCAAGCAACAAATACGCCTCGACCTCAAAAGGCGACGCGGCGCCCAATGGAACAAGTTGCGATACCGCCATAAATCTATTGCCGTAACGCATCCCGCAAACATCTGAACAAAAACGGTCAAGGTCTCTGCCCAAAACCAAAGCGTCTCGACGTCATAAATATGAAGCGGTGCCGTCCTCGGACGGGCAGCGCACCCAACCGAACGTTGTCGAAATCGCGCCCGAATCAATTGCACGCGAAAGCTCCGCCTCAAGCGCCACCGGCAGAGCACACACCGCAAACAAGCCACACATCTCCGCCAACACAAAAAGAAGCTGGAGATCCGTCAGATGTCGAGACATGATAAATGCCGTCAGTAGAGGAGACGTGACCAAAAATCCATGCTCCGTTTCCAGCACGGATTCCCTGGGGAGCTCACCAAGAAACAGCCGCTGCCTAATGCTGGCAGGGCAAGTCCGTTTGTTTCTCGTCCGAACCAATGTATACAACGGAAAGCCAAGTACAACCGCAGCCGTCGGGTTACGGACGAGGCCATATCGCTGCCGGTCTTCTTCCGGCCGTGGAAGCGGCGGACACAAAGCGCGGACCTGAGGAGGCAAACGCCAGTACCTAAAAGCCGAAATGTCACAAAGTAAATCCTTCATAGGCACAGGAAAACACGAATTTCAACCCAGCCTGACTCGCATTGGCACGAACGCACCAAAAATGGCGCCGAACGGACTGTTAAGTTTTCAACAGCCCTCCCCAACTGGCCAAAAGCTTGCCAAGAACTGGACGAAGCCCTGTTGAAAACCCCATTTTTTTCTCGTACGGAAGCTTTGCGCGGCAAGTGAGTAGACTTTTTTTAAACATCCCGAGCAGGCCGGTCATCCTGCACTTCAAAGCCGCAGGTAAATGACTTGCTACAAAACTGCCTGGTCGCCAAAGTGCCAAAAGTCTACTCACTTAGATTGCAGAGTGCCCCAATGAGCTGCAATTCCAAGGTATTAAGCACTTTTGGACTCAAATCGTCATACTGAACAAGAATTAGACTTGAGTTTTCAGGGGCAGATGCGCCATCGGCACACCAATAACAGTCACTGATATCGACAAAAGGGATACTCGAGCGCGTGAGGGCCCGCACAAAAGAGCTTCCACCCGTTCCGCGCTCCGCAACCACGGTGCAGTAAAGGCCCGCGTCCGCATGTTCGATCGAGACCTCCCCCGCCGGAAACGCCTTCCGCACAAGCGCCGCCAGGCCATCGCGCGCCTCGCGAGCGCGCACGCGTACGCGGTTCACATGCCGCTCGTAATCACCCGATTCCAGTAAACGCGCTAAGGCAACCTGGTCAACAGAGCTCACCGACGAGGCGTAGAAGCCAAGGTTGCGCCTAAACCGCTCCATTAGCTCATCGGGCAACACCATGTACGCTAGACGCAACGCCGATGAAAGGCTCTTCGAAAACGTGTTGGTATAGATAACCGACTGAGCGGCATCGATTGATGCGAGCGCGGGAATCGGCTTGCCGGCAAGGCGAAACTCACAATCAAAGTCATCCTCGATGAGATACCGGCCTGGTCGCTCGGCGGCCCAGCTGAGCAGCGCGTAGCGACGCGCAATGCTCGTCACAAGGCCGGTCGGATACTGATGGGACGGCATCAGGTGAAGGACATCGGTCCCGCTTTTCTGCAAAGTGCTCAAGTCCACGCCCTCATCATCCAACGGGATATGTCGAACTTTGCAGCTCATAGCCTGATAGATGCGTGTCAGGCGTAAATAGCCCGGATCCTCAACGGCATACACCTTGTCGGCTCCAAGCAGCTGAACCAACATGGTATCGAGCAGCTGGGCGCCCGCACCGATAACGATGTTGTCGGGATCGACATTCATGCCCCTCGTCCCACGCAGATGGTGAGCGATAGCGCGTCGTAGCCGCGCGGTGCCCTGTGCCGGCGCGGTCGAAAAGATTTCGCGTTCGTCTTCGGATGCCAGCGTCGCCCGCAGTGCGCTTTGCCAAAGCCGCGCCGCCTCCAAAGCGGAAGGAGAGAGCGGGGCGAATTGCTCGGTCCGTCCGTTGACATCATGCGCGCTGGGACCCACAGAAACGGCATCTCGGTCGATACCCTCCGCAGCCAAAGCCAAAACCGGTGCATCCGGAAGCTCGCAAGCGTAGTAGCCACGACGCGGCAATGAGCAAATATAGCCCTCAGCAAGTAGCTGGCTATATGCATTCTCGATAGTAATGACACTGATTCCCAGATGACTGGCAAAGGCGCGCTTAGACGGCAGATGTTCCCCCGCCGCAATACGTCCAGCAACGATATCATCTCGAATTTGCTGGTAAACATACTCATAGAGCGATGCTCCGCCGCGTTGTTCCAAATTGTAGTCAAGCATGAGTTTGTCACCTGACCTTATTAAGTCATTCAATCTGGTATTAGCCTGACCTTGTCATTATCTCGAAAACTGAGTATTTCGCCATACCCAGCTCCCCGATAGGATGTTCCGTCAAGCAATGCACATGCCAATCAAGGGAGCAACCATGGCAGAACAGACCAGCAAGGCCGATCGCGTCAAACTCAACCGCGAGCTCGCGCAGATGCTCAAGGGCGGCGTCATCATGGACGTCACCACGCCCGAGCAGGCACGCATCGCCGAGGAGGCGGGCGCCTGCGCCGTCATGGCACTCGAGCGCATCCCGGCCGACATCCGTGCCGCAGGCGGCGTCTCGCGCATGAGCGACCCCAAGATGATCAAGGGCATCCAGGACGCAGTCTCCATCCCCGTTATGGCCAAGTGCCGCATCGGTCACATTGTCGAGGCGCAGGTCCTTCAGGCCATCGAGATCGACTACATCGATGAGTCCGAGGTTCTCTCCCCCGCCGACGATGTCTACCACATCGACAAGACCCAGTTTGACGTCCCGTTTGTCTGCGGTGCCCGCGACCTGGGCGAGGCGCTGCGCCGCGTCGCCGAGGGCGCCACGATGATCCGCACCAAGGGCGAGCCGGGCACGGGCGACGTGGTCCAGGCCGTGCGCCACATGCGCAAGATCCAAAAGCAGATCCGCGACGTAGTTGCCCTGCGTGACGACGAGCTCTTTGAGGCAGCCAAGCAGCTGCAGGTTCCGGTCGAGCTGGTGCGCGAGGTCCATGCCACGAGCAAGCTCCCCGTCGTGAACTTTGCCGCCGGCGGCGTAGCGACCCCCGCCGACGCCGCGTTGATGATGCAGCTGGGTGCCGAGGGCGTCTTTGTGGGCTCAGGCATCTTTAAGAGCGGCGATCCCGCCAAGCGCGCCACCGCCATCGTCAAGGCCGTGGCCAACTTCACCGACGCCAAGCTCATCGCCGAGCTTTCGGAGGACCTGGGCGAGGCCATGGTCGGCATCAACGCCGACGAGATCGAGATTATCATGGAGGAGCGCGGGCGCTAGTCCAGCAGAAAGGATCGCACATGAGCGATTACGCAGACCAGACGGTCGCCGTGCTGGCGGTCCAAGGTGCTTTTGCCGAGCACGAGGCGAGGCTGTCCGAGCTGGGCGCACACTGTATTGAGCTGAGGCAGGCGGCTGATTTGAAGCAGGACTTTGACCGTCTGGTACTTCCCGGCGGCGAGTCTACCGTTCAAGGGAAGCTGCTTGATGAGTTGGGCATGCTCGAGGAGCTTCGTGCCCGTATCGCTGAAGGCATGCCCGTCCTGGGCACCTGCGCCGGCCTGATTCTACTGGCTCACGACCTTGCCGCCCACGACGATAAGGGGACGCCGCGCCTGGCAACCATGGATGTACTTGTCGAGCGCAATGCCTACGGCAGGCAGCTCGGCAGCTTTCGAACCAAGGGACAGGTAGCCGGCATCGACGGTGAAGTGCCGCTGACGTTTATCCGCGCGCCCCGCATCGTCGAGGTGCGCGGCAATGCTAAGGCCTCAGCGAAAGTCGACGGGCGAATCGTCGCCGCCCGCCAGGGCAACCAGCTCGGCGTAACCTTCCACCCCGAACTCGACGAGGATACCAGCCTCCACGAACTGTTCCTACAAATGTAGGCAAAGTAGAACGAGCGTGGATTTTCGGACACATAACAAATGAGAGTGGATAATCTCCCACTTTGAACTTGGATGCAGGCTCAAACCGGGAGATTATCCACTCTCATGCTATGTAGTCGTTGGGGACGCTCTTAAACGACTAGACAAAACTATAGGAACACCCAATGACTACTTTGGACCATGACGGCGCCGCAGGTAGAGGATGAACAGCGAGCGCCCGTCAGAGCGAACAAATTGGCATGAAAAGAGGACGGCATAGACCTTCTGGTCATGCCGTCCTCTTTGAATGACAAGTTGTCGCTCTGGTGGGCGCGCAGCGTCAAGTGGTTACGGCGTTTGGTAAAACGCCGTAACTAAAAACGGTTGCCGCGGAAGCCGCCACCGTTGCGGCCGCCACGATCGCCACCGCGGCCGCCGCGGTCGTTACCACGGTTGCCGCCGAAGCCGCCACGGTTGCCACCGCGATCGCCATAGCCACCACGGTTGCCGCCGAAGCCGCCGCGACCGCCACGGTCGCCGCCACGGTCACCAAAGCCGCCACGGCCGCCGCGATCGCCAAAGCCACCGCGACCGCCACGGTCGCCGCCACGGCCACCGCGATCGTCACGGCCGCCGCGAGGACCGCGGCCCTCGTCCAGGCCCATGGCGACGAGCGGAGCGATAACCTTATCGAGGGCAGCCATCAGCTCGGTGGCCTCCTCGTAAGAAAGCTCGGGCAGGAGCTTCTCCTTCTTGTTGGCAAGCTCGACCAGGCCCTCAGCGGCATCCTCGGCGGCGAAGACAACAATCTTGCGCATATCGCCCTCGGCGTCGTCGATGCGGCCGACCAGATCGGCAGCCTCGGCCTCGGCCATCAGGCCATCGAGCTCACGAAGGCGCATGCCCAGCAGGTCGGACATTTCCTTCTGCTCCATCTTGGGCTTGAGGTCAAGGAGCTTGATGGCGCGCTCGATGTTCGCCATGCGCTCGGCCTTGGCCTCCTCCTCCTTGGAAATAGCAAAGCGACGGCTACGCAGCAGACGGGCGGCCTTCTGCATCTTGTCCATCAGCTCTTCGTCATCGTAATCAACGGCGGCCTCGACAACCTCGGCCTCCTCCTCGGCGGAAACCTCGTCAGCAACCTCAACCTCGGCAGCTTCGGTTTCCACGGTCTCGACTGCCTCGACCTCGGCAGCCACGGTCTCGTTCTCGGTCTCGTTCATGATCTCTTCGTTCTCGGACATGAGACTCCTTCTTGGCCCTCTCGGGCATCATCGCCCCATTCGCGGGGCCCGTCGCGCACTCTTTGCGCTTTAAACATTCATGCCTCTCGGCAAAACGTCCATTAGTTTATGGTGTCGCCATCCAATCTAGCTGCAGAATCTATGTGCACACATTAATGCGACATGTGCGACTCGCGACGAGCGTACACCAGCGACGTCGCGAACCCGACCACGGCAATTACAGCCGCCACACGCACGGCAGCTGCAAATCCAATCGCCTGGGCAACGTCGGACGCAGCGCCAGCGGCGCCGGCGGTCGCGGCAGAACTCGAGAGCAGGCCGATAAACAGCGACGGGCCAAACGATGCGGCAATCATGTTCCACGTGTTGAGCAATGCCGTTCCGTGAGGATGCTCAGCGGCAGGCAGCGTCTCCAAGCCGGCCGTCTGCGAGGGACTCAGCACCAGGCCGACTCCGGCATACACCACAACGGTCAGCGCCACGACAACGCCGATGTTCATGCTTGCCGCCGTCATCGAGATTGCAATCTGTCCCACGGCAATCAGGGCAAAGCCGACCGGCAGCAGCGGCCATGCGCCACGGGCGTCCATCACGCGTCCGCCCACAATCGAGGTCACGGCGTTGCAGGCAATCGCCGGCAAAATGAGCAGGCCCGCAACAAGTGCGGTCATGCCGTATGCGCCCTCAAAATAGAGCGGCAACAAAACGCTCATCGAGAACGTCGTCATCATCGACACCACCACAAGCAGGCACGCAGGCCAAAAGCGACCGCTCGCCATGGGACGCACGTTAAGCACCGGATGCTCGAGCTTGAGCTGGCGGGCCGCAAATAGGCCGAGCAGCACAATGGCGGCGAAGAACGTCACGATACCGGCAATCAGATTGGTCGAGAACTCGCCTACGGAATACACAAAAGCCGTAATACCGGCGGCGAGCAAAACTACCGACAGAATATCGAGCGTGGTATTCGAGCGCTCTCCGACATTCTGAACAAGCTTTACGCCCGCCGCAGCGACCAAAATGCCGCCCACCAGCGGCACTACGAACACCGCCCTCCAGCCAAACAACGTGCACATAAGACCGCTAATCACGGGTCCAAACGCCGGCCCTAGCGTAATGCAGGCACCACCCAGACTCAGATACAGACCGAGCTTCTCGCGCGGAGCGCAAGACAGCACCACGTTCATCATGAGCGGGAACAAGATGCCCGATCCCGCAGCCTGCAAAATACGGCTTGGCAGCAAAACGCTAAATGACGGAGCGAACAGGCACAGGACTTCGCCGGCGACCATGCATCCGCATGCGAAAAACAGCAGCTTGCGCGTCGAGAAACGGCCGGACAGGAAGGCCATGATGGCCGTAAAGATCGACGTCACGATCATGTAGCCCGAAACGAGCCACTGCGCCGTGGTGGCACTCACCGAAAAGGCCGCCATAATGTCGTGCAACGCCACGTTAATGATGTTCTCGTTAAACGCGGCAATAAAGGCTGCAATATACATTACGACGAGAATCGCCGCAGTGGCCGATGGCGCTACTTGAACTTGTTGCTGAGATTTGCTCCCCATGCATTTCCTTCCTCTTGGAACGACAGTCGCATCGCCCCAGAGGAACAGTCCAGGGCGAAAAATGAGCCCTAGACTTACGCCAGACGCCGTACACGACGAATCTGGCAACATGGTCCAACGTCGAAAGATTGTAACGCGGACGCACAGCTTTCCTTCCGCGCTATTATTAAAAGTCCACGAAAGCATAAGACATGAGGAGCCCGCCATGATTAAGCCCATCATGAAATCCGAGTTCTTTTTGCGTCTGCCTTCCGAAGACGCGGGACCCGACGATGCCGCAACCGGGCAGGATCTCCTGGATACACTCCACGAGCATGAGCGCGAGTGCGTGGGCCTCGCCGCCAACATGATCGGCGTGCGCAAACGCATCATCTGCGTAAAGGACGGCAACAGGACACTCCTGATGTACAACCCTCAGATTCTTGAGCAGGTCAATGCCTATCAGACGAGCGAAGGATGCCTCTCGCTGATCGGCGAGCGTCCCTGTACCCGCTATCGCCGCATTAAGGTGGAGTATTTGGACGAGAACTTCGTTCACCGCATCAAAAACTTCTCGGGCTACACCGCCGAGATCATCCAGCACGAAATCGACCACTGCAACGGCGTCGTGGTTTAGGCCACCCGCCAAAATGAGGGTACCGGAGGCCTCCCTATGGATATCAGCCGCTTTGGCGAATTCGCCATCTTAGCGCAGTCACGCACGTTTCTTGATGCGGCGGAACTGCTTTTCATGTCGCAATCAACCCTCTCCAAGCACATCATGGCAATGGAGCACGAACTCGGCTGCAAGCTCATCGATCGAAGCCAGCGCCACGTAACACTCACCGCGCAAGGCGAAGCGCTCCTCCCCTATGCGCAAAAAATTGCGACGCTTCAGCATCGCTATCTTGCCGCCATTCAAATAGGTGCAGGTGAGCCGCTCGAGCACCTCACCGTAGGTTCTATCCCCATTATGGCCCCTTATGGGATTACGGACGCCGTCATCGATTTTCAGCAGGCGAACCCCTCATATTCTGTCGAGCTCATCGAAGGCGAGGGCGACACACTCAAGCGCATGCTCCTGCACGAGGACATTGACCTGGCCTTCATCCGTGACAGCGGCGCCATCGAGCCGGAGTTCAAAAAGATTCCCTTTACGACCGACCGGCTCGTGGCCGTCCTTCCGCTCGACCATCCACTCGCCGAACGTGACACCGTCGAGATAGACGACCTTATCGACGAGAATTTCCTCATGCTTCCCCAAGGCTCGTTCGTAAGCGAGCTCGTCCTTTCCCTTTGTCGCGAAGCTGGATTTGGCCCACGTGTTACGTTCACCGGCAAACGAGCCGAGAACATCATCTCTCTTGTCGCACGCGGCGCCGGTGTCTCATTCCTCATGCGCAAGCCGGCGGAATCGCTTACCAGCGGAAAGGTAGCCTTGGTGCCGCTTGAGCCCGCGACGACCTCCGAGGTCAGGCTCTACCTCAAGCGGAACGCCGCGCACTCGCAGGCGGTCGTCTCGTTCATCGGCTTCCTCCCCTACCGTCAGCTCCTGCAGGGCGACCGTACATCTTCCACCGCGGCACGACCGTCATAATCCCCGCTGCTCCACAACCGCAGACCTGTGTCCGCAAACACGCTGACAACGGCACATAATACAAATATGCCTCGGGCGGCACGTCGCCGTCCGAGGCATATTTAGTTAAAGTGCGCAGAAAGACTAGTCCACCGAGATGTTGAGTGCCTTACCGCCCTCGTCCTTCTTGGTACCGATCACCATAGCGGCGACAAGAGCCAGAACGAAAGCGACCACACCGGAGATGACAAGGCCGATAAAGCCCGTGTCGATGCCGGCAGGGTTAATAAAGCTCGGGAAACCGAGCGGGCCGGAGGCGCCGAAGGCATAGAGCTTGGCACCCATGAGGCCGGCAATGGCGCCGCCTACACCAGCGGAAATAAAGGTTGCCCACATAAGGCGCTTACGCGGCAGCAAGATGGCGTAAAGCGCAGGCTCGTTGACACCGAAAATCGAAGAGACAAGGGCGGGAATGTTGACGGCAGCATTTTCCTCGGAGTCCTTGGTTCGGATGATCATGCCAAGCACAGCGCCGGCGATGGCACAACCGCCTGCATACACGAGCGGGTTAATGAGGTCATAGCCGCAGGTTGCGACATCGAGGAACCACAGCGGGATGATACCCCAGTGCAGGCCGAACATGACGAGCAGGCTCCAGAACGTGCCGATGACGAAGCCGGCGATGGCGGGTTGGAAGTTGATGAGCATCAGAATGATCTGGGCAACGATGTTGGAGAGGACCGTCATGACCGGACCGACCACAAGCAGGCCAAGGATGCCGCAAATGAGGAGCGTCAGGATGTTGGAGAAGAACGAGCTCACAAGCGCGGGCAGCGCGTTAGAAAGGGCCTTGTGTACCTTGGAGGCAATCCAGACGATAAAGATCGCAGGCAGAATCGTCGATGAGTAATTCTGCATGATCAGCGGGATGCCAAAAATATCACCGTAGACATTGGACTCGAAGACCGTGCCGGCGCCGAGCGTGTAGAGCGGATCTCCGCCCATAAGGCCAACGAGCGTCGGGTAGACGAGGATACCACCGAGCGCCATTCCCATAACGGGCTTAAGTCCGAACTTCTTGGCCGACGTCCAGCCAATGATTAGCGGAAAGTAATAGAAGACCGAATCTCCGATTGCCGAGAGCGTCACATAGGTATTGCTGTCCTTGGCAAGCCAACCGGCAACCGTGCAGAGCGCGAGCATCGACTTGATAAAGCCACCGGCCATAAGCACGCCAAGAACCGGCTGCAGAATCTCGGAAATGATGGCGAGCAGGCGCGAGAACGGATCGCCCTTCTTGACATTGTCGCCCTCATCGATATCGAGCGCGGGCTTGGTGTCGAACCCGCCAATCTGAACAAGGTCGTTGTAGACAGCCTCGACAGTGGCACCAATCACGACCTGATACTGTCCGCCAGCCTGGATGACGTCAACGACGCCCTTCGTCGCCTTAAGTTCATTGGTCTGGGCAAGTGATTCATCCTTGAGGTGGAAGCGGAGACGCGTAATGCAGTGGCTCACGTCTAACACATTGTCTCGACCACCGACCTTTGTGATGATTTCATCGCAAAGCTTCTGGTATTTCATGGAATTCTCCTTTTTCTGAGCGGGGTATAGCATCGATTTCAGGCCTCCGTAGTCGACGTGGGAGGGCAAGGAACCCGCTTCCCCCTTTGTAATCCGCGGACGCACGTACGCCCGGGATGGGAAACGGCAGAGAAGATGGAAGATGCCGATCACATGGCAGGGAGCCTCATTGGCCCATGTCACGCAATCAGGTCTACAGACGCGAATCTGCTGCGCCGAGAAGTCTCGTCGTCTGGCAGAACTTGTCACACAGACGTTCCGGTTCGCCCTGGGGAATCTGAGTACGCTCGGTCTCAAAGGAGAGGCCGTACTCGCGTGCCGGAAGGAAATACTCGAAATAGCCGTTGGTGTAACCGCAAACTATTCCCTCGACCGGGCATTCGCGCTTCATGCGAATACCCAGGTCGCTGCCGAGCTCACTCGGGAACACAAAGAGATGCAGGCCGCCCAAACTGATGACGGCACACTTAAGCGTGAGCGAAAAGTCGTCATGGGCAACGGTGTGATAGAACGTCTGAGGCTCGATGCGGTCGAGAACGACCTCGCGATCGAGCTTGATCTGGGAAATCGCCTCGGCAAGACCGGTCGAAACGCGCTCGACCTCGGGAATGCCGCGTCCCTGGCGAAAATTGCGGTCGCTACAGTCGCCAGCAGCACCGACGACCATGGCCGGATAGTAACCAAGACTCTGAGCGAGCTTTTTGCCGGTAAGACCGGCGAGTTCGCTCGTGAGCTCCGTGCAGTCGGGTCCGACGCAAGCGGAATGCACCGCCCAGTTCACAAAGCCCGCAAATGGCTTGCCTTCGGTATCGAAGAACGATACGACAATGACCTCATTGTCGGCGAGTTCACCTGGGATGATGCGGTTGTCGTAGAAACCGGTGATGACCTGCTTGCCCAAGCGACAAATCGCGGGCTGTGCGTTGGCGCGGCACTCCTCAAAGCATTGGCAAATGGTATCGAGGAACCAGCGGTAGTAGTTCTCGTCGAATTTTCCCGTCCACCAGCTGCGGTGGTAAGCGACGATTGAAGTATGGTCGTGCGTCGCCGAGAGCAAAACGCAGTCACGGTCGATTCCATAGCGCTCGGCGAGCATTGTCTTGACTTCCTCGGCCATGCTTTCCTCGAACTCGAGGACATCGGCATTAAAAAGAAACACTTCACGTTCGCCTTGCTGGAAGAGGATGGCGTTGGCAAAGACGTCATCATGGACGCCCGTCGCAGGTTCAAGACGGTTGGGAAGATTGCGGTAGCCAATCAGGTAGATGTCGCCCTGTGGGGTAATTTTGCGGCGCGCGTGTCCAATGTTCATGCACGTTCTCCTTCTGTGTCACGCCGCATTCAAGGCGGCAATGATGATTTCGACGAGGCGCTCATGGGATCCGGCGGCAAAACCGGAGTTCATAGCCTCATAGGTGATTTTTTCGTACGCGTCGGGAGCCGGTAGGTACTTCTGTCCGCCGTTGACGAGCGTGGCAAAGAACACAGAGCCGGACCGGGCGGCGCGCACAGTGGCGCCGAATGCACTCGAGACCTCGGGTTGTACGCCGACAAGCTCGACGTTTCCCAGCCGGAGCAGATAGACCCTCGTGCGCTGCTCGCCAGCGGCATGAAACTCATACGTTCGGTGCGGAGCCAAAGAGTGAAAATCGGCGCGTGTCTGAGCGGGCAGGAGAACGTCGACCGTGCGGGCATCGATGCCGGTAGCGTCATCCTCACGCGCCATGCGAGCGGCTTCGATCAAAGCATTGCCCAAGGCCTGCCCCTGCTGGTGCAGCATGCGGTATCCGTCCTCATGGGCATCGACCGTCTGCTTAACGCCGGCCGCATCGAACATGACGTTCATGGCGCGCTCCGCCGGACCTTGGTCGCCCGCGGCGCCTGGCAGCAACAGGGCAACGCCGCCCAGCTCGCGCTCGAGTGACATGGCGGCAAAACCAAAGAGGTCTCCGCTCGCCATGCGCCTCCCCTCGGAGTCGCGCGACCCGTCGAGCACGGAGGACTGAACGTCCGCCGTCGCGAGCACGGCAACATACTCGCCCCCGGCATCCCTTATGGCGAGTACGGGCATCGTGTGGTCGGCAAACCCCCTGGGATTCGAGCCCAACCACCAGCCGGCAGGCGTCTCAATGTCGCGATTAACGTTCACGGGGCATTCGCCCTCCACAGTGGCGAGCGTGGCAGAGTGAATGCCCGCAACAGCGCGCTCGACAGCCGTGCGGGCGGCAGCGACGAGCGCTGCGCGATAGCGCTCGTTGCAATTGCGGATAGCATCGTCGGCAAGATGCCCGGAAGTGCGGACGTGAGGCATGGAAAACGTGTGGGTAGGAACCACCCAAGAATAAGCACCGCTGCAATTGGCGGCATCCTCAACAACCTCACGCAGATCGGCGAGTAGAGCCGGAGCGATCGAGGTGACCTCAAGCGAAAGGACGCAGGCGCGTCGCCCCGTCCCCTCGATGATAAGGGCACGGGCGAAGACCTCATGACGGAGTTCGTCGAAACCGTCGAACGGCAACACGTCCCCAAGATCGATGGCCACACGAGCGGCCCCAGCCCTCATCTCTCCTTCGCCCATGGCAGATACTCCCCTCTGATTGCCGCTCACTCGACACCGTACAGTTGCTGCGCCGTACCGCCAAGCACAAGGTCGCTGTCTGTATCGCTCAGATTTGCAGCGCGAACGCAGGCGACACCCTCGGTGAGCCACTCGCGTTTGACGGGATAGCTCGTGCCAAAAACAATATGGTCTGCACCCAGCACGTCAACCGCGCAGGCGAGGAGTGTCTTGCCCCAAGGCTGGGCATGGGACATGTCGAAATAGATGTTGTTCTCGAGGTGCCTGGAAACGGTCTCGGTATCGACCTGAAAACGGCCAGAAGCATCAGGGCGCTTGGGACCATGAGGCAGCAGCATCTCCTTGAACGCAAAGTATGCGCCGCCGAGCATGGAGTGGACCATCTTGATATTGGGATAGCGCTCAAAGAAATCACCAAAGATCTCTCGGCCGATCGCCGTAGTTTGGTCGACGCAGCGGCCATAAGAGCGGCGAAGGTTGTCGTACGCGAGAAGCGACTCGTTCTCGACCGGCACGGGAACATGGTGCACGTAAACGGTGACATGGCGTTCGTTCAGGTGCTCGAAAAAGCTCGAGAAGACCTGGTCGTCGAGATAGCGCTTGCCGTAGTGAGCGCAGAGCTGCACGCCCGCAAAACCATCGTCGAGCCTGCGGTCGAGCTCCTCCAAATTCGCTTTGGTGCCAAAGGGCGGCACGGCGACAAGCGGAATCAGACGGCCATTTGACGCCTTCGCGTCAGCAGCCATACCGTCGTTGAAACGCCGGCACATCTCGAGCGACATCCACTCGTGGCAGCCGGGGAGCTTGAGGATCGCCTTGTCGACCCCCGCCTCATCCATATCGGCCAAGCGCTTCTCGAGGGTATAGTCGCCCTCAATGTAGTTAAGACCCGGAGAACCGGCGGGCATCTCGATCACGATCTGTCGTTTGCCGGCGGAATTCATGGTCAGATAGCCTTCGGTGTCATAGGCGCGGGGTACCTCGGCCAAAAACTGTTCGCAGAGCGTCTCGTCATGAAAGATGTGCTCGTCGAACCAGTAGGAATTTGCATCGATAATCATTGGTTGGAACCGCCTTTCATCTTGTTGAAAACATTCTAGAAAAGCAGGTACCCGGACATCAATTCCAGCTTAAGCCCACTGTATTCCATTTTGGAATAGAACTTACCGCTCACACGCGAACCTCGCCCGCTCAACGAGACAAGCGCTAACAGCACGGGCTTAGACAGAAAACGGTCGGCCCGCATCCGTTGCGGGCCGACCGTTTCATTACAGGCTACCTTTGCCGTTACGCCTGGCGGTAATGATCGAAGAAGTCGGCGAGGTCTTCGAGCGACTCTTTGAGCACTTCCATGCGCGGCAGGTACACGATGCGGAAGTGGTCGGGCTCGGCCCAGTTAAAGCCGCCGCCGCGCGTGATCAGGATTTTCTTCTCGTGCAGCAGGTCGAGGGCGAACTGCTCGTCATCGGTGATGTTGAACTTCTTCACATCCATCTTGGGGAAGATGTAGAACGCCGCGCGCGGCTTAACCACCGAGATGCCGTCAATCTTGTTGAGCGCCTCATACACAAAGT
>OFMD01000932.1_pt1 | contig 20655 bp, 21 predicted proteins | sample 1541211 | NCBI WGS metagenome assembly OFMD01 (sample SAMN04209231, study PRJEB22552) | human gut metagenome | biome: gut; material: feces | host: Homo sapiens | place: USA: Oklahoma | reverse complement strand
TGGTCCAGGCAAATTCGATGTCGGCAGTTTCGGCGGAGCAGCCGTAGGCAGAAACCAATAGACTACCGTCCGTCTTGGCCGGGTTGCAGATATAATCGATGGCGGCCTTTAGGGTAGACTTGATAGGATGCGTCTTTGTAACTGCCATGGTGAACTGGATGGGTTATTTGAACGAATCTATGAGGATAACATTTCCGGGAAGCTGTCAGACGAACGCTTTGCCAAAATGTCCCAGCGTTACGAGGAAGAACAAGCGGAGCTATCCGGAAAGATCAAGGCACTCCGCAAAGAGCTGGACAAGCTCAACGGTGACGCTGTTTCCACGGATATGTTCCTGGCTACCGTCCGCAAGTACACCCGCGCCAAGAAGCTGACGCCCCGGATGCTGAACGAATTGGTCAACCACATTGAGGTTCACCAAGCCGAGAAAATCAACGGCGAATGGGTCCAGAAATTGACCATCTACTACAACTGTGTCGGTGCTCTGTTTATCCCGGATACCCCGTCTATGCCCGTGCCAGATGTAACTGTCAACACCCGCAGAGGTGTCTATGTCAGTTACGAACCGGCACAAAATGGGCAATAAAAATGACGGGTGTTCTCAAAGGATCAAATCCTATAAGAACACTCGTCATGGTACGCCAGAAGGGACTCGAACCCCCGACCTACTGATTCGTAGTCAGTCACTCTATCCAGCTGAGCTACTGGCGCATGCGCACCTCAAGTGCCTGGATATCATAGCACAGGGGGCGCAAAAAAGCAAGCCTTTTTTTTAGTTTCTGGAAAATTGCTCAAAAAATTTCCGGTAACCCAGATATCCCGGCACAAATGCAACTTTCGTTTGTCTTCGGGTATACTAGGCCTGAGGTGATGACTTTGAAGTACCCTGATATGTATGCTCTGCTGGCAGATGAGCCGGAGGCTCAGGCATATTTTGACACCCTGCCCGACTATATCCGGGAGCAAATGGAAACCCGCGCCCAGGGCGTCAACTCCCTGGACAGCTTGAAGGACTACGCGGAAAATCTCCTGCGTGGCGATGACTGAGCTTCTCCCTGAAAAATCAACTGCACACAGGAGGTATGAAACCCCATGACCAAGCACAGAAAGCAGCCTGTTCAAACGGATCCCCTGGCGAACTTCCAAGCAGCCAAAACCGATCCTCAGGGCAGCTGGACCGGCGTTCCTGCCGACCCGGACGAAGTTCCGGTCCAGGATGCCGACGATCTATAACAGAATCTCATCATTTTCCGGAGGGCGGTGATGAGACCCCATGGCGCTGCGCGCTTTCCCCAGAGGCACGTGCATACAACCAAAGGCCAGGAACGCCGAAAGCTATGCACTGGCGCGGCAGGGTGCGGTTTTGTTCCAGACGCGGCGTCCGTTGTGTCCGCTCTTCAGGGACTCCTGTACCGTCTTCCCTCTGGCAGACCTGACTTTTTTAAATTCCACTTGACAATCCCCTTTCCGCTATGGTAATCTACCCTTGGAAGTGGAGGGAAAATCCGGTACTTCCCCGCTTTTGCAACCGAATATCGGTATCGGATGAGTGGCCCGGGAGAGTTCGCCCGGTTGTGGGCGGAGCCGAAGGGGAATGCAAAAGCTCTCAGGCAAAAGGATCGGGCCATGACGATGCTCCGAAAAGCGCGGTTTTCGCGCGCCGAAGGTGCAACCTGATGGCCATGCCGCCAGGGAATCTCTCAGGTATCAGAACGGAGGCGCAAAGTATCTGTCGGGGTGCTTTGTGCCTTTTTTCCTTTCTGAACAAGCTCTTATGCTGCCATAAAAAAGAAGGAGGATCATTTCATGAGCGAACTCAAACGCACCCAGCTCTACGACGTCCATGTGCAGGCCGGCGCCACCATGGTAGATTTCGGGGGCTGGGAAATGCCCATCCAGTATCCCAGCGGCATTGTATCCGAGCACCTGTATACACGTCACGCCTGCAGCCTATTCGACGTGTCCCACATGGGCCGGCTGCTGGTGGAAGGACCGGACCGGCTGGCCTTTTTGCAGCATGTTCTCACCAGCAATGTAGCCGGGCTGGACCTGAACATGGCGCAATACTGCATCATACCCGCCCCCAACGGCAGCGCCGTGGATGACGCATATCTGTACCGCTTTGAGGAAGAGCGGTATCTGCTGGTGGTCAACGCCGCCAACACCGACAAAGACCTGGCCCACCTGGAGGCCGCCCGGCAGAAGTTTGACTGCACCCTCACCAACATCACAACCAAATATGCTGCCATTGCCGTCCAGGGCCCCAAGAGCAAAGAGCTGCTTCAGATTCTCTCCGGCGGCGTGGCAATTACGGAGCCCATGAAAAACGCTTTGAACACCCTGACCTTTGAGGGCCGCACCGTGCGGGTAGCCAAGACCGGCTACACTGGCGAGCCTCTGGGCTACGAGGTGTACATTGAAAGCGCCGAAGCTGCCTGGCTGTGGAACCGGCTGGTGGAGCTGGGCGCAAAGCCCGCAGGACTGGGCGCCAGGGACACTCTGCGTCTGGAAGCCGCTCTGCCCCTGTACGGTCACGAAATGGGTGCTGACCCCGAGGGCGCTCCCATGCCCATCTTTGCTGTGCCCCTGGCCAAATTTGCTGTCAGCTTTGCTCCCCAAAAGGGAGACTACATCGGCCGGGCTGCCCTGGAGCAGCAATATGCCGCCTTCCGCCGGGTCATGAATCGGGATTTCACCGACATAGCTGACCTGCCCCGGCGCATTCAGCCCATCACACTGCTGGACCGGGGCGTGATGCGGGCCGGTATGCCCGTCTACCGGGGCGACCGCCAAATCGGCTGGGTCACCAGCGGCACCATGGTCCCTTACTACCGCGCCGAGGGGGAAGGCCTGCAAACTGTCATTCTGGACGAAACCGCCAAGCGGGCCATCGGACTGTGCTACATTGACAGCGACGTGCTGGAAGACGACCAGGTGGAAGTGGACATCCGCGGTAAGCGGCTCAAGGCTGTGATTCCCCCCTACCATATGCGTGTGGATACCCCGCCCTATGCCCGGCCCATTCTCTACGGCCTGGATCATCTGACTACCGCTACCGGCACCGGCAACCGGGTTGCCGACGCAACTGATCTGCTCCATCGGGCAGCCGAGAACCATGTGTGGCGGCAGAAGCAGTGCATCAACCTGATTCCCTCGGAGAATACCCCCAGCCGGGCCGTACAGCTGCTGTGTGCCTCTGATCCCGCTTTCCGGTACGCCGAGCATAAAAAAATTAAATCCTTCTACGACAAAGACGTCTTCTATTATCAGGGCACTGAGTTCATCGACCGGGTGGAGCAGCTGCTGGTGGAGCAGATGCGTCAGTATCTGGGCTGCACCGAGGTGGAAACCCGGGCCATCAGCGGCCAGATGTCCAATATGGCCACCTTCTCCGCCCTCATGGACTGGAAGAACCGGCTGGACCGGAAGCACGACCCTAAGCGTCTGGGCTATATCCTCAACAACCACATCATCAAGGGCGGCCACCTGTCCGCACAGCCCATGGGCGCTCTCCACGACTATGTGGCCATTGACCCCGTGACTGAGCGCCACGCCGTGGTGAACTTCCCCGTCTGCAAGGACAATATTTACAAAATCGATGTGGAGGAGACCAAAAAGGTCATCGCCCAGTACCGGCCGGAGCTCATCATCTTCGGCAAGAGCATGGTGCTCCATCGTGAGCCTGTGGCCGCCATCCGGCAGTTCGTGGATCAGGAGAAGATCCCCACCACCATTATGTACGATATGGCCCATGTCCTGGGGCTTGTGGGCGATCACTTCCAGAAGCCCTTTGAAGAGGGCGCCGAAATTGTCACCGGCTCCACTCATAAGACCTTCTTCGGTCCCCAGCGGGGCGTGATCGGCGTCAACTACAAAAAGGAAGACCTGAAGTACGGCCTCTGGGAGACCATTGAATCCCGCGTCTTCCCCGGCAGCGTCTCCAACCACCATCTGGGCACCCAACTGGCCCTCCTGATGGCTGCCTATGAAATGAACCAGTTCAAGGACAGCTACCAGAAGGCCATTGTAGAAAACGCCAAGTATTTTGCCAAGTGCCTGAAGGCACAGGGCCTGGATGTAGCCGGCGACCCCGCCATAGATTACACCGAGACCCACCAGGTCATTGTCTCCGTGGGTTATGGCACCGGTCCTCAAGTGGCTCAGCGGCTGGAGCAGAACAATATCATTGTCAACTACCAGGCCACTCCCGACGAAGAGGGCTTCACCGCCTCCGGCGCACTGCGTATGGGTGTCTCCGAAATGACCCGGTTCGGCTTCGGCCAGAAGGAGTTTGCTCAGCTGGCCGAGCTGATGGCTGACTGCATCCTGCGCAACCGGGACGTGTCTCAGGATGTGGCACGCCTGCGGGCGGAGCACCCGGAGATGGGCTACTGCTTCTCTGGTCAGGAATTTGACAACGCACTCAGCGAGCTGGCCGGTCAGATTGGCCTGTAATACTTTGCAATACATAGGAGATATAACCTTATGAGTGAACTCAAGCTCACACCATTACATGACACCCATGTAGCGGCAGGCGCCACCATGGTGGACTTTGGCGGATGGGAAATGCCCATCCAGTACCCCAGTGGCATTGTGGCCGAGCATCTGAATACCCGCCGGAATTGCGGGATCTTCGACGTGTCCCACATGGGCCGCCTGATCATTGAAGGCCCTGACCGGGTAGCATTCCTGCAAAAGGTGCTTTCCAGCAATGTGGAGGCTTTGGCAGTTGGCCGTGCCCAGTATTGCATCATACCCGCTCCTGACGGAAGCGCCGTGGACGATGCGTATCTGTACCGCTTTGAAGAAGACCGGTACCTGCTGGTGGTAAACGCCTCCAATACAGACAAGGATCTGGCCCATTTTGCCACAATCGCACCGGCGTACCAATGCACCATTACGGACATCACCGGCGCCTCCGCCTCCATCGCCCTCCAGGGACCTGACAGTGAACAGCTTCTGCAAACCCTCTCCGGCTGCAGCTTCATCACCGGACCGAAGAGAAACGACCTCAATACCCTGCAGGTGGAAGGCCGCACCGTTCAGATTTCCAGAACCGGCTACACCGGTGAGCCCATAGGGTATGAGCTGTTTTTGAGCAACGAGAATGTGGTGTGGCTGTGGAACCGGCTTGTGGAACTGGGCGCCATGCCCACCGGCTTGGGCGCCCGGGATACTCTGCGTCTGGAAGCATCTCTGCCTCTGTACGGTCATGAGATGGGCCTGGACCCCGAGAGCAAGGCCATTCCCGTTTTCGCCGTGTCCCTGGCCAAGTTCGCTGTGAGTTTCCTGCCGGAGAAGGGTGATTTTGTGGGCCGTAAGGCACTGGAAGAGCAATTTGCTGCGTATCAGCGGATTGTCGCCAAGGACTTCTGTGATATCGCCGTCCTTCCCAAGCGCATCGTGCCCATCGCACTGGTGGATCGAGGCGTTATGCGGGCCGGTATGCGGGTCTACTGCCACGGCCAGGATGTGGGCTGGGTCACCAGCGGCACCATGGTTCCCTATTATCAGTTCAACGGCGACGGCCCCGAGGCCACGCCTACAGACGCCACCGGCAAACGCTCCATCGGCTTTGCCTACATCTCCAGCGCCATCACCAAGGACGACACGGTGGAAATTGACGTGCGCGGCAAGCGGCTCAAGGCCAAGCTCACCACACGCCATATCCGTCAGGATCTGCCGCCCTACGTCCGCCCTGTTCTCTAATCAAATGCCCGCCTCTTGGCAGGTATCTATATCACACACATTTTAGGAGGAATAACATTATGAACTATCCTAACGACCTGAAGTATTCCAAATCCCACGAGTGGGTCAAGACCGAAGACGGTCTCACCCTGGTAGGTATTTCTGACTTTGCCCAGGACGCCTTGGGCGATGTGGTGTTCATCAATCTGCCCGGTGAGGGCGACCAAGTCACCGCTGGTGAGGCCTTTGGCGATGTGGAATCCGTGAAGGCCGTCAGTGACCTGGTGAGCCCGGTTACCGGCGTGGTTGCAGCCATCAACGAAGAGCTGCTGGATGCTCCGGAAATGCTCAACAGCGATCCCTACGGCGCATGGATCATGAAGGTGGAAAACGTCACCGAGTCAGAAGAGCTGCTGGATGCCAGCGATTACGAAGCCTTCTGCGCTGAGGCGTAATTCTATGGGGAGCTATATACCTGCCGCACCGGCGGAGCAGCGGGAAATGCTGGAGGCCATTGGCCTCCGGGATTTCCGGGAGCTGTACCGGGATGTACCGGAGTCCATGTACCTGGATCGCCCTCTGGACATTCCCGCCGGCATGAGCGAGCTGGAAGTGGGCCGGGCCCTTCAGGCCATGGCGGCGAAAAATCAGGTGTTTTCTACCATCTTGCGGGGTGCAGGGGCCTATGACCACTACATTCCCAGCATCGTCAAATATATCCCCGCCAAGGAGGAATTCCTCACCGCCTATACCCCCTACCAGGCGGAAATGAGTCAGGGCCTTCTGCAGTCCATTTTTGAATATCAGACCATGATCTGCCAGCTGACCGGCATGGACGTATCCAACGCCTCGGTGTACGATGGCGCCACCGCCGCCGCAGAAGCAGCCGCCATGTGCCGGGAGCGGAAGCGCCGGGTGACTTTGGTGTCCGCTGCGGCCCATCCGGACGTGATCAATACCATTGCCACCTATTGCTACGGCACCGGCGACGAAATGCGCTTGGTTCCTGTCAAAGACGGCAAAACCGACCCGGAGGCCCTCCGGGAGCTGCTCACCGCCGACGTAGCCTCTTTCTATGTTCAGCAGCCCAATTTCTTCGGCCAGCTGGAGGACGCGGAAGCTCTGGGCCAGCTGGTTCATGAGGCGGGCGCCATGTATATCATGGGTTGCAACCCCATTGCCCTGGCCATCATGAAAACCCCCAGGGACTGCGGCGCCGACGTGGCCGTGGGCGAAGGCCAGCCTTTGGGTCTGCCCCTGGGCTATGGCGGCCCCTACCTGGGCTATATGGCCACCACCAGCAAGCACATGCGGAAGCTGCCAGGGCGTATTGTGGGCGAAACGGTAGACAGCAAGGGCGAAACCGCCTACGTTCTGTCTCTCCAGGCCCGGGAACAGCACATCCGCCGGGAGAAGGCCAGTAGCAACATCTGCTCCAATGAGGCCCTGTGCGCCCTTACGGCCAGCATCTACATGGCTACCATGGGTCCCCAGGGCATGGCTGAGGTTGCCCGGCAGTCCATGGCCAAGGCCCACTACCTGGCCAAGGGTCTGTGCGCCATAGAAGGCGTCACCCTGCGGTACAGCGGTCCTTTCTTCCACGAGTTCCTCACAGACCTGCCCAGGGGCGAGCAGGTGCTGGCAGCCCTGGAGCAGGCCGGCATCCTGGGCGGCCTGCCGGTGGAAGGCGGCATCCTGTGGTGCGCCACTGAAAAGGCCTCCAAGGAAGCGCTGGATCAGACCATTGCCATTGTGAAGGAGGTGCTGGCCCAATGAAGCTGATTTTTGAGAAAAGCGTGGCCGGCCGTCGCTGTGCCATACTGCCTGCCTGCGATGTAGACCCTGTGGAGCTGCCGGAGGGCTTTGCCCGGACAGAGGCACCGTCCCTGCCGGAGATGAGCGAAACCGACATTTCCCGTCACTACAGCGAGCTGTGCCGGAAGGTCCACGGCGTAAACTGCGGTTTCTACCCCCTTGGCTCCTGCACCATGAAGTACAATCCCCGGATTGACGAAGAAATGGCAGCCCTGCCCGGCTTTGCCGGCATGCACCCCCTGACGCCCAAGCACGCTGCTGCTGGCTGTCAGGAGGTGCTGGAGACCGCCAAACGGTATCTGTGTGAAATCACAGGCATGGCGGATATGACCTTCCAGCCCGCCGCTGGCGCCCATGGCGAGTTCACTGGCGTTCTGCTCATCAAGCAGTACCATGAGGCCCAGGGCGACCACCGCCGCACCAAAATCATCGTCCCGGACTCTGCCCACGGCACCAACCCCGCCACTGCAGCCATGTGCGGCTATCAGGTGGTGAACATCCCCTCCGCCCCCAACGGCTGCGTGGATTTGGAGGCCCTTCGGAAGGTCCTGGGGGATGACACTGCCGGTCTGATGCTCACCAACCCCAACACCGTTGGCATCTTTGATGAGAATATTCTGGAAATCACCCGCCTGGTTCACGAGGCTGGTGGCCTGTGCTACTACGACGGTGCCAACCTCAACGCCGTGATGGGTGTGGTCCGCCCTGGCGACATGGGATTTGACTGCATCCACCTGAACCTGCACAAGACCTTCGCCACCCCCCACGGCGGCGGTGGACCCGGCGCAGGCGCCGTGGGTTGCAAGGATTTCCTGGCAGCCTATCTGCCCCAGTCCGTCACCCTGGACGGCCCCGGCAGAAAGCAGGTCCGGAGCTTTGCCGGCAACTTCCTGGTGGTGGTCCGGGCCCTGGCCTATCTCATGACCCTGGGCCGGGAGGGCGTGCCGGAAGCCGCCTGCAACGCGGTACTCAACGCCAACTACCTCATGCAGAAAATCAAGGGCACCTTCACCCCTGCCTTTGACCGGATCTGCATGCACGAATTTGTCCTGGATCTGTCGGAGTTCAAGAAGGAGACCGGTGTATCCGCCCTGGATGTGGCCAAGTCCCTCATTGACTACGGCATGCATCCGCCCACAATGTACTTCCCCCTTATTGTCCACGAGGCCCTGATGCTGGAGCCCACGGAAACAGAAAGCCGGGAAACTCTGGACTGGGCTGCCGAGGTGTACCGCAAGCTGTACGATTTGGCTCACACAGATCCGGACTGGATGCATGGCGCACCTCACAACGCCCAAATTGGCCGGCCCGATGAGGTCCGCGCCGCCCGGAATCCCGTGCTGCGGTATGAAAAGCCATGATCCAGCAGCTGAAATTATATGAGGGGCAAAGTTTTGACCCCCATTACAATTTAGCTGTAGAAGAGTACCTGCTGCAGACCGTGGAGCCCGACTGCTGTATTCTTTATTTGTGGCAAAATCAGAATACCGTGGTCATTGGCCGGAACCAAAACGCCTGGAAAGAGTGCCGCACCACCCTTCTGGAAGAAGAGGGCGGCCACCTGGCCCGGCGTCTGTCCGGCGGCGGAGCCGTGTTTCATGATCTGGGGAACCTGAATTTCACCTTCCTGGTTCCCACAGACTGTTATGACCTGGAAAAGCAGCTGTCTGTCATCCAGCTGGCCTGCCGGAGCTTTGGCATCGAATCGGAGCGGTCGGGACGGAACGACATTCTGGCAGGCGGTCGCAAGTTCTCTGGGAATGCCTTCTATCGAAGCGGTGACCGCTCTTACCACCACGGCACCCTGCTGGTAGACGTGGACATGGCCCGCATGAGCCGGTATTTGAACCCATCCAAAGCCAAGCTGGAAGCCAAGGGTGTGGACTCTGTCCGCTCCCGGGTGGTAAATCTCAAAGAGCTGGCGTCTGAAATGACGACAGACCGGCTCAAGGAAGAAATGGCAAATGCGTTCCAGCAGGTTTATGGTCTGCCCTGCAGTCAGATCATGTCCCAGGAACTGGATAGCGCCACGCTGGAGGCAATCTACCGGCGCAACTGTAGCTGGGAATGGAATTACGGCAAGCAGCTTCCTTTCACCTTTAGCTGCCAAGGGCAATTCCCCTGGGGCGGCATTCAGCTTCAGCTCCTGGTAGAAGGCGGCCTTGTTCAAAAAATCCAGGTCTATTCCGACGCTATGGACTGGGAGATTGCTCCGGCCCTGGAGCGCGCCCTCCATGGCTGCCGCTTTGCCTTGACGGAGCTGTGTCAAGCAGTCCGCAAGAGCTGCCCAGAGCAGGCAGAAGCCCTCTGTCACATGCTGGCCGAGCAGGGGATCTAGCCAATCGCGTTGGGCTGACTCCGTCAGCTGACACATCCAAATATTTCTCTGATCCTCAGGGGGTACCGCAACAGCTGGTTGCTGCGGTACCCCCTCTCAATTCCTATATGACGCCCTTACCTGGACAGCCCTCCTGTAAAGTCGCCCCCCATTCCCCCCTCCGATTTCGGAAAATTTCCATGGGAACGCAAAAAAAGTTCTTGCCAATTTGCCCCGGGTGTACTATAATATGCATGTTGCCGGTTCCCTCGCGAGTGAAAACATGTTTGGGATCCGGTTGACCACAATATGCCGGTGTGATGGAATTGGTAGACGTAGTGGACTCAAAATCCACCGCCAGCGATGGCGTGCCGGTTCGAGTCCGGCCACCGGCACCACGTTGGAGCAAGCTCTATATCGCTTGCTCCGACTTTTTTCAAAAGTCAGAGCGCGCTCATGCCGCTGCTCCTCCTTTCCAAATCGAACCCACTTCGCTGGGCTTCGATTTAGTTTTGGGTACAGACCTGAAACAACGGCATCTATAGTGTTGTGATGTTACAAAAATCGACACACAGTGGGCGGTGTCCTTCTCCGCTTTGGAGAAGTCATAGTCCAGCTGTTGCACCATCTCTATGGCTTTCCCGTCGTAAAACCGAAGCCCCTTCTTCTGAGAATGAGCGGCCCGGGCAAACAGGGTCTGCAGCATGGTCTCCGGAACCCCTTGAATATTTACTTTTTCCATCTCGCGTCATTCCTCCTGGCTGGGCACCGGGCGCTCCACAAGGCCATAACAGCAAACCAGATCATCATACTCTCGCTCATCAGTCCGTTGGTAAAGGCCAGCCGAAGGGGGCAGTCCGGCATCAGCAGGGTGATCAGCTTCAACAGAAGATAGAAGATCAACGGATTGGACAAAGCCATGCCCCTTGGAAAAACGCTCTTTCCCCGGGCCAATATCCAAAACCAATAGAGATAGGGCGGAAGCATCAGCACCTCACTGACGATCACGAGCCAGGACAGGTGGGCAAACAACGCCTCCGATACGGGGACGGCAGCGGCGGCATACCCGTTGCCGGACATCCAGGCAAACCCGTACAAAATCATGATGTAAAACAGGTGTAGGCACAGCCAGGGCGTCAGACTGAACGCCGTCAGATAGCGATATGTGTTTCGCTGTCTCTCTTCTTTCAGAAAGTCCGCGATGGCAAACAGGGCGATGCCATAGAACAGGATGCCGGGAAACGCCAGCGCCATGGCAAGGGCGTTCCGCCAGGGCGCGATGTCTGCCACGCCCGCCGTCAGCCAGGATATGCTTCCCGTATGCGCCGTGTCCCCATAAATCATCAGCCAATCCCCGGCGCCGAAGCAAATGCAGCCCAGGATGCCGCACACCAGCGCGGCAACGGTTTTTCTGCCATCCATTGTGGGTGTTGTCATCTGTCTCGCCCCTTCCTTCCCGGAAACCACGGAATACAGCGGTTGACCCGCCCGCAGTAGTCCTTATATGCCGGTCCATGCAGTGCCTCCAGCCATTTTTCTTCCATATGATTCATTAACACTGTTAAGTAAAACCAGTACACCATCTCCTTTCCCCGGAACATGCGGGACATAAACCTTTTCTGAAATTCAGACGCCTGTTTGGACATAGGCTGCTTCCCCTCCTGACTGGTTATAAAATTGTACAGATCCACGCAAGCGGCGCGGCAAGAAACGGAAATATAATAATTCTCGCAAGCTGCTCCTTGCGATTAAAGCCAAACTGGCTGTAGCCCGCGCATCCTTCTGTTTCTGGGTAAAAATGCTGGAAAAGTGGGACTTTGTCAGCATAAACCAATCGAAACAAATAATATCAAAGGCCTTCATCAGGTACAGCATGGCCAAAAATCTGCCAAAAAAGCCCCAGGTCTTTGTCATTTTTCTTCCGGCTGGCCGCCACGCTTTCGGCGGAATGATCCTGACCATCGGCCTTGCCCTTCTGGCAGCGCTTCAGCAGGACGGCAAGATTCGCGCCGCCCCCGCAGCCCACATCCAGCACATAGGCGCCCTCCGACAGCGGCAGATGGGGCATGGCCAGTCAGACAGGCGCTTATGCCCGTTGTTTATGCCAAACAGCATCACCTCCCCCCAGAAGCCCTGAGGTTTTCTCGTGTCCTGTAAGATTTGATTCAGCATGGTTTCGTCACGCTCCTTTTTTGCACCGGAAGCAGGCCATAGATTCCACCGTTTCCAGCGTTACCTCCGCGTACAGTTCCTTCAGTCGCTGGCGTAGGCTGTCCGCCGTCTCAAAGGGTGGGGTGAAAAATCCCTTTGGGGTGTAGATTTTGTCGATGAACCAATCTGTTCGACGGTTCTCGCCTTTGATGTAGAAGCAGCCACAGAAGGTGCCGCCGGGCTTTAACACCCGAAAGGTCTCTCGGTAAGCTGCCTTCTTGTCTGGGAAGGCGTGAAAGCCGTTCAGGGACAGCACCAAATCGAAGCTACCATCGGCAAAGGAAAGTTTCCCCACATCCCCCTGCACGAAAGTCACGTTCTTCGGCGCACGGCGCTTTGCCCGCGCCATCATGTCCGGGGAGTAGTCCAGGCACGTAATACCGGCATCGGGCAGCGTCCGGTAGACCGGCATGGTCAGCACGCCGGTGCCCACTGGCACCTCCAGCAGCCGCCCGGAAAAATGCTCCGGGATGCCGGAGAGCGCCCGCTCCAGATAGCGATCGTTTTTCTCCTTGTCCATATTCCAGACCAGTCCGCACACAACTTTTCCCAACAGAGTGGAGCAGGTGATCATGCCGTCGTAGAATGTGGCCTCATTGCCTAACATCCTATAGGCGGTTTTAATTTCATCGTGCTGGCTCATTTGTCATTTCTCCCTCTGACGGCCGTGCGGTCAACCCCGCTTAGCCGCCGTCCTGCCGTCAATTCTTATCTTCTGGTTTCAATTGTTCCCGGTCTCCCGTAATGAAATAGTCACAGCAGCCCCCGCCGGAGGCGATGGTCTGTTCCCGGTGCAGGACGCCATGCTGAAAGCCGATCATCACCTCGTCCAGCTCACACAACAGGGGCATCAGCTCCTCCACGCCCAGCCTTTTACAATAGGCGCAAATGGGGCAGCGGGTGATGCGGTAATAACAGGCCTCCTCGTAAGGCTTACCCACAAAATCCACTTTGAAAGAATTGGGATACCGCCGCTCCCGCTCCGGCGTGTACCATTTCACATACTTCAAAATGCTCTTCTGGTTGGACAGCTTGCCCTGCGGCGTGTTCAGATCCACCATGGAGAAATAAAACTTCACACGGTACAAGCTCCGGCGCATCATCTCCTGAACGATCTCCGGCGCAATTCTCTTGCCACTTGCGATGTAAGGCGCTACAAAGGCAAGCGCAAATAACTCGTTATAGGCCATGGGATTTCCAGCTCCGATGTCATCGGCATCCAAGACAAGTTTTTTATACAGGTTGCACGCCTTCTTCATTGTGTCTCTGGCAAAGTACTGACCGTATCGCTCAGTTAGGACTTTTTTCATCGTTCCACGGAACAGCCGAAAGTAGAAACCATTGTATTTCATGCACTTGTCTCCTTTCCAACAGCTTGCACCATAAACCTCCGGCGTGGCAAAATCACGGATACAAAAGGTCTCTTTTTTACCAAGCCGCAAGAATATGGCTCAATTTCTCGTCAATGTCGATCCGTGTGGCCCTGCATTCCTTTGGGAACTGTCGGGCGGCCCGAAACGCGATTTTTATCAAAAGACTGGACCCCACGGGAAACATACGCTTTATCATTTCCTCCGGAAACACAAAGTGCGTTCCGTGCCGGTACAGCAGCATTTCATATTCACTCTCATGGGGAAGTGATCTCAGTCGTTCGTCCATCCGGCGGATGTATTTGCAGGTGTCCCAGAGCACATCGTCCTCGGCACCTACAAAAACGATTTTACCCCGGATGTTCTCAATTTTGATCTTCTCTGCTTCCCGCACCGGATGTCTCCGCTCGGACTCCTCGAACATCCTGCGGCTTGCGATCATATCGCCGCCTTCCTTGGACTCCTTTCGGATCATCTGCCAATACTGGGGGTGGCGGTAGGCGTAGGGCAGGTATGGAAGCGGTTTTCCCCGATAGGAAAGGGTGGACTCCCCATTGCCGGGATGCTCCCTTGCACCGTCCTTCCCATCCTGATAGAAGCCCTCCATAACAAAGTCACAGGGCGTCATAGCGATAGTAAGGGAGATATCTTTATAATAAGAGGCCGCCACCAAGGCCAGCATCCCCGTGGTGGATGCGCCAACAATGCCGATCTTTCGGTTTCCTATGGATTTGATTGCCTCAATGGCTCGTTCGATCCGCTCCAGCGGATAGTTATGGTGACCGTAATCCTTTTTGGCTGGAGACATCGTCATAACATTGCACCCCCGGTGATGGAGCCACTTCACGGCAGATACCGCCATGCGGTCATCAATGGCATCCCCCAGCATAGCAATCATGCACCGGTTTGAAGGATCTTTGCTTTCAAAATAGGCCCCATAGAAGCCCTCCTTTTCCACGCCGTAATACACTTTTTTCATTTTCATTTCTCCCATCATTTGCATAGCAGCACCAGGACTATAGTCAATTGGTTTTATCGTATCGACATACGTTTTGATAAGCATTTTAAGCTCCCTCTATAGCACATTGCTTTTCACTGTTTCTTGTATTCCCGGAGCAACAACCCGCTGAACACAAAGCACAGCAACCCGCCGCCGCACAAAAGGCCAAGATAGCATGTTCCACGCAGGTCTTTCATCAACGCAATCGCCAGGGCAAGCAAGGAAAAGACCGCCCCTGCAAGCCCTCCGAAGGTCAGCGCACCAAAACCGCGATATAAACGCCTTCGGGGCAGCACACGATCCAGCTTCTGAATCCGCTCACTAATCAGTTCAATAACCCCGACCACCATGGCAGCAGCGCAGAGCAAATTCAAAATGAGAAATGCTGAAATTGCGTTGTTTCCTGTAATCTCCGGTCGTTTGACGGCGCACAGAATCAGCCCTGCCAGAAAGGCAATCCAACCGGCATTTCCAGGCAGGTCATAGGCGATCCATCTGGCATCCCTGATTTTGGATTCATACATAAAGCACATCCTCTATTCTTTCTCCATTTCACAACAGCTTCGTACTTCATCGGCCCATTTCTCTGGATGGCAAATCAGCAGTTCCTCGTGCTGCATATCATGGCGGCGGATGTCGGAGCTTTTGAAGTGCTGAAGGTAGCGCGCTTCATATTGCGTACCCATCTTCACAGCGTAAAAGATATGTACTGTGGTGCCAGAAACGGAAATGCCGTCTTCCAGCGGCGTCACCAAATCGGAATAGAACTGATTGAAAATGCTTTCCTTCCGGACAAACTTCATATTCTCCGCACCAACGCCAAACATCTCCAGCATCCGATCCATGTACGCACGTTCCTCCTGGGGCTTCTTTTCCAGGCGCTTCTGCATCCAGTCGGGTAGCTTCCCCTTCTGGAAAATACGGTACAGCACATGGGAGACCAGTTTGGCCCGGAGCCGCGCGGACAGTCCGCCGCTCTGGTCCAAATCAGAGCTGCCCAGAATGGCGTGATCAATCTGAATATTCCCGCGCTGGAGCAGCAGACCAACAAAGGAGCCGCCCATGGAGCAGCCGTAGGCCGCTCGGATATGCCCGCCAAAGTGCGCCTGTATGTAATCCTCGATTTTTGCGGTTTCCGTCAACATGTCCTGAAATACCGTCTGTTCCGTCTCATCAAAGCCGTCATAGGATACGCAGACCACACGAAAGTCTCGTGCCAACAACGGTACCACCGACCCAAAGTTGCGCTTCCAGTGGCAGCATGTCCCCGGCAGCAGGAAAAGCACAGGCTTTTGAGGATTTCCAAATAAATAAAATTTCACACCGCTCTCCTCTTTTTAAAAATAGGTTAGCAATAACTAACTATTATCCTTAAAATTGACCGCTCCGCAGAGCAGCACATCTCATTTTCCACCCCCAAACGCTTGCGCCCCAAAGGGTTTGGCCAATCTTCTTTTTATTATAACGATACGTTTTCTCTGTGTCAAGAACGCAATGTCGTTTTTCTGTGTGCTATATGTAGGTTTGTCAATGATGAGTTACAGACTTTGGGAGCCTTCCAGTTGAGTGGCTTCATGGGGAATTGGATGCATTCTATGGCATATGGGGACTGTTTTACCGCCTGGCTACGGTACAGAGCGGGCAATGATAAGAGATAACTCATGTAAAAATGCCTGGATTGCTTCTGCTTTCCAGGCATTTTCTGCGCTATGGTGTGTATGGGAAACGTTACACCTTCCACCCGGAAGCCTGACGGCGCTCCACCACGAACCGGCGGTAGATACCGTCCTGTCCCACCAGCTCCTCGTGAGTGCCCCGCTGAACGATTTTTCCGCCGTCTACTACGAAAATACAGTCAGCATTACGAACGGTTTTCAGCCGATGGGCGATCATGATCACCGTCTTATCGTGGGTCAGCTCCTGAATGGCCTCTACCAGATCTTTCTCGTTCTCGGGATCCACATTGGCGGTGGCCTCGTCTAAAATGATGATGGGCGCGTCCTTCATAATGGCCCGGGCAATGGTAATGCGCTGACGCTCACCGCCGGAGATAGACGCCCCGCCCTCGCCGATCACCGTGTCATAGCCTTTCGGCAGGGCCTTGATGAAGTCGTGGCACCGGGCCTTTTTCGCGGCGGCAATGACTTCCTCCATAGAGGCATCCGGCTTGCCGAACCGGATGTTGTTGGCAATCGTGTCGGAGAACAGGTAGGTGCGCTGGAACACAAAGGAGAAGTTGCGCATCAGGCTGTCGTAGCTGTACGCCCGGACGTCCCGGCCTCCCAGGGTGACCCTGCCGCCCTGCACATCCCAGAAGCGGGCCATCAGGTGGCACAGGGTGGTCTTGCCGCTGCCGCTGGGGCCCACAATGGCCACTGTGGTCTTTTCGGGAATGGTCAGAGAGACATCGTCCAGAATCTTCTTTTGATCATAGGAAAAATCCACATGCTCCAGAGCAATGTCACAGCGCTCCGGGAGAATGTCCTGCCCGTCAATGTCCATAGGCGGCACATGCAAAATCGCGTTGGCCTTTTCCACGCCGATGTCGATGGAGCGGAACAAGGTGGAGTAACTGCCCGCGCTGTCCAGTTGCTCAAAGAGGATAAAGGAGCAGATCAGCATCATCAGGCACATAGCCAGAGGCATGGTTCCGTTGAAGTAAAAGGCCAGTGCCGAGGCGCACACAGCCACACCTGTGAATTTATTTGCCAAGAATTGCAGGAAAGTGAAGATCACCGACGGCACCTCCATGCCGAAGGCGGCCTTGCGGCACTCGTCCACGGCATCGCCCACCTGGGTGGTGCTGTCCTTGGTCAGATCAAAATTCTTGACCTCCGCGATGCCCTGCACATACTCCAGCACCTTGGCAACCAGCCGCTCGTCTGCGTTGAACTTACGCTGGGAAACAGTCTGCTCGTTCCGCTGCATCAGGGTGTTGACCAGAAAAAACACCAGCAGGCCGGCCAGTGTGACCAAGCCCACCCGCCAGTCGGAGATCAGCATCATCATGGCGATGACGCCGGCGGTGAGAAAGCCCTTGGTGGTCATCATGATCACCCGGGTGGCGATGTTGGCCATGTTCTCCATGGTGTTGGTGGTGACGGAGGCCACCTCCCCCAGGCTGTTGGCGTTGAACCAACCCATGGGAAGATACCGCAGGTGCTCGGCGATCTCAATACGCTTATTAGCGCAGGTTCGGTATCCGCCCCGGGTCTGGAGCATGGTGGACTTCATATTGATGGCGATGCTCACCAGCACCGATCCCACCACAATGGCAAGGCTGCTCCACAGGGTAGTCGTGGTCACGTTGTTTTCCAACAGCGCCACGATCACAATGTATGCAGCCGGGATGCGCATGGCGGTGCAGATGGCGCTGAGCACGCCCAGCCAGATGGCCGCAGTAAACAGCTTGCGGTTGTCCTCTCCGCAGAAGTTGAAGAATTTTTTCAGCGTTTGCAGCATTTACGCCACCTCCCCGTCATTGTCTTTGACGCTGATGTGGGCTTCCCACATGTTCCGGTAAAGCGGGCAACCCTCCAGCAGCTCCGCCTGGGTGCCCTGAGCGGCAATTTTGCCGTCCTCCACCACAAAGATGCGGTCGGCGTCTGCCACGGTGGACAGCCGATGGGCGATGACCAGCAGCGTTTTGCCCTGAATCAGCCGCGCCAGCGCCGATTGAATCACCGCCTCGTTCTCCGGATCCGTGTAGCTGGTGGCCTCATCTAGAATGATGATGGGCGCGTCTTTCAGCATGGCCCGGGCAATGGAGATCCTCTGGCGTTCGCCGCCGGAGAGATGTCCGCCGGAAGCGCCGCAGACGGTTTGATAACCGTGCTCCAGGTTCATGATAAATTCATGGCAACCGCATTTCTTCGCCGCGGCGATGACCTGCTCGTCTGTAGCCCCCTTGCGGCCCATGCGGATGTTGTCCATGACGGACAGGTCAAACAGGTAATTGTCCTGAGATACATAGGCAATGCGGCTGGTGCACTCCTGCAGGGGCAGGGTGCGGATATCCACGCCGCCCAGCAGGATGCTGCCGCTATCCACATCCCACAGGGAAGCCACCAACCGGGCAATGGTGGATTTGCCGCTGCCGCTGGGCCCCACCAGAGCGTTTACCGTACCCGGTTCAATGCGCAGGCTGACCCCGTGGAGCACTTCTTTTTCACCATAGGCAAAGCGGACGTCCTTCAGCTGGATGGAGTTGTCCTTTGGCTGGGAGGAGGCAGTTCCGGGGCGGTGCAGATCCTCCTGCTCCAGAATGTCCGCCACCTCGCCGACGATGGTACCCAGCTGGGCCAGATCGTCCGTATAGGAATAGGCGGTGATCAGGGGCTGCATGACGCCGAAGGAGAGCACAATCACCGAAATCAATTGGTCCGCCGCCAGGCTGCCGTTCATAGACAGCAGACAGCCGATGGGCAGGATGCCCACCAGTGTGGAGGGGAAAATGGCCATGCCGGCCGACTGGCCGAAGATGCAGCTGCGCATCCAATCGATGAAGCAGTCCGCGCCCTCCTTGGCCGCCGATACGAACCTGGCATAGCTGGTCTTGGATTGCCCGAAGGCTTTGATGACCTCGATGCCGTTGATGTACTCCACCGCCGTGTCGTTCAGGTTTTTGGTGGCGGTGACCGCCCGATGGAATTTGGCCTCATAGCCGTTGAACATGGTCATAAAGCACAGAATCCCCAGCGGCAACACGACCAGCATGGACAGCCCCATGCGCCAGTCCACAGTAAACAGCAGCACCAGCACGGCAATGGCTCCCACGATGTTGGAGGTCATTTCCGGCACGATATGGGCCAGGGTGGTTTCAACAGAGTCCACCCGCTCTACGATGACATTCTTATAGGAGCCGGAGGGCTTTTCCAGCACCGTCCCCAGGGGCAAGGTGGCCAGCTTATTCAGCAACCGCATCCGGATGTTCGCCAGCACATGAAAGGTGGCGTGGTGGGACAGGGTGGTGGAGACGGCGTGCAGCACGTAGCGCAGCACCCACCATGCCCCCATGACCAAACAGCGGTTCAGGCACCAGGCTTGCTCCGCCGTGCCGTTCATCAGGGCGTGGATCAGCTCAATCATAATCAGGTATGGCGTCAGAGAGCAGGCCACCCCTGCCAGGGCAATCAGTACGCTGAACAGGTACTCCCATCTGCGGGGGGCCGCCAGCTCCATCAGCCAGGAGACCGGCGAACGCTTCTGTCCGGCTTTCTTGTTCATATCAGTTCCTCCTTTTAAGTTAGTTAATGCTAACCGTTTTTCTTAACAAAAGGGGAATCGCGTCCCCTCTTGCATACTGTGTTTACAGACCGGTGATCATCCGCCAGCCCGGCGTGAAAAAGTCGATGATGGTTTTCAAATAGCGTTCGGCATCTGCCTTGTCATATCCATGCTCGATGGGCTGGATCAATGCGGCGCAGTAGCCGCTGATCAACATATGCATCTCATCGCGCTGCATCTCCCGCGCCGGGTATCCGTGGGCTTTGCAGTCCCGAAGAAAGTCCATCATCCGATCCGTGGCTTGCTCCACCATGTCATGGGCAAAGCTCTCATAAGGAGTCCCTGCTGAGCAGCAGAGCAGCAGGCGGAAGACCTCCGGCTGCCGGTACATGACATCCATCACCATTCGAGCGTCATTCATGTCGGCGTTAAAATCCCACATTACATCGGATCGCTTTTGTTTTAGCAGGTCGTAACTGGAGGCGATGTGCCTTTCCTTCCAGCTTTCCAACTCATCCAAAGCCGGCTGCACCAGGGCCGCGAACATATCCTGCTTATTTTCAAAGTGACGGTAGAGGGCAGCCGAAGTCATCCCAACCGCATCGGCCACTGCTTTCATAGAAGCTTGCTCATAGCCCTTCTCCTGGAACTCCCGCATAGCCGCATCTACGATCTTTTCATGACTTGCAGTCTTATCTCGCGGCATTTTGTCACTCCTTTCACTCTGCTTTGTTGGTCACGTTAGCTAACGCAATTAGCTTATCACAATTGCCTTACGTTGTCAAGTGTCGTCACAACGAAAAGTAGGTAAGCTCCGATGCAGCCGTTTGGGATGTACCGGAGTTTTTATTTTGGGAGGGACGAAAAGCAGCCGGCAAGGAATGCCTTTGGACAGCCGCAGGCTCCCAAACGCTGCTTATTGGGGGTGTCGCCTTCGGCTCGGTCAGTGCTGCTGAACGCCTTCGCCGTTCAGCGGTCGCCACCGGCGACCCGCACCCCCAAGCCCCTTTTGAACAGCTCCCTCGTCC
>OFMD01000927.1_pt1 | contig 20714 bp, 19 predicted proteins | sample 1541211 | NCBI WGS metagenome assembly OFMD01 (sample SAMN04209231, study PRJEB22552) | human gut metagenome | biome: gut; material: feces | host: Homo sapiens | place: USA: Oklahoma | reverse complement strand
GCATCTGCCGCACCTCGCTCGCCGTATCGGCACTTAGAATTATGCGGTATTGCCTAAAAACAATCGATGGTGCAGCTGAAAAGTCGAAAATATCGTCTATTTCTACAAACGCAGCGGGATTTTGCGTTAAAAGTCCTTGGAATCCACAAAGGATTCCTGTGGCTCTTTGCCTTAAATCCGTCTTGCGCTTGTGAAATATCCGTCATTTTCTTTGTTTTCAGATACACCTTAAGAAGCCGCACCAGATGAGGACTGTGCGGGGCCGCAGTGTGATGTTGAGAAAGGGGAACAGCAGATGACCCGGATTGCGATTGTGGAGGACGAGGCGGCGGTGCGGGAACAGCTGGCGGGGTATGTGCAGCGGTACACCCGGCAGTACGGCACGCCGTTTGAGGTAACGGAGTTTGCGGATGGGATGGAAATTCTGGAAGATTACCGCCCGCAGTTCGACATCATCTTTCTGGATGTGGAGATGAAGCACCTGGACGGCATGGAGACCGCCCGCCGCATCCGGGAGCGGGACGGCGGGGTGCTGATCGTGTTCATTACCAACATGGCGCAGTATGCCATCCGCGGATATGCCGTTGGGGCGCTGGATTATGTATGGAAAGCATCAGCAAGATTCAGGGAACCGATACAGATGGCCCTGCACAGGTTGGCAGCTGGGGCCGCCCGGCAGGCAAGACCATTGGCTTCCCGAACTCTGCAACCATTGCCCAGATCTGGAACACCCCTCTTGTTGTTGAAATTGGCCACTCCCACGGCAAACAGGCATTGCAGAACGGTTATTCCGGCCTGTATGCACCTGCTGCCAACATGCACCGCAGCCCGTTCAATGGCCGTAACTACGAATATTACTCTGAGGACAGCTTCCTTTCCGGTGAAATGTGCGGCAGCGCTGTGCAGGGCATTGAGGAAATGGGCGTATATGTTTACATCAAGCACTTTATCTGCAACGATGGCGAAGCTGGTATTTACCGTGATGCCGTTTACACTTGGATGACCGAACAGGCCCTGCGTGAAATTTACCTGCGCCCGTTCCAGATGCTTATTGAGGATTACGATGCAACCGGCCTGATGAGCAGCTACAACCGTATTGGTGCAGTTTGAGCAGGCGGCAGCGAAGCTTTGCTGACCGGCGTTCTGCGTGATGAATGGGGCTTTAATGGCGCTGTTATCACCGACTATGCAGACCACCACAGCTACATGAACGGCGACCAGGCCCTGCGTGCAGGCGGCAGCCTGTGGATGGCTGGCTTCGGCAGCGGTGAGATGGCCTTTGAGACTTCCTCCAACAGCTACATGCAGGCACTGCGCCGTGCAACCAAAGAAGCACTTTACATGTACCTGCATGTCCGTGTGACCAACCGCGACTATGCCGAAAGCATCGGCGATACTACCGCTATGCGTCATGCTTTCACAATCTCTGTGTTTGGCTGGCGCCATCTCGTTGTACTGATTGATATTGTAGTAATCGTTTTGTTTGTCCTGGCTGTGCGTGGTGTTGTGATTGATGTCAAACTCCGCAAGGCAGCAAAAGCGGCAAAAGAGAACTCTTGAGCTTAAAAAGGAGCGTGTGACCTAATTGAAACACGCAGATGTGATTGCAAAACTGAATTTAGAGCAAAAATGTGCCCTCCTTTCCGGTGATACCGTCTTTACCACCCGTGCGTATCAAAAGGCAGGCGTACCTGCCATCACTCTGTCGGATGGCCCCAACGGCGTGCGCAAGCAAGCCGGGGCGGCGGACCACCTGGGGCTGAACCCCAGCGTTCCGGCCACCTGCTTTCCCACTGCCGCCACTGTGGCGTGCAGCTGGGACCCCGCCCTGGGCGAGCAGATCGGCCGGGCCATGGGCGAAGAAGCCGCCGCGCAGGAAGTTGCCGTGCTGCTGGGGCCAGGCCTGAACACCAAGCGCAGCCCCTTGTGCGGACGCAATTTTGAGTATTTTTCTGAAGATCCGTATCTTTCCGGCAAAATGGCCGCGAGCTATGTGCGGGGCATCCAGTCCAACGGTATTTCGGCCTGCCCCAAGCACTTTGCCGTCAACAGCCAGGAACTGCGCCGCATGGCGTCGGATTCCGTGGTGGATGAACGCACGCTGCGGGAACTGTACCTGACCGGGTTTGAGATCGTGGTCAAGGAAGCAAAGCCCAAGACCATCATGAGCAGCTATAACCTCATCAACGGAACTTACGCCAACGAGAACCGCCACCTGTTAATGGACATCCTGCGCGGGGAGTGGGGCTTTGACGGCGCTGTGGTAACGGACTGGGGCGGCAGCAATGACCATGCCCTGGGCGTGCAGAACGGCTCCACGCTGGAAATGCCCGCCCCCGGCGGGGACGCGGTGCGCGAGCTGATGCAGGCTGTGCAGAGCGGCAAAATTACCGAAGCGGATGTGGACGCCCGGCTGGACGAGCTGCTGACCCTGGTGTTTGATACCCATGCCGCCGTGCAGTCCCACAGCCGCACCTTTGATGCGGACGCGCACCACGCCCTGGCCCGCCGCGCCGCAGCCGAAAGCATTGTGCTGCTGAAAAACGAGAACGACCTGCTGCCGCTGGCCGAGGGCGCAAAAGTTGCCGTGATCGGCGACTTTGCCCAGACACCGCGGTACCAGGGCGCTGGCTCCAGCGCGGTCAACTCCATCAAGGTGGATACCTTTTTGGACTGCCTGAAAGAGAGCGGCCTGGCCAGCGTGGGCTTTGCCCCCGGCTTTGACCGCCAGGGCAAACCGGATGCCGCCAAACAGGCCGAGGCTGTAGCCCTGGCCCAAAAGGCCGAAGTGGTGCTGCTCTGCCTGGGGCTGGATGAAATCAAGGAAAGTGAGGGTCTGGACCGCGGCGATATGCGCCTTGCGGACAACCAGATCGAACTGTTAAAGGCCGTGCAGCAGGCCAACCCCAACACCGTTGTGGTGCTCAGCGCAGGGGCTTCGCTGGAAACCCCGTGGCTCAAACACTGCCGTACCCTGGTGTATGGTGCGCTGGGCGGCCAGGCGGGGGCGGGCGCCATGCTGGATGTGCTGACCGGCAAAGTGAACCCCAGCGGCAAGCTGGCCGAAACCTGGGTCAACGCCTATGCGGATACCCCCGCCAAGGATAACTTTGCCGGGCCGGACCGCATGGTGCAGTACCGCGAGGGGCTGTATGTCGGCTACCGCTATTACCAGACCGCCGGTGTGCCGGTGGCATTTCCCTTTGGCTATGGGTTAAGCTACACCAGCTTTGCCTACAGCAATTTGCAGGCCGCGTCCAATGGCGTGACCCTGACCGTAACCAACACCGGCAAGCGCGCCGGAGCAGAGATCGTGCAGCTGTATGTGGCAAAACCCGGGGCAGAAGTGTTCCGCCCCGCACAGGAGCTGAAAGGCTTTGCCAAGGTGCAGCTGCAGCCCGGCGAAAGCAAGACCGTGACCATCCCGCTGGACGACAAGGCATTCCGCTACTGGAACACCAAGACCGACAGCTGGGAAGTGGAAGGCGGCAGCTATGAGCTGCGGGTCGGCGCGTCCAGTGCGGACATCCGGCTGACCGCCGTGGTGGAAGTGGCCGGTACCGGCGCACCCAACCCCTATGCGGGCAAGCATCTGCCGCACTATACCAGCGGCAAGGTGCAGAGCGTGCCGGATGACGAATGGGCCACCCTGCTGGGCCGCCCGGTGCAGCAGGGAAAAGTTAAAATTGACCGCAACATGACCCTGGGCGAGCTGAACCACAGCCGCAGCCCGCTGGGCTGGCTGATCTGGCTGGTGCTTACCGCACTGCTGAACGCCAGCTACAAGCGCGGCAAGCCGGACCTGAATGTGCTGTTCCAGTACAACATGCCGCTGCGTGCCCTGGCCAAAATGACCAGCGGTGCCATCAGCATGGGCATGGTGGATGGCATTGTGATGGAATTACAGGGATTCTGGATCATCGGCCTTGTGCGGGTGATCATAGAAGCCGTGAAAAACCTGGTACTGAACGCACAGCTGGAACAACGCCTGCGCAACAGCTGAGGAAAGAGAGGGGCTATTTATGCAGCTATGGAATAATTTTGCGGCAAAACACCCCGCCGCAGCCAAGTGGGTGCGCGAAGGCGGACTGTTTGTGATCGTATCCAACCTGGTTACGGTGTTCAAATACCTGCTGCTGCAATTTTTGCCGGCGGCGTTCAGCAGCCTGCCGGTGGTGGATTTTGGCTGGCCGGGCATCCCGGTCACGCTGTTTGGCGAAACCTTCCAGTGGAACATCTTGGGGTATGATTCCGCCCATGGCGGTCTGCCGTACTTTTGCGCCTACATGGTTGCCATGGTGGTGGGAGAATGCATAAACTTTCCCATCCAGCGCAACTTTGTGTTCCGCAGCAAGGGCAACCTGGCCAAGCAGATCGCCTGGTATGTGGTGGCGTTCTGTTTGATCACCTGCATCGTCAACTCCATCAACTGCGTGTGGGTGGCGGTTGCGGGCCTGCTGGTGCCGGATTTCATCTACAACATTGGCACCACCGTGCTCAATGGCGGCATTTCCATGGTGATCTTCTTCTTTGTGAACAAGATCATCTTCCCAGAGGGCGCACAGGCAAAATAAAGCCCGGCAGGATCACGGGTGCTTTTCCCGGTACTCGAACAGGGCGGCGGCACGGTACAGGAAAAAGTCCTTTGGATGGTATAAAAATGTGATTGCCAGCAACGGCGAAGATCTGAACGGATAAAGAAGAATGCTGCCTTTCCCTGATGTGGAGAAAGACAGCATTTTTATTGCGTTTTTCGGAAAGAGGTGAGCAACGGCCCCTACAAATGGGTAACGGCTGGCCATAAAATGGCGCTATTACATGGTGTGCTTTGTGAGAAAGCGCTGTAGTGTGATGATATAAAACGGATGGGTGCATGGTGTGCGCCCCTACAGAATTACAACAAAACACCCCCGCCCGTGCGGTAAATGAACTGCATAGGGCGGGGGCACCGTTATTTTACAAAGAAAACGCGCAGAGCGGAGATTTTAGGCAATACCGCACAATTCTAAGTGCCGATACGGCGAGTGAGGCACGGCAGCTGCTAAGCCAAAAGCACAGATGATACTTTGTGTATTATCGAGCATTTTGGCAACGCAGATGCCGTGCCGCAGCTGCCGGAGCGGTGCTTAAGCCGCAAGGCGGGAATTGTGCGGTGTTGCCATAGGCATTATAGCACGCCGGATTCCGCTTGTCACCCACTGGCGGCGGGGGCGCTGCGCGGTTCGGCAATGTTAGCGCAAAACACAAACACCGCGCGGCACACGGCGGCGGTGGCGGTGGTGCTGGCAAAATCGCGCTCGCTTTCAATCACGGCATCGGGGTAATCCTGCAATAATTGCAGGCGGGCACTGCGCCGTGCCAGAGCTGCGGCGGTTTCGGGGGTGAAAGTCTGCTCCTGTGTTTCCCGTGCCCAACAGGTGGTTTCCTGCACGCAGCCGGGCAAAGCCAGCCGCCCCAGGCGCAGCGGCAGCCACCGTACGCGGGGCGGAACATCCTCCGGCAGTGCGCCGGACCCCGGCAGCTGCCAGCTGCGGCCAAGCAGGGTTAGGGTGCGGCGTTCCGCGCAAGCGCCGGTCAGAACCGGGCGCTGCTGGGTGAACGCCTGCTGCCCGGTGTAGGCCAGCCGCACCCGCGCTGTTACGGTGCCGCTGGCGGGCTGGGGCACGGGCGCACCGCTGCGGTCCAGCTTTTCCGCAGCGGCCAGCAGCATGCCGTTGCCAACGTATTGGCCCGGCTGCACCTGTGCAAAACCGCTGGCAATGTTTACGGCAAGCACCTCGCCGCCTGCACGGGCATAAAGCCCGATGTTCTGGGCGGGTGGTTCCGCATGTGCCTGCTGGAGGGGCATACCCTCGGCGGTCAGGCAGCCACCGGTAAAATTCAGGCTGACCCAGCCAAAATCACCGCTGGCTTCCAACAGCTGCTGCGCCTGGGCCAGCTCCGCCTGGCTGGGGCGGCAGCCCTCCCAGATGCCGCTCTGCGCCAGCAGTGTGCGGATGCTTTCCTGTTGGGGAACGGTCAAAAGTTCCAGATCCATGCACCACAAAAAGCCGCCCAGCCAGTGCAGCAGCACAAAAAACAGGCCGATGCCCGCCAGAATGCCGGGGCGGCGCAGCAATCGCTCTGCCAATGGACCGGGGCCGCGCCGCTGCATTTGGATCACCTGCCACCCGCCCGCACCGGCCAGCTGGCAGAGCTTGGCCCAGCCGGCGCCGGACACCACGGCGGTAAAACCGTCTGCCTGCGGGACAATGCGTTCCAGCTTCAACCCGGCCTGGGCGGCTTGGCCCAAAAGGCGCTGCGCCCCGCGGCCGCGCACACAAAACCGAATGCTATCTGCTGCCTGAATGCGGCGCTTCATTGGCGTCAACCTCCCACTTGGGTGCAAAATCAATGCGGGCCACCCGCCCGGCAACCGTCAGCCGTTTGCCGTTCAGCGATTCTATTCGCAGCGCAGTGCCATAAAATGTAATAACCGTGCTGCCCACATCCAGCGTGATCTTCTGTGGGGCAAAATCCAGCACCCGGCGGCAGCCATCGGTAACAATGCGCCCGGAGCGGATCTCCAAATCCGGCAGACGGTAAAAATCGGCGTCCGGCTGGCGCAGCAGGTCGTGCAGGGTGGGGGCCGGGGTGCGGCGTTTGGACCGGCGGCGTGGGTGCTGCTTCATGCCAGACCGCCTCCTTTCGTCTGCCGGGGAACACACATGCGAGGATCATTCACCCCAATATACGGCAAAGGCGGTGCAGATATGAAGCAAAAATCAAGCCAAATGCGGTTTGCCCCCTGGCCGGTGGTGCAGGCCGCACTGGCGCTGGCATTGAGCGGCCTGCTGCTGGCCCGGCCCCAGGCAGCGGCGCAGGGCTTTGCGGCGGGGCTGAAGCTCTGCGGCGGCAGCCTACTGCCCGCGCTGTTCCCACTGTTTGTGGTGTGCGGCCTGCTGGGGCCGCTGGCTCCGGCGCTGGGGTGGCCGCTGCGGCCTTTGATGCGGCTGTGCGGGATCCGCAGCCCACGGGCCCCGGCGGTGCTGGTGCTGGGCTGGTGTGGTGGATACGCGGTGTGCGCCCAACAGATTGCAGCATTGCGCAAAACGGGGGAACTGCCCCCGCGGGATGCCGCGCTCCTGCTGCTGTTGGGCTGCTGTTCCGGCCCCGGCTTTGTGGTTGGCTGCATTGGGGGGCAGCTGTTTGGCAGCGTGGCGCTGGGGCTGCTGCTGTATGGCTTGCAGCTGGCAGCCAACCTTGCTGCCGCAGCCTGCCTGGTGCTATTTTTGCCAAAGCAGGAATTGCCAGCTGGGCAGGGGAGCAGTCAACAAAAGAGCGTGACCTTCCCACAGGCCATCAGCAATGCGGTGCAAAGCAGCCTGACGGTGTGCGGCTGCGCGGTGTTCTGCCGCGTGGTGGGCAGTGTGTTGGGGCAGGGAATGCCTGATGGTGCGCGGCCTTACCTGAACGCTGCGCTGGAAATCTCCGCAGGCTGCGCAGATTTTGCCGCTGCAGGCAGCGTGGCGGGGGTGTGCCTGTGCCTGAGCCTGCTGGGGATATCGGTGCTTGCCCAGCTGGCGGCGCTGCTGCAGGGGACGGTGCCGCTGGGGCTGCTGCTGGCCGCACGGGTGCTGCATTTTATGTTTTTGCAGGGCCTGCTGCACTTGTGCCTTCCGCTGGTACCGGGGCAGGCGGCTGTGTTCACCAGTCTGGCCCCGCAGGTGGTCGTTATGAAGCGTGCCGCGTGGGATACGGCGCTGGCAATTGCATTCTTTTTATGCGCTGCACTGTATCAACTTTACAAAACCTGCCAAAGCTCTTATAATAATACTATTCCGGCAGCGCACCGCAGCCGTGCAGACGGCCCGCGGTGAACCGCTGCCAAACCTTGCAGTATTGGAGGAAAGCGGATGTTCAAAAAGCCGCCCTATGGCACAAAAATCTCTCCGGCGTGTGCTTACTGCACCCACGGCTCTCCGGCGGCTGACCAGAAAATGGTTCTGTGCAAAAACCGGGGCGTGGTTTCGCCCTATTTTGCCTGCCGCAAGTTCCGGTATGACCCGCTGCTGCGCGTGCCGCACCGGCAGGAACTGCCGCATTATGACCCCAAAGATTTCAGCCTGGAGGACTGATATTTCATGCCCGATTTGAAAAACGTACCACCCTCGCCGCGCCCCCGTCGTTTGAGCCAGCTGAAAGATGCCTGGAAGAACAAGCGCTCGGTTACCATCGTTTACCTGTTGCTGCGTGCCTCGGTCATTCTGGTGCTGATTGCCCAGATTTTTAACCGCAACTTTGAAAATGTCTTTTTGTGTGTGCTGACGCTGTTCCTGTTCGGCGTGCCCAACATGGTGCAGCACCGGCTGGACATTGAACTGCCAAATACGCTGGAAATTATCATCCTGCTGTTTATCTATGCGGCGGAAATCTTGGGCGAGATTAACGCCTATTACGTTACCTTCCCCTATTGGGATACCGTGCTGCACACCCTGAACGGCTTTTTGTGCGCGGCCGTCGGGTTCTCTTTGCTTGATATCCTCAACCGGGAGGAAAAGATCGGCTTTTCGCTCTCCCCGCTGTACCTGGCCATTGTGGCATTCTGCTTTTCCATGACGGTTGGCGTGATCTGGGAATTTTTTGAGTGTACCATGGACCAGCTGTTTTTGCTGGATATGCAAAAGGATTCCGTGGTCAACACCATTGGCAGCGTGATGCTGGACCCCACCGGCGGTAACCATCCCGGCGTCATCCGCAATATCACGGATGTGATCGTGGTGCAAAGTGATGGCACCCAGACGGCCCTTGGTCTGGGCGGCTACCTGGATATTGGCCTGCTGGATACGATGGAGGACCTTTTCGTCAACTTTATCGGTGCGTTCACGTTCTCGATTATCGGCTATTTCTATGTGCGCAGCCGCGGTAAAAACAAGTTTGCCAAGCGCTTTATCCCCGTGGTGAACGAAGAACCCCAGCCCCAAACGAAAAACACCTCTGCAGGAGACGCACCCGAAACGGAAAAAACGAAAGAATAATCAACAAAACAAGCGCCCTGTTGTGAAAAACACAGCAGGGCGCTTGAATTCTTGTACAGAAAACACAAAAATAAACCGCGAAGGATTACCAAACGGAACCCTGCGCGGTTTATGGAGCTGGTGGCCGGACTTGAACCGGCGACCTGCTGATTACGAATCAGCTGCTCTACCAACTGAGCCACACCAGCACAACAATAATAGTATACTGGATTTTTGGCACAAGTCAAGGGGAAACGGGGCAAAAGTTGAAAAAATATTCTGGGTGGGATACTTTTGTTCATGACAACCAAAAAGGTAACAATCATCCCCTGCGTGGATTTTAACATGCAGAAGGTTAAAATTTTGTGCAACATTCATAGTTTATTTTCGACAAAACTGTGCTATAATTCAAATTGAAAGATTATGGCTATCTGTAATCTTTTACCACAAAAACCGCAAAAACAGGCGTAAAAGCGTGCGGGCTGGCCCGGCGGCTGACGCCTGGCTGCACAGGAGGTACCATATTGGCCGAAAAATCAGTCGAATTAGACAGCATCGAACTGGCCGCCGCCATTTTTGGCAACTGTGACCAGAACGTAAAACTGCTGGAAAATGAGTTCCACGTCACGGCGGTCTGCCGCGGCTCCCTGTTAAAGTTTACCGGTGAGCCAAAAGACGTGGAAGCTGCTGTGCATGCAGTGGACGGCATGGTGACCCTGATGCAGAACCACACCCCGCTGGAGGAACAGACGGTGCGCTACTGCATCAGCCTGGCCCGCGGCGGCGAGGAAAAGCACCTGCGGGAATTGAACGATGATTTTGTCGCCGTTACCGCCAAAGGCCGCCCCATCCACCCCAAAACGCTGGGCCAGAAAGAGTACCTCTCCGCCATCCGCGCCAACTCCATCACCTTTGGCGTGGGGCCTGCCGGTACGGGCAAAACCTACCTGGCTGTGGCCATGGCGGTCAAGGCGTTCAAGTCAAAAGACGTCAGCCGCATTATTTTGACCCGCCCCGCCGTGGAAGCGGGGGAGAAGCTGGGCTTTCTGCCCGGCGATTTGCAAAATAAGGTGGACCCCTATCTGCGCCCGCTGTATGACGGCCTGTTTGACCTGCTGGGGGCGGAAACTTTCCAGAAGCTGGTGGAAAAGCAGGCCATTGAGGTGGCCCCGCTGGCCTACATGCGCGGCCGCACGCTGGACGATGCCTTTATCATCCTGGATGAAGCCCAGAACACCACCCCCGAACAGATGAAGATGTTCCTGACCCGCATGGGCGTGGGCAGCAAAGTGGTAGTGACGGGCGATGTGACCCAGGTGGACCTGCCGGAAAAGACCCGAAGCGGCCTGGTGGATGCCCTGCATATATTAAAGGGGATTGACGGCATTGCGCAGGTTTACCTGACCGAAAAGGACGTTGTGCGCCACCGCCTGGTACAGCAGATCGTAAAAGCCTACGAGCGCGCCGCCCAGCCGCCCAAGCGGGCCCCGCAGACCAAGCCGGAAACGGCAAATGCGTAACGGATAGAGTATAAAAATAAAAATGATTTATAAACGGTGCCCAACGGCACCGAACAAAAGCACAGTCAGGAGGCAGATTTCCTATGTCTAACAAAGTATTGATCACCAATGAGCAGAACGCGGTCAAAGTTCCTTCGGGGCTTCGCATCCTAATCCGCCGCAGCTGCAATGCGGTGCTGGAATACGAAAACTTTGACGGCCCGGCAGAGATCAGCGTGACCTTTGTGGATAACGCCCGCATCCACGAGCTGAACAAGCAGTACCGGGATAAGGATGCCCCCACCGATGTGCTCAGCTTCCCCATGGCAGAAAACGGGGAGTATGATATCGACGAGGACAACGGCTGCAAGATTCTGGGCGATATCGTGATTTCTATGGAGCGCGCCATGGAACAGGCCGAACTGTACGGCCACAGCCTGCAGCGCGAAGTTGCCTATCTGACGGTACATTCCATGCTGCACCTGCTGGGCTATGACCATGAATCCAGCGGGCTGGAAGCGGTACGTATGCGCGAAAAAGAGGAAGCTGTTCTGATGCAGCTGGGCCTGCCGCGCACCGTCAGCTACACCAACGACGAAGTGTGAGCTGTACATGAAGCCCAAGAAAAAGAATCACATGCTGACGGACCTTGCCCGGTTTGGGCACGGCTTTGTTTACGCATGGCACGGCATCTGCGCAGCTGTTTTGGAGGAACGCAACTTCCGCTTCCACCTGTGTGCGGCACTGTATGTGTTTGCCGCGGCGCACATGGCGCACATTGACGCCACCGGCGTGGCGCTGCTGGCCATCTGCGTGTTTATGATGCTTGGCATGGAGCTGATGAATTCCGCCGTGGAGCGCGCTGTGGATAAGCCGGATACCACCCACTGGTGGAGCGCCGGTGCCGCCAAAGATATGGCGGCTGGAGGCGTGCTGGTCACAGCGTTTGGTGCGGTGGTCGTGGGCATCTGCCTGTTTGGCAACGCGGCTGCTCTGAACGCCATCTGGACCAGCGTGACGGCAACGCCGCTCAGCACGGCGCTTTGGGTGCTTTCGCTGGTGCTGGCCTACCTGTTCACCTTCCGCCTTGGCAAGCAGGAACAGGTCAAAACCCCAAAAGAAAATAAAACCGAAGAAAAATAAGGCCCGGCTGCCCAACCGTGCAGCACGGGTGAACCCAACCGGGCCAAATAGCCCGCAGATTGCAGCAGATTGAAAGAGAAGGTACGAATGCAGAAGAACCACAATGAACCTGAAATGCCCTCCAGCGTGTTTGTGGCCCTTGTGGGCCGCCCCAACGTGGGCAAATCCAGCCTGACCAACCACCTGGTTGGCGAAAAAGTTGCCATCGTGACCCAAAAGGCACAAACGACCCGCAACCGTATTACCGGCATTATCACCAAGGGGCCGGTACAGTATGTGCTGCTGGATACCCCCGGCATCCATAAGCCGCGCAACCGGCTGGATTCCCGCATGACCCAGACCGCAGCCGCCAGCCTGAAGGATGTGGATGTGACCCTGATGCTGTTTGAGCCTACCGGGGAATTTACCGAATCCGAGCTTGGCATGGTGGAAGCACTGCGCAAAGCAGGTCCGGCGATCGCGGTCATCAACAAGGTGGACCTGCTGAATGATTTTGCCGCGCTGGAAGCCCGCAAAAAGCAGGTGGAAGAGTTCGGTATTTTTGATGCGATCGTCACCGTTTCCGCCAAGGATGGCACCGGCTGTGAAGAATTGTTCCCGCTGCTGAAGCAGTACGCCAACCCCGGCCCGCATTACTTTGATGACGATGCTTTTACCGATATGCCGGAAAAAGAGCTGGTGGCCGAGCTGGTGCGTGAAAAAGCTCTGCTGTTCATGCGGGAAGAAATCCCCCACGGCATTGCCGTTACGGTGGAAAGCTTCAAAGAACGCCCGGACAGCGATTTGATCGACATCAGCGTGGAGATTTGCTGCGAGCGCAAGAGCCATAAGGGCATGATCATTGGCAAGGGCGGCCAGATGCTGAAAAAGATTGCCTCCGCCGCCCGCATGGATTGCGAGGAACTGCTGGGCACCCGCGTGAACCTGCAGTGCTGGGTAAAGGTGCGCGAGGACTGGCGCGATAACGATCGCCTGCTGGATAACCTCGGTTTTGCAAAGCCGTAACAGCGGGGAGTCTGCGCGAACCCTGTCCAACCACACGGTTGGACAACTTTTCCACGCATGGATCGGTATGATGGTGGCAAGCTAATCCGTAAAGGGGGCGGGCCATCATGCCAGGAAATGCTGAAACCGACGGAATCCGCGCCGCACAGTGGCAGAAATTTGCTGCCAGCGGCAGTATTTATGACTACCTTGATTACCGCAGCACTGCGCCGCAGGGCATAACCACGGGGGAAAACAATGCAGATCAACACAATGGGGCTTGTCCTGCGTGCGGTCCGGGTGGGCGAAGCCGACCAGATCCTGACAGTGCTGACACCGGGTAACGGGGTGCTGTCAGCATCCGCCCGCGGCAGCCTGCGGCTGAAAAACAAGCTGTTCAGTGCCTGCGGGCTTTTCTGTTATTCAGAATTTGCCATTACACTGGGCCGCAAAACCAATTTTATTGACAGCGCCGCTGTCAGCAAGGTGTTCCACGGGTTAAGCAAAACCGTGGAAGGCACCGCCCTGGCAGCCTATCTTTCGGAGCTGACCATCACGCTGGCGCCGGAGCCGCCGGAATCGGCGGACTGCCTGCGCCTGCTGCTGAACACCCTGTACATGACCGCTGAGCAAAAACGCCCGCTGCGCCAGCTGAAAGCCATCTATGAAATGCGCACGATGACCCAGGCGGGATACATGCCGGGGGTGCTGGCCTGCGATGTATGCGCCCGGTATGACGGCTGTGATTTTTACCTGGATCCGGTAGCGGGCCGTCTGCTGTGCGCCGACTGCGCCGCCAAAGAGCACCGCGCCCCCAACCTGGACCCCGGTGCACTGTATGCGCTGCGGCATATCTGTTTGGCAGAGGATGCCAAACTGTTCAACTTTACCCTGACAGACCAAAGCCAGCGCCGCCTGGGCCGTGTGTGTGAACAGTACGTGGCGGCTCACCTGGACTATCAGCCCAAAAGCCTTGAATTTTTGCACGGTGTGCTGGAATAACCGTGCACGATAGATGATACGATAAAATAAGATTTTTGACCCATCTGACCCAACAGGAGTAACCAATTTATCTATGGACGTTTCCTACCGTACAACCCTGGAACTGGATAAAATTATTGCCCGTGCGGTGCAGCTGTGCACCTGTGCGGAAACCAAAGAGATGATGCGCGCCATTGAGCCGTTTGCCACAACGGAGGAGGAGCGCTACGCCCTGGCCCAGACCAACGCCATCAACGCCCTGCTGCTGAAAAACGGCAGCCCGCGCTTTGGCGCTGTGCATGAAGTGCGCCGCGTGGTGGCCCATGCGGCCAAGGGCGGCATTCTTTCGATGGGCGAGCTGCTGGAAATTGCTGCAGCGCTGCGCAATTTTTCCGGCCTGACCCAGTGGTACGGCCTGACCGACCACGATATGTTGCCCACCGATGACCTGTTCTTTGCCCTGGCTCCTCAGCCGGTGCTGGAAAAGCAGATCGGCGAGTGCATCATTTCGCCGGAAGAAATGGCCGATACCGCCTCCGTCACCCTGCGCGACCTGCGCCGCAAGATCCGCGCGACGGAGGACAGCATCCGCACCAAGCTGGATGCCATCATCAAAAACTCTACCACCAACAAATTTTTGCAGGATGCTGTGGTTTCCATCCGCAACGGCCGCTATGTTGTGCCGGTTCGTGCCGAGTACCGCGGCGAAGTCGGCGGCGTCATCCACGATGTTTCCTCCACTGGCTCCACCGTGTTTGTGGAGCCCACCGCTGTGGTGGAAGCCAACGCCCGCATTATGCAGCTGCACGCCCAAGAGCAGGAGGAAATCACCCGCATTCTGACGGCGTTCTCCGGCCAGGTGGCATCGCTGGAGCCGCAGTTCAGCTACAGCTATGACGCTATGCTGCAAATTGACCTGCTGCTGGCCAAAGCCCGCCTTGCGGTGGAGCAGAACGCCTTTATGCCGCAGGTGAACGATAGCTGCCGCTTTGCACTGAAAAAAGCCCGCCACCCGCTGATCGACAAGAAAAAGGTCGTGCCCGTGGATATTGCCCTGGGCGAAAAATATGATACCCTTGTCATCACCGGCCCCAACACCGGCGGCAAAACCGTCAGCATCAAAACGGCCGGCCTGCTGAACGCGATGGCCCAGCACGGCTTCTTGATCCCGGCGCACGAAAGCAGTACCGTCTGCCATTTTGATGAATACCTGGTGGATATCGGCGATGAACAGAGCATTGAACAGAGCCTGTCCACCTTCTCCGGCCATATGAAGCGGATCACCGGCATTCTGGAGCTGGCCGGCCCCGATACCCTGACCCTGATCGACGAACTTGGTGCCGGTACCGACCCGGCAGAGGGCGCGGCGCTGGCCGTCAGCATTCTGGAAAGGCTGCGTAAGCAGGGCACCCTGCTGATGGCCACCACCCACTACGCCGAGCTGAAAATTTACGCACTGGAAACCCCTGGCGTGGTGAACGCCAGCTGTGAGTTTGATGTGGAAAGCCTGGCCCCCACCTACAAGCTCAGCGTGGGCGTGCCCGGTAAGTCCAACGCGTTCCTCATCAGTGCCAAGCTGGGCATTCCGGAAAGTGTCATTGATGCCGCCCGTAATCATATGTCCAACGATGATAAGCGGCTGGACAGCGTTCTGGCCCAGCTGGATGATTTGAAGCTGCAGCTGAAAGCCGCTGAGGACGAAGCTGAAAAGGCCCGCTATGAAGCAGAGCATGCCCTGGAAAGCGCCGAGAAAAAGCGTGATGCCCTGATCAAACAGGGCGAGGAAGAGCTGGAAGCCACCCGCCGCAAAGCCCATGAGCTGATGCAGGGTGTGCAGAACCAGGCATATGCCCTGACGGACGAGCTGCGCCGCATCCAGAAAGATGAAAAGACCAACGCCGCCGCCCGTGCTGTGCGCGCCCGCGAAATTGCCCGCAAGGATACAGAGCAGCTGCTGAACCGTACCGAGAAAAAGCAGCCCAAGCGCCAGTTTGTACCGCTGAAAGAGGTCAAGCCCGGCCAGGAGGTCGTGATCGCGGAGCTGGACCAGCACGCCGTGGTGCTTTCCCGCCCGGACAAAAACGGCATGGTGGAAGTGCGCGCCGGTATTTTGAAAACTAAGGTCCCCCTGACCGGCCTGTGCGCCCCCGATAAGATGGATAAGCGCACCCAAAAGCAGGAACCGCCGCGCACCCGCACCCGCGTGGAGCTGAACCATGACCGCAAGTCCAGCATGGAGCTGAACCTGCTGGGCTACACCGTGGAGGAAGCCCTGGCCGAAGTGGACCGCTTTTTGGACCACGCCATGCTCAGCAACCAGAACACCGTGTATATCATCCACGGCAACGGCACCGGCGCGCTGCGCAACGCCATCCAAAAGCACCTGCGCACCCACCGCGGGGTCAAATCCTTCCGCCTTGGCCGCTATGGTGAGGGCGAGAGCGGCGTGACCGTTGTGGAACTGAAATAACGGCGGATTTGCTTCAAAATTGAACAAAAGCGGGTGCGCTGTAAAATAATCTAGTACATTTTCCCGCATTTATCTATAGCACACGCGGCCCGCGCGTGCTATTCTATTATTAAGATATATCTGAAAACAGAGAAAATGACGGATATTTCGCAAACACGAGCAGGGTTTAAGGCTTTTTAACGCAAAATCCCGCTGTGTTTGTAGAAACAGACCGCATTTTCGACTTTTCAGATACACCCTAGGGGAATGCCCCAGGGGCAGCACTGTACCGCTGCCTGCATACACTGTAACGGCCGCGCTGCCCCGCGGCTGCGAAAGAAGGATACCATGAAACCTGATTTGGAAAACTCCCGCAGCTTTGCCATGACGCTGGCCCACCGCGCAGTGCGCGATGTGCGGCGCGATGGCTTCCGCCAGCTGCGTAACTATGTGGATATGTGCGCCCTTTTGGCGCAGCGTCCGGACTTAAAGCGCTTTTTTGACCATGCGCAGACCGTCTTGCAGCGCACCGACAGCCTGTATTATAAATTGATCAACAACCTTGTGGCACAGGTCAACGAGGATGCCATCTGCACCGCAGGCATCAACCTTGGGTTTGATGCCATCATCAGCTGTGCTTCCAACAACCGCAAGCAGAACGGGGAGACCCGTTCCTGGCTGAATGTGGGCTTTTGCAGCGCCCCGGAGCTGGACGATGCCATTATTCAGGCAGAGGCCGGTTCCAGCTATGCCTGGGTGCTGTATGTGGACGAGGAACTTACCCCGAAAACGGTCGCCATGCTGCAAAGCCATACCCACAGCGTGTTTTTTGTTCTGTTTGATGCCCAGAAATTTAATGAAGCAACCATGGAACGCGTTGCCGGGTGCAATAACGTGATCACACTGCTGTGCCTGCATGAGCCGGAAATTACCACCGAAGCCTGCCGCGCAGCCAACGCCATGCGCAGCAAACAGATGTTCTATGGCTTTTTGGTGGAAATGGGGCGGGCAGATGCCGCCCAGGCCGTGAATACCGACTGGCTGGATGTGCTGGCCCAGTATGGCCTGTTCTGCGTTTATACCCGCAAGCCGGATATGGATCAGCGAACCGCGGATGCTATGTACCGCCAAATCGTCCACAGCCGCATTGGCAGCGTTGCGGTCCCCGTCCTGCTGCTGGATTGGGAACATGATATAAAATACCTGAACCGCATGATCACCCCCAAAACGGAACTGGGCCAGTGCATCCCGGAGGGGAAAACTTTCCCGCTGAATTTTGACTGAACTGTAGAATAAATAAAACCGGCAGCTTTCCCGCTGAAATAAAGGGGAAAGCTGCCGGTTTTCGTTTATTGTTTATGGAAAATAAGGGACTGAATGTACCCTGGAAGCGCTGCTTATAATACCAAAGCGCTGGGGTCAATGCCATAGCCCAGCAGAACCGCCAGATTGCAGCTGCACAGCGTGCGCAGGCCGTGATCCAGGTCAGCTTGGTTCAGCGGCGGCATGCCATTGCGTACCCAGGGCAGCAAAAGGCCCACCATGGCGCCCGATAAAAAGTTGCCGGTAAACTGGCAGTCGCGCTCGGTTGCGCTGGGCACCAGCGAGAGTAGCCGCTGGCCAAACATCTCGCTTAAGTAATGGAACACATATTCCTGCAAACAGTTCTGCCCGGTGTAAGCCAGCGCGTTTACATAAAAGGTCTTGTTCTGCAAAAGGTATTCTTCCAGATCCGTCAGCAGGGTGGACCAGCTGGCGTAATGGCCGCGCGTTACCAAAAACTGCGTTGCACCACTTTGGAAATACCAGTTCACCAGGTCGAATTTATCCTCAAAATGGTAATAAAAGGTGTTGCGCCCAACCCCGGCATGCTCCACAATATCGTTTACCGAAATTTTTTCCAGCGGGGTGGTAACCATCAGTTCCGTCAGGCTCTGCGCCAGCAATTCCTTGGTTTTGTTGGTACGAGACATCCCTTTTCTCCTTTTCCATGCAGCAAATAGATAAAAACTCATATCATGCTTATCAGGTATTATAGCACACAGGCGAAAAAAATTCTACCATCCAAACCCAAAAGCGCGCAAAAAAGCGCGCAAATGCAGCGGTATTTGCCAGCTTTTGGCTGCGCTGCGGCCCGCTTTTTTGCACATACTGTGTAGGGAAGGGGATGAAACCATGCCAACCAATGGCTTACGATATCTGCGCCGTGTGGCGGCCCTGCTGGCGGCTGGCGGCGTTCTGGCGGCGGGGCTGCTGTTTGCCCTGCGGGCAGAACTGCCGGATACCTTTGTGCTGGAGCAGGGGCAGCCGCTGGCGGTAGAAAGCATGCCGTTCCTGCAAGCCGCCCCCGCCGTTCCTGCGGGCAGCGCTGCCCCCGCGGGTGTAACGGCTGCGGATAAAAGCGCGAATGTAACCCTGACCCTGCTGGGCCTGCCGGTCAAAACCGTGCGCACGGTGCAGCAGCAGCGGCGAACCGTCCAGCTGGGCGGCACCCCCTTTGGGGTCAAGATGTTCACGGATGGGGCGCTGGTCGTTGCGTTCAGCGATATCTATACCGTCCATGGCAGCGAGAACCCGGCCAAAGAAGCGGGCCTGCGCCTGGGCGACCTGATCACCCAGGCAAACGGCATCCCGGTGCGCACCAATGAGGAACTGACCGACGCCATTGCCGCCGCGGCGGGCGGCAGCGTGGAACTACGCTACCTGCGCGGGCAAAACCAGATGACCTGCACCCTTACCCCGGTCAGAGAGCGCGGCACCGATGCCCCGCGGGCGGGCATCTGGGTGCGGGATTCTTCGGCGGGCATTGGCACTTTGACCTTTGCGGATACCGAACACGGGACGTTTGCCGGGCTGGGGCACGCGGTTTCGGACGGTGATACCGGCACGGATTTAACGTTGCTGACCGGGGAAGCCGTTTCCGTCACCATTACCGGCTGCCGCCGCGGCAGTGCGGGCAGCCCGGGGGAGCTGCGGGGCGAATTTGGCGGTCAGCAGCCCTTTGGCGACATCAAAGACAATACTTCGACCGGTGTGTACGGCGTTTTGACAAATTCCGCGCAGGCAGGGGAGAACATCCCCGTTGCCAATCTTCAGGAAGTGCACCCCGGCGAAGCAGAAATCGTGAGCACGATATCCGGCCAGACGGCACAGCGCTTTGCCGTCCGCATTGAGCGGGTCAACATGACAGCTTCGGACCCCAACCGCAACCTGCTGCTGCGCATTACTGACCCGGAACTTTTGCGGGCAACGGGCGGCATTGTGCAGGGCATGAGTGGCAGCCCCATTGTACAGGACGGCTGCCTGGTCGGCGCGGTGACCCATGTGCTGGTCAACGACCCAACCCGCGGCTATGGCATCTTTGCTGCAACCATGCTGAAACGTGCCGATGCCGTGCAGGGAAGGTGATTTCCTGGGAAAAAGTGCGCATCGCACGTTTTTTACGAAAATGGCAAAACCGGAAAAGAAAAGCAAAAAGAAAACCGAACAACATCGCAGCAAGGGTAGGGGAGAGGACACGAAATGATCCGGAAGCTGTCGATAATTACGAATAGGCGGGGATTTTTGAAAGAAAAGAAAGTACGATTCTGCTTGCATGACATGGTAAAATATGGTAAAATTCTCAATGTAGAGAGCGGCAGGCAGCCGCAGATCCGAATAACAGCTCCGGGCGCCGCAAAAACCGCCGTCCGCTGGGCTGAACATGCAAGGGGAGGAATTTTTGGATGGATAAGATCAAGTTTTTGATGACCGATACCGGCGCGCAGACCACGCAGCTTTGCCGCCAGGCACTGGAAGCCAAGGGAATTGATGTGACTGTATGCGAGAAAAACGGTTCGCAGGCGCTCAAATCCCTGCTGGAAGAGCACCCGCAGGCCGTTCTGCTGGATGCGTTTATGCCGGATCTGGACGCCATCACGGTCAAACAGCGCTATGAAACCCAGGATACCCGCGGCGGCCACACAACGTTCTTTGTGACCGGTGCATTCCAGAGTGAGGAAGTGGAGCAGGATTTGCTGGATAACGGTTTCTCGTTCTTTTTCGTTAAGCCGTTTGATGAAAACGTTCTGGTCAGCCGCGTACTGAAAGCCGCCGGTTCCACCAGCCGCCCGCAGCCGGTATCGCAGGATTGTGATGAACTGACGGTGACAGAAATTCTGCATCAGGTCGGCGTACCGGCGCACATCAAGGGCTATCAGTTCCTGCGCGACGCCATTCTGCTGGCCGTGAGCGACCATGACTATATCAACGCTGTAACCAAGCGCCTTTACCCGGAAATCGCCAAGCGCAACGCCACCACGGCTTCCCGCGTGGAGCGCGCCATCCGCCACGCTATTGAAGTCGCCTGGGACCGCGGCGATGTGGATACCCTGAACAGCTACTTTGGCTATACCATCCACAACCTGAGAGGAAAACCCACGAACAGCGAGTTCATCGCAATGATCAGCGATAAGATCCGCCTGGATAAAAAGCAGCGCAGGGCGTGAGGCAAAACGACATTCTGTGGTTGAAAAACTGGCTGATTTGAGCACTGCGCTTACGCCTATAAATCCCGCCCTTTATTGCGGTGAAATTATAAAAACACACTTTTGACCCAATGAATAATCTATGGCAATACCGCATAATTCTAAGTGCCGATACGGCGAGCGAGGTGCGGCAGCT
>OFMD01000925.1_pt1 | contig 20721 bp, 9 predicted proteins | sample 1541211 | NCBI WGS metagenome assembly OFMD01 (sample SAMN04209231, study PRJEB22552) | human gut metagenome | biome: gut; material: feces | host: Homo sapiens | place: USA: Oklahoma | reverse complement strand
GGAGCGCCTACATTTGCTTCTACCTTGAACTCACGCAGAAGTCTGTCTACGATGATCTCCAGGTGAAGCTCACCCATTCCGGCGATGATCGTCTGTCCTGTCTCCTGATTTGTATGAGCGCGGAATGTCGGGTCTTCTTCTGCAAGTTTTGCAAGAGATTCACCGAGTTTACCCTGAGAAGCTTTTGTTTTCGGCTCGATCGCAAGCTCGATAACCGGCTCAGGGAATTCCATAGACTCAAGGATTACCGGATTCTGCTCGTCACAGATCGTATCTCCTGTTGTGGAGAACTTAAATCCGATCGCAGCAGCGATATCTCCCGAGTATACTTTATCCAGCTCTTCACGTTTGTTGGCATGCATCTGAAGGATACGTCCAACACGCTCTTTTTTACCTTTTGTAGCGTTGAGCACATAAGATCCGGAATTCACTGTTCCCGAGTAAACTCTGAAGTAAGCAAGTTTACCTACAAACGGGTCAGACATGATCTTGAATACAAGCGCTGAGAACGGCTCTTCATCAGAAGAATGTCTCACTGTATCATTTCCGTCCATATCTACACCCTGAATAGCCGGAACGTCAAGCGGTGACGGCATGAATTCGATTACTGCGTCAAGAAGCTTCTGAACACCTTTGTTCTTGTAAGCTGTACCGCAGCATACCGGAACAGCAGTACATTCGCATGTCGCTTTTCTCAGCACTTTCTTCAGCTCGTCTATCGACGGCTCTTCACCTTCAAGGTACATCATCATAAGCTCGTCATCCAGCTCGCAGATCTTCTCTACGAGTTCTGTATGATACAGCTCTGCGTCATCTTTCATTGCTTCCGGAATCTCTTCGATGGAGATGTCATCTCCCTTGTCATCGTTGTAGATGTAAGCTTTCATTTCAAAAAGATCGATGATTCCTTTGAACTCGTCTTCTTTTCCGATCGGAAGCTGAAGACAAATTGCGTTTTTACCTAATCTTGTTTTAATCTGCTCTACTGCGTTGTAGAAATCAGCGCCCATGATGTCCATCTTGTTAATGAACGCCATTCTCGGTACGTTGTATGTGTCAGCCTGACGCCATACGTTTTCTGACTGAGGCTCAACACCGCCCTTGGCACAAAATACACCTACCGCACCATCAAGCACACGCAGGGAACGCTCTACTTCTACTGTAAAGTCAACGTGTCCCGGTGTATCGATGATGTTGATACGATGCTCTAACGCGCCTGCTTTCGGCTTGCAGTTTTCCTGCAGCGTCCAGTGACATGTTGTCGCAGCAGATGTGATCGTGATACCTCTTTCCTGCTCCTGGGCCATCCAGTCCATAGTTGCAGTTCCTTCGTGAGTATCACCGATCTTATGGTTAACACCTGTATAATAAAGAATACGCTCTGTTGTCGTAGTCTTTCCGGCATCAATATGCGCCATAATACCGATGTTTCTGGTTCTGTCTAATGGATATTCTCTACCAGCCAAGATCTTTTCCTCCTCTATTTGGTCATTCTTCGGGATAATTTCCGAAGAATATGCCTCGCACCTGCCTCGCTAAGAGGCGCAGCAGTGTCCGGCTCTTAGAAACGATAGTGTGCAAACGCTTTGTTTGCCTCTGCCATCTTGTGCATATCTTCTTTTCTCTTCACAGCTCCGCCTGTGTTGTTCGCTGCGTCAAGAATTTCGTTTGCCAGTCTCTCTTCCATTGTCTTCTCGCCTCTCTGACGGGAATACATAGTCAACCAGCGAAGAGCAAGCGCCTGTCTTCTGTCAGCTCTAACCTCGATCGGTACCTGATATGTTGCTCCACCGATACGTCTTGCTTTTACTTCCAGAACCGGCATCATGTTGTTCATAGCTTCCTCGAACACTTCGATCGCCGGTTTCTCAGCCTTTGCCTCTACTCTTTCAAATGCTCCGTATACAATTTTCTGTGCTACACCTTTCTTACCGTCAAGCATGATGTTGTTGATAAGTTTGGTAACAACTTTATTGTTGTATATCGGATCCGCTAATACATCTCTTTTCTGAGTATGTCCTTTACGTGGCACGGTCCTTCCCTCCTTAATCATTTTTTCCGGTTATACCGGGATTAATTCATCGGTACTCACATGTGTCTTCTATGAAATCACATACCATGTGCTCGCGGCCGCGGGACGTCTATCTTTGTCCGCACCTCCGGTACTCCTTCGGAGCGGAATCTCAAATCCGCAACCCTTTCTCACTGAACGATCAATGAGGCACGATAATCATAGTTCTGTTTGTGATACGATTTAACTACTTAGTTACTGCTCTTGTTCTTTTACGCTTATCGTCCACTCGAAAATCCGATTCGCTTACGCAGCCTTTCGTACTGACGTACTTCCGATCTTCTCATGAAAACCTCGGATGAAAACAAATACGCCGCTGTGCTTATACCTGTTTTCCTTTCTCAGTTTTTTATTTTGCGTCTTTCGGTCTTTTTGCACCGTATTTAGAACGAGCCTGTCTTCTCTTAGCAACTCCTGCTGTATCAAGTGTACCACGGATAATGTGGTATCTTGTACCCGGCAGGTCCTTAACTCTTCCTCCGCGGATCATAACAACGCTATGCTCCTGAAGGTTGTGTCCTTCACCCGGAATGTAGCTTGTTACTTCGATTCCGTTAGAGAGACGAACTCTGGCGATTTTTCTCAGAGCTGAGTTCGGTTTCTTCGGAGTAGCTGTCTTAACTGCTGTACAAACACCTCTTTTCTGCGGTGCAGATACGTCAGTCGCACGTTTCTTCAGGGAGTTGTATCCTTTCTGAAGAGCCGGTGCTGTAGACTTTTTCTCTGAAGTCTGGCGACCTTTTCTAACTAACTGGTTAAATGTTGGCATTCTTTTTCACCTCCTATGAATTATTCGTTTCCTCATGACTTATGTCATAAGGGGCTGCGGATAATATGTCTTTATCCTTTTCGGCGCACAAAAAGAACAACGTCTTTTTCTGCACGCTAGGTTAGTTTATTACGTTTTTTTAAGAAAGTCAAGGGATTTGCCAACTTTTCCGCCTTTTTCATGTCTTTTTTCTTTTTTTCATTCTTTCTTTATAAAATTGCTCCGTCTTTTCACAGTCATATCTTTAAAATAAATGATAAAAAACGGGAAAATCACGGTTATCTTCTCAGATAATCCATAACTTTCCCGTCTCTGTTATCTCTTTATTCAGATTGTCCGAATGCCTTCGGCATCAGAATTATTTTTCCTGATTTCTTCTTCTGAATCCGAATACGAACGCTGCCGCTGCAAGGAGTAATGTTCCCGCATATACAAACAGGTTTGAGCTGTCGCCTGTCTGCACTGCCGAATTTCCTGTGCCGCTGCCTCCTGTACTTCCATTTCCGCCTGCGTTTCCACTACCGTTTCCGCTTCCGCCTGTGCTTCCACTGCCGTTTCCGTTTCCGCCTGTGCTTCCATTTCCGTTTCCTTCACCGTTTCCATCGCCGCTTCCGCCGTCGACCGGTTTCAGATTCTGGATTGCCGTATTCAATGCAAGCGCTGCCTGATCGACTTCATCCTGATCTGCATCTGCTTTTTCAAGAACTGCCTTTGCATTTTGAAGAGCCGCATTAAACTCTGCCTTACCTTCTTCTTTATACTGTGTCAGATCAAGCGCTTCCGCCTTGCCGATTGCCTCCTTAAGCGTATCTTTATTCACCTGAGGAGTCTGATCTTTTTCATTCAAAGCCTCCTGTGCAGCTTTCAGCTCTTTTGCCATCTGATTCACATCGTCCTGTGTTCCCGCAAAGCTTCCGCCGGCAATGTCTGCAAGAAGTTTTTCCGCCTCTTCCAGTTTTGCAGTAAATGCAGTTTTGGCATCGTCATCTTTGTAATCATTCAGATCTAATCCCTTAGCCGCCTTAACTGCCGCTTCAAGCTCTACTGCAGAAATCGGAGGAACCGGTGTTCCCGGACTCTTGATATCGAATTTATCCAACTGCGGAGCTTTTGTATCGAACGCCGTAAATACGAGGCATCCTTCGCCTGCTGTTTTCACATTCAGTTTGAATTCTTTCGTATGTGTCGCATCTGCGCTGCTTGCGCCTGCCGTTACTTCTCCGGCTTCGATCTTGCCGTCTTTTTCTGCCCATTTGAATCCGTTCTGAGTGCTTCCGCTTCTGTAAGACAACGTAACTGTATATTCTCCCGCCTGCGGAGCATTGTAGTAAAGTGTCAGCGTATCGCCTTTGTTCATCGAGTTGACAAACTTACCGCCGCTTGCCCAATCAGCTTCCTTTACTTCCATCTTCCACTGACCGTCGCTTGGGTCTTCTACGTTTTTAGCTTCAAGTCTCTCTGCTTCAAGAGTCTTTGCATTTCCGTCTACAGGGAATTCAAATCGATTGTCTTCCGCATACATCTCTTTTTCAAATGTAGCAGTGATCGTATGTCCGTTTGCCAAAACTTCCTCAAATGTATATTTCGTTCTAGAACCTACGGATTTTCCGTCTACGACTACATCCTTCACTGCATAGCCTTCATTCGGCTTCATTTCAAATTCCTTTGAAGAACCTTCTTCTACTTCCACTGCTCCAAGCGGTGAAATCGTTCCCTGCTCGCCTTCTGCAACGGATGAAGTGATCGTGTATTTCTCCATCGGAACTTCTTTTGCCGTTACTTCAAATTTATCAAGGTTCGGAGAACCTTTGTCGTCTGCAGTAAAGATCAGTTCTCCGTCGCCTGCTGCCGTGATCTCTACATCAAACTCTAACGTCTCATATTTCGTTCCGTTAGACTCTGTTCCATATATGTCAGCCTTAGATCCTGCTGTCACGTTCTTGCCAGACCAGTTCAAAGAGTTCGGCTGTTTTCCGCTTGCCAGTCTTCCGCTCTGGTATGTTGCTTTGAACGTATATGTTCCCGCTTTATCTGCATGGAACGGAACTTTGATGATGTTGCCTTTTTCAAACCAACCGACTTTCTGTCCGTTACTTGCTTTATCATCTGCCACAAGGCGAACGTGTTTACCATTTTCCGATGTTCCTTTATCTAATATGAAGTGCTCTGCCTCAAGCTGTTTTGTTCTTCCTTTCAGACGAGGCATAATAAATCTATCTTCATCTGTGTATGTAGATCGCTTTGTAAGACTGTTCAGAGCCGCTTCCAGTTTCGTACAAGCTTCGGCATAATCCTGTGCTCCTGCATTTGTTTTTTCCATAACTGCTTTCGCATCTTTTATCGCCGCCTGAAGCGCTTCCCAGCTTCCGCTTGTATACTGCGCTTCATTATATCCTGCTTTCTCGATCTGAGCTAATTTTTCTTTTACTTTTTCTTTTGTATACTGCTCAGAGTCAGCGATCGTCACTGTCGCCGGATTATTGAATCCGATAATCGTTCCGTTCGTCGGATCTGCAAGAACAGCAGTAAAGGAAAGATCGCCTGTCTCTCCCGGCACTCTTCTTGTCTCAACATGAGCTTGCGCCTCTGTCTGACCGTCTGCAAACTTCAACTCCATATTTCCGTCTGCATTAAAGTGATCCTGCCATGCGCTTCCCGGATTTACCTGGAACTGTACCGTAGCTTCGCCTTTTGTTCCTCCGAGACGTTTTACCATGATCGGAGTCTTTGTGTTTTCATTAACACGATAGCTCGGATACTCGATCTGGAACATACCTTTTCCGCCGTTGTTCAATACTAACGCGGCATCTACTCCGATTGCCTCTGTACCCGTTCCTGTATTAACAATTTTTAATGTATGCTTTCCTTCTTTTAACGTATCAGACTCAAAGATTCTTTGCTGAAGCTTTCTCTTATCTGACTTCGTATTAATAGACGCCACCTTGTTGCCGTCGATATATACGTCTGCCGGACCGTGGCTCGGATCGATCGTACCTACAAGCCATACTTTCGTTCCTGTAAACTTCACAGTTGCCTCTGCATTCGGACGACACCACATACCTGTGCCTTCGATAAACTGATCTCCCGACTCCTTTGACCATCCGTCTGCCGTAAACGCTCTGTCATCGACTACCTGAAGTCCTTCCGGAATTCCGTTCGGAGCTTCCATACCTGCCGCCGCTTTATAAACGCCGACCTCACTGATCATAGGAATTTTATTTTCCGCGCTTTCATGCGCCGTTACCGTGATCCTGATCTTACTTGATTTTACAGGGCTTCTGCGGCTGAGACGTTTCGCGCCAACCGTTGTTCCCTCGTCAAACTTCTTCCACTCACCGTTCGCAGTCTGATACTCAACTTTAAACTTGCCGATTCTCTGTCCGAACTCAATCGACTCTTCGATAGACACAACATCGAACAGTGTATCTTTTTTCAGGTCGATCAGAAGTGTGCCTGATTTTGTCTCATCATTCACAGTCCAATATGTATCATCTTTTCCGTCCAATACGTTCTGCGGAGAATAAGTTGTGTCCTTTCCGCGAACTTCTGTTGCGGAAACCTCAGCATCTTTTGCAAGGTTCTTCTCAAACGTTTTATTAATAGCCGTACCGAATTCCGTTACACGTCTTAAGATCGCATCGTCAACTTTTCCTTTATTATTCGGAGGAACATTCAAAAGAAGCGGAGCATTATGACCTACAGAGCGGAAGTACATCTCTGATAATTCTTCCATTGTCCTCGGTGTCTTCTTACTATCTCCCCAGAACCATCCTGACGTGATTCGTGCGTCCGCTTCCGGAACTGTCCACTGATTTCCGTCTGGGAAACCTTTCGTATATCCGCCCGAAGAGTTGCTGTTAATCGTATTTTTCTCTTTATCTACATTCGATTTTGACCAAGTCTCCTCTGCCGCAAATCCGTTCTCGTTTCCGATCCAACGGACAGTTGTGTAAGCTTCTGCTCCGAACAGCATACAGTCGTCAACCTGATTTCCGGCAATTCCTTCATATTGCTGAATTGTGTCAAACCATTTTTTAAAGTCGTATTCCTGATATCCGGCGCCGCTTCCTTTCGCACCATCCATCCATACTTCTTTAAAATGCCCTTTATTTCCGTATTTGTCGTTTCCAAGTATCTCGATCAACTGATCATTATAATATTTATTGTAATCTTTCGCATCTTGCTGTTTTACTTGTTCCCAAGTCAAACCATTGACCGGTTGGTTTTTATCTGGTTTTCCATCATTATTAGTATCCACAAACTCTACTAATGCCTTACCGGATGCATCTTTATACCCATAGCTTTCATCATGGATATCCCACGGGGACAGATATAAGCCCATGTCCATATCATGTTCTGTACATGCTTTTGAAATGTCGGCAAGGACATCACCTTTTCCACCCTGATAATTTGTCGCGCCGGAAACGTCGTACTGCGTTGCTTCACTTGCCCATATACAGAAACCATCATGGTGCTTCGCAGTCACGATCAATTTCTTGAAACCTGCTTCTTTCAATGTTTTAACAAGTGTGTCCGCATCAAAATCTTCCGTCAGTTTAAAGATCTCATTCGGAGTCTTATCGCCGTAATGTTCTCCCCATTCGATCTCATTAAATGTATTCGGTCCAAAGTGGCAAAATGCAGCCAGTTCCTGTTTCTGATACTCATACTGATTCTTTGACGGTATCGTCTTGTCCTTCTTCGGTGCCGCCGTATCGTTGTCTGTCAGCTCATCTGTTTTAACGTATGTGTCTTCGGCAGCCTGAACCTGCACAACTCCGCCGGTCGAAAGAGCTGTCTGTGCGATCATTCCGGCAGCTAATAACAATGCCAGATACTTTCTCTTTTTCATACTTTTCCTTTCCCCTTTTTTCACAATTTTATTTTTCATAGACCTTATAACCTTATCACATTTAAACAAAATTGTCATTATCATCCCCCCATTTTCGTCATTTTGCATATTTAGGATTTCAAAAAAGGCTATAGTCGTTCATTTTCCAAAACGATTATAGCCTTTTTGTACAACACTATCTTATTTCTTCTATATTATTTATCGAGAAGCAGCGCTGTAAAACAGAACGTATTTCTTCCAAAAGCGAAGAAATCCACTCCTGTTTTAAACTGCCCATTTACAAATAATGTATTTTAGTATGCTCTTCCCCAGTAAACCATATGTTTCGCAGGTTTTCCACAGCAGACGCATACATCAGACAGATGTTCTTCTTCCATAGGAATGCATCGTGATGTCACTCCGCCTGTCTGTGCTTTAATCTCATCCTCACAAGCTTCGTCTCCACACCACATTGCCTTTACGAAACCTTTCTTTTCGGAAACCGCATCTTTCATCTCATCCATAGTCACCGCAGAACTGATGTGGTCATCAAGGAACGCTTTTGCTTTCGCATAAAGGTCTGCCTGGATCGTCTCAAGGATTTCACCGAGTTTCGTTGTAATCTCATCGATTGCCACAACGATCTTCTCTCTTGTATCTCTGCGCACAACAACAACCTGACCGTTTTCGATATCTTTTGGTCCGATCTCGATACGAGTCGGGATTCCGAGCATCTCCTGCTCACTGAATTTCCATCCCGGACTCTTTTCGGAATCATCGATCTTCGCGCGATATCCGGCTTTATTAAGAGCGTCAAGAAGTTCATTTGCCTTATCGAGAACACCTTCTTTATGCTGCGCGATCGGAATAACTCTTGTCTGTACCGGAGCGATTCTCGGCGGAAGTACAAGACCGCTGTCATCGCCGTGAACCATGATGATCGCACCGATGATTCGGGTGGATAATCCCCATGATGTCTCGTACACACTGTGCAGTTCATTATTTTTATCTGCATACTTAATGTCAAATGCATCCGGGAAAGAATTTCCGAAGAAATGGCTTGTCGCCGACTGTAAAGCCTGACCGTCGTGCATCAGTGCTTCAATCGTATAAGTGTCCTGCGCTCCCGCAAATTTTTCACTTTCTGTTTTTCTTCCGGCAACAACCGGAATCGCAAGATTTTCTTCTACAAAGTCTTTATATACTTTCCACATTAATTTTGTACGTTCTTCCGCTTCTTCATATGTCGCATGAATCGTATGACCTTCCTGCCAGAGGAATTCCCTTGAACGAAGGAACGGTCTTGTCGTTTTCTCCCAACGAAGAACCGAGCACCACTGATTCCATACTTTCGGAAGGTCTCTGTAAGACTGAACCGTCTTGCTCCACACGTCACAGAACAATGTCTCAGATGTCGGACGGATACAGAATCTCTCCTGAAGCGGCTCCGCTCCGCCGTGTGTTACCCACGCTACTTCAGGCGCGAACCCTTCGATGTGGTCTTTTTCTTTCTGCAAAAGGCTTTCCGGGATCAAAACCGGAAGATATACGTTTTCCACACCTGTGTCTTTAAAACGTTTATCAAGATCCGACTGAATATTTTCCCATATTGCATATCCGTTCGGAAGATAGTTCAGACATCCCTTTACGCCTGAATAATCACATAATTTTGCTTCCCGCACAACATCTGTATACCACTGTGCAAAATCTTCGTCTCTCGATGTGATCGACTGTACAAGTTTCTTTTCTTTCGCCATTTTCTTACCTCATTTCCCAAATCATTTTCGGAACTTTTTATCTTTTGTTCCGACTTTTCTTCCATCGCTTCCATAGCGCAGCAGTTTAGCCATATCCGTCCGAATCGACCGTTTCGACCGTTTCGACCGTTTCTTCCGTTTTGCCCGTTTCTCCCGGATCGTAAAAATTTCCGGTAACGCGGCAGATTCCCGGATAGCGCCAAAACTTCTCTGCCGGAAAAGCGTCTCATTTCCTATATGCGCCTATATAAAAACGCCGGGACGCTCTTCCCCACAAGGGACCGAGCATCTCGGCGGTACCACCCTTATTAACACCGCAGACGTCCTGCCTGCCGTTGTTCTCTCTTTTATCTTTAACGCAGATATACGCTGTATTTTCATACAGAGCTCCGGAGCCGGTTCAATGTGTTCCTGCAAAGGCTTTCACCAACCGCCTTCTCTCTGATGCATTCCACACATATACTATTCTCTTTCCTCGCCTGTTTGCATCTGTGATTTTACCCAAAATCCGGCAGAATGTCAACCGAAACCGCCGTTCCAAGTATTCATTCCGAAAATACCATCCTAAACGTGCATCTAAGACCTTATCCCAAACATTATCCGTGAAGCTGCAAAAGCTTTCCTTTTAATTCCTGCTCCATATTGCGAAGTTCCGCCTCCGCAGCCTGACGTTTTTCCCTGCCTTCACGCTGGATTGCCATTACTTCATCAAGCGTAGAGATCAGAGACTCGTTCGTTGCTTTGAGCGTATCCATATCCACGATTCCCCGCTCGGACTGCCGAGCCGTTTCCGTCGTTGCGATCTTCAGTTTCTCTGCATTTTTCTTCAAAAGCTCATTCGTCACATCCGTAACACGCCGCTGCGCTTCCGCTGCCTGCGTCGAATGTTCTACCCCAAGCGCAAGAACCATCTGACTCTTCCAAAGAGGAATCGTATTTACGATTGTAGACTGGATCTTTTCAACCATCATTGTATCATTATTCTGAACGAGCCGAATCTGAGGCGCAGTCTGAATAGAAATCATTCTTGTCAGTTCAAGATCATGGATCTTCTTCTCAAACCGAATGCACATCTCATCCAAATCTTTCGCCGCCTGCGCATCTTCCGGCAGTCCTGATGCCTGCGCCCTGCTCATCAGATCCGCAAGCTGTGTTCTTTTCACTTCCGCAAGTTTCTTCTTTCCCGCAAGAATATACATCGACAATTCCTTAAAATATGTCAGATTCAGTTCGTACATCTTATCAAGAAGCGCTGTATCCTTCATAAGCTGTACCTGATGCTTCTCCAGCGCCTTGATAATCTCATTTACATTCGTCTCGGCTTTTGCGTATTTCGCTTTCATAGAATCAATTTTGTTCGACGCTTTCTTAAAAATGCCGAAAAAGCCTTTTTCTTCTTCATCTTCATCAAAACTTTTCAACTGCGTCACAACGCCGGTAAGGAGATCCCCCACCTCGCCGAGATCTTGAGATTTCACATTATCCAACGCCGATTCGGAGAAATCCGCCATCTTCTTCTGCGTTCCCGCTCCGTACTGAAGGATCAGCGATGAATTCGTCAAGTCGATCTGCTTTGCAAATGCCTCGACCGTCTGACGCTCTTCTTCTGTCAAAATGCTGTCGTCCAGCACCGGTTCTTCTACCTGCTGCACGGCCGGAGTTTCCTTTTTATCCGCCGCCTGAAACGGATCTAACGTCAATGTCGGAGTGGTGTCTAAGTCCTTAAATTCTGTTCCCATTTCTTTAATCTCCTTTTCCATTTCTTTCTTCAGCCCTATCTTACTTATCTTCACTCATCATTCCCCGAGCTTCTATTTTATCTTCTTTACTCGCTGCGAACATCTTTTCTATCTTATCTTCTCCACTCGCTGCGCGCTTTTACTTTCTGATCTCGTCTTCCGTAAGTCCTTCCTGTGCCAGCATCGTATTCAGAACCGATATATCCGACGACACGTCCCACGCCGTATCCTGAAAAAGATCGTCCAACAACTTTTCAAACGCCACATTAAGAGTGTCAATCGTCTTTTCGATCTCTATTTTGGAAGAAATAATATTTTCTCCCTGTACAGGCTGTGCATCCAAATCTTCATACGCCTGCAGCAGTTTCATCGTCATCGGAAGATAATAATCCATTAATTTTCGGATATCACTGACCGTATCGGGTTTCTGCTCGACCCGGTCAAATATCCTGTCTACAAGCATTTCCATACGGGCGATTTTCTCCGAAATTTCTTCTCCGGGTATTGCGTCATTCGCCGCTTTGATCGCCCTCACATATTCGTCGCCTGCTTCGATGATCTTCTGGACTTCCGGAGAAAGTCTGGAAAACTCTTCCTGTTCCTTCGCTGCCCGCTCTTCTTTTTCCTGTTTTTCCCGACGCGTTCTTTCCATAAGCGCCGTGTATTGGCGATAAGCTTCGTTGCTCGTCATAAGACATGTTTCCTGCTCATCAAGATGACCTTGCCGAAACCAGCCTTTTTTAATCATCTTTTTCAAATCTTTCACAACTGCTTTCACAGAACGTCCGCTCTGCTGTGCAAATTCTTTTACGTCACAATATTCCCTGTTTCCGATCATTTTCACATATTTTCCAAAACGGCTCACCGTACACGCATTCGATGTTCCGATAATTCCCATCACTGCAAACGCAACAGAAAAACCGCCCATCAAAGCCGCCATGACATTTATCTCCATCTGCCAGCCTGTTACCGAACTTCCCAACAGAAGCATCAGACCGATGATCAGAGTAACGATCATCCCAAGGTATCCCGTAATCGCGAGGAAGATACCGCCGACCTTTATTGCCGTTCCCTTCAGATAAAGGATTCCGCCTCTGTGCACGGAATTCCCCGCTGTTCCCGTTCTTTGATCCTGCGCGAAGCCGCCTGCTGAGCCCGCTCCCTGATTATGTGTAAATCCGCCCGCTGCGCCTGTCCTCTGATTCTGTGTAAATCCGCCTGCTGAGCCTGTCCTCTGATTCTGTGTAAATCCGCCTGCTGAGCCTGTCCTCTGATTCTGTGTAAATCCGCCTGCTGAGCCCGCTCCCTGATTCTGCGTGAAACCACCTGCAGATCCTGTTCCCTGATTATGAAACGGCGGTGTGTTTCCCGCTTGTCTCTGCCTCTGTGCAAAATTATCCGCAGCGGCATTCATCGCATCACTTCCGTAACGGATTCCGTTTCTTAGTCCTCTGGAGAGTCCTTCCATCGCACGTCCGATCGTATCCGTCACATTCTGATTTAACCGTCCGTAATTTTGATGATCGATAGCGTCCTGAATCGTCCGATTCAATTCATCCAACGATCTTTCCCACTCATTATTTATCATGAATTTCCTCCTTAAAGGGTTGACCTGAAAATTCTTTTATATGATAATCAGTTTAGCCGTAACACATTGAAAAGTCAATAATACGAAGGAGCGAAAATAAGACAAATGATAAAAAATGCATCCCCGCTTATTATATACGAAGACGAGCAGATCATCGTCTGCCATAAACCCGCAGGAACGCCGACTCAGAGCAGTCATATCGGAACTTCCGACATGGAAAGCCTGCTCAAAAACCATCTTTTTTCTTCACGTAAATTTCACCGGGCAAAATCAGGCGAACCGTATCTTGCGATCATTCATCGCCTCGACCAGCCTGTAGAAGGGATTCTCGTCTTTGCAAAAACACCTGCCGCCGCAAAGGAACTAAACCGCCAGCTCACTTCCCAAGAATTTGGGAAATATTATCTTGCAGTAATATCAGGCATTCCCGAACCGCAGGAAGGCTCTCTTGAAAACTATCTCGTCAAAGATACCCGTACAAACAGTTCCGCAGTCTGTACGAAAACGACTCCGGGAGCAAAACTTGCCAGACTTCACTACAGAACAATAGAAACATACGGTGCGCCCGGAAACGAAAAATTTACCGATTCCAAATCGACTGACACGCCAAAACACACGTCCCGAAACCACAGGCAGCCGCCATTGCAAAATGAATCTTCTGCCTTAATAGAAATCCATCTTGACACAGGCAGACATCATCAGATTCGTGTGCAAATGGCATATTTCGGACACCCCCTTATAGGCGATCGAAAATATGGCAAAGAAATCACCGATCATATGAATTCCGTACAATCTTCGACAAAACGATTTCAGGCAGGACAACTTCATCTCTGCGCTTACAAGCTAACATTTCATCATCCCAAAACCGGAAAAGAGATGGAATTTCAGATTTGAAACTCCATCTCTCATAAATCCGATCTTCCTGTTTGGAAAAATCTCTTCTCCTGCAATCCCGAATTTTAACTCGTCGCACAAAAAAGGCGGTGCCTCACGCGCACCGCCTTTTTTGTTTCATATAATCTTCATCTTACGAATCAGATATTTTTATTTCACTCTTTTTCTTCTAAAGAATGTTACTACAGCGATTCCGCCCGCTGCCACAAGCGCCATCAAATATCCTGCGATGTTTGCGCTGTCACCTGTAACAACAGCTGCATTGCCACCGTTTCCGTTGCTTCCATTGCTTCCGCTATTTCCACTGTTTCCACTGTTTCCATTGCTTCCGCTGTTTCCGCCACTACCGCCGTTTCCATCCGGATTCGGGTTCGGGTTCGGATCAGGAGTTGTGTCTTTTACAAGACCGTCATAAGCTGTCTGCAATGCTTCTTTTGCTGCATTTACTTCATCCTGTGTTGCATTCGGATTTGCAAGAACACTCTGTGCTTTCATAAGAGCTTCATTGAATGCTGTCCAGCTTTCTGCTGTATATCCGTCTGCTTTGGTGTCTTTGTACTGATTATAAAGAGTCGTCAGTCCACTCTTATCTACATCGCCCGGCTGCGGATCTGGATTAAGTTTCACAAGTCTGTCATGCGCTGTCTGCAATGCTGTCAAAGCTTCGCCTGCTGCTGCGTTTGTTGTATCTTTTGCTTCGATGAGAGCTTTCGCTTCATTCATCTTCGCTTCGTATACTGCCCATGAGTCTGCTGTGTAGTCTGCTTTATTCAAGTTTTCTGCCACATAGCTGTCATAGAGAGCTTTCAGAGCTGCTGTCGTTCTCTCTCCGTAGAAACGGATCTCTGCCATACTTGCGAATTTATCCTGTGCTCCTGCTTCAAGAACTTTGAACTCTACATATCTTACATCTTTCGCATCAAAAGCAATCTGCTGATACTGATCTCTGTTTACAAGAACATTGCCTTCTTCATCGAACTCATATGTTCCGACAGATTTCATATCGTCTTTGGCGCTTCCTACAAAGATCTGCGCTTTCAGGATATCACCGTTCGTTACTCCCTGACGTGCAAGGAATGTAATGTCTGTCAAGTTGTAAAGTCCGCCGAGATCAAAATTGAGGCTCTGCGGCAATACATCTTTGTTGTACTCTGTATGCCAGTAATTATCCTCTTTTCCGTCAAGTACGTTTGTTGCAAGTCCATCCTCAAGTTTATCAGGATCACATTCACTTGTTGCCGTCACTGTGAATCCTTCTGCTTTTGCATCAAGCAGTTTTGTCTCATCAAGTGGACGGAATGTAAGTCCGTCGATTGCCTCGTAAATTGCCATCTGCGCTTCAAGTACCTGATTCTTCGTATATTCGCCCTTAAGTAATTCTGTAGCTGCATTTACTGCTGCTGTAAGCTGTCCATAACTTTCTTCTGTGTAAGCAGATGACTGATATGTACGAGCTTTAGCAAGCGCTTCATTTAATCCTGAAATATCAACGCCGGCTTTAACATTGATATCGTATGTTGCTTTTACTTCTTTGTTTCCTGCGGCTGTCAGAGTGATCGTACTCTTTCCTTCTTTCATCGCTCTCGCTTTGTAGATCGGATAGCCATTTTCATCTGCCAGCGTAATGATCTTCACAACGTCCTCATTAGAACTTTCTACTGTGAAGAATTTGTTTGTTGCATTGTCCGGCTGAACTGTTGCATTAATGTCTGCCAGTGTTCCGACATACATCTCTTTTGCATTGTTCGGATCTGCTGTGATTCCTGTAACCGGTGTGTTAGACAGATTTGACAGTTCAAGTTCTGCAAGTGTGAGCATGTTCTTCACATCACTTGTTGATTTTGCATCTAAGAATGTAATCTGAACTTCTTTTACCGCCTTGTCTCCTGCAAATTCAAATGTATATTTCTCCTGTTTTGTTTCAAACTTGATCTCGTCTGATGATGTATCATCTGTATAGATCAGTTTTGCAGATACTTTATTCAAGTAACCGTTTCCTTCATTTGCATTAGATACGACTACTTTATTAAGTGCTTCCGGATTCTTCAATGCAAGATGCATTGTTGTCGGAAGGATGATATAGTCCGGAAGTTTTCCGTTTACATGGTTGGATGAAATATCCCACTTAAACTCAAAATCACGCCCAAATGTTCCATCAAACAGTCCGTTGTAATTATTCTGTTGGATCAATTTATTTACATTCGGATCATCTGTGTTATCTTCTGTGAGTTTCTCATTTGTCATTGTGATATCGAAGTCTGCCTGTCCAAACTTCTTCTCTGTTGCCGGAACATCCGGGATCTCAACTTCTGTATCTACCTCTGACTCGATCGTGCTGTAGTTCGGTCCGATCAAAGTTACTTTAGAAAGATCGATCACTTTCGCATCTGTTGTAGAGATGTTCTCTTTTGCTTTCATTGTGATTGTAGCAAGCACGTCACTTCCGGCATAAAGTTCTTTGTCTCCACGGTTTGCAAATGCAAGGTTTACATATGCTCTGTCATCATACTCTTTATTAGCCGTCAGATTTTCCATCTGAGCAAGAAGAGGTGATACTTCACAAGAAACATATTGCACTTTGCTATTATCATAATTAATTACCTGTCCGAATGCATTAAGTCCTGCTACATTCTGCGCGTAAACGTCGATTGTAAACGTCTCGCCTTTCTTCACGCTGTCGCTGCTTGCAAGAAGCATAGCTTCTCCCGAAACACTATCCGTCTTCTTCGTTCCGCCATCTAACTGGAACATTGTGAATGCGTAATCATAAACATCATAGATATTGTTCATGTTAATATCGCCGTAACGGCTCTTGATCTGATCTGCAAACAACTTATCTTTTTCACATACACCAAGATAATTTTTCATATTTGTATAATCAGCATCCGTAACCGCCTCAGCCTTATTGGTACTTCCGACAGCAAACGCCCCTGTGTTTTCTTTCTTATATACTTTAATCTCACTTGCCGAGAAGAAATTACCGAGCGCTTTAAGTGGTGTAAACCGGATATAGCGCGCTCCGCAATCCAGCTTATCCATCAACTTCATATCTTTATTTACTGCCCATTTGTATGTTTTTGCCTCTGACCAATGTACACCATCGAGACTTGTCTCTAATTTCATTTCCTCAACAGTTCCATTGCCTGCATCATCACGCGGATAATACTCAATCTTATCAATTTCATATGCTTTTCCGTAATCTACAGTAAGAGTCTGTCCGATTGCATTTCCATCTGAATGGAAACCACCATCAGATTTCTGGAACGTTCTGTCAAATGCCAAATCAGCACTGTGATTTCCGTACAGACCGCCTGTCCATGTGATTGTCTGCGGAGCCGGTGTATCTTTCCACGGATCTTCTGCTGACTGGAACGTCTTCTCTTCGCTCCATTCAGAATATCCTTCTGCATTTCTAGAACGAACTTTATACTTATGCTCTGAGTGATATCCGAGATCTGTATGTGTATATGTCTCCACATCTCCTACAGAGAATACAACTCCGTCAACAAGAAGCTCGTAAGTTGTCGCATCAGCTACTTTATTCCATGCAAGAGTGATGCTTGTCGGTGTCTTTGCTTCCTCATTTTCTGTCAGAGTAGGAACTGTAAGGTTCTTATTCAGTTTATCCTGCGGAAGTTTTCCGTCATTTTCAAATCCTTCAAGTACTAATGTCTGAGCAACACTCTTCGCATCTGCCTGTGCAAATTTCACATACAGTTTCGGTGTTCTCTTCACATCTTTTACAAGGTTCGCAATCTCTGTTTCTTTTTCCGATGCATATGTCTCGATTGCTGGAGATTCATCATAGAAGTAGACTGCTTTACCTGCTTCAGCCGATTTTTTATCAAAGTCTGCTTTGCTCTGCACTTTATCGAGAGTCAATGAATCACTTCCGTTTTTCGCTGTAACTTTTGTAGGTTCTTTGGATACATTTACAACAAATGTTGTATTTTTGTCTTTCTTGTATCCAGTGTAGTTTCCTGTTGATTTTTCAGCAGTAAGCGTTGCTGTTCCATCTTTTACCTCAGATGTATACTTGGTAGATACATGAGCGCCGTAAGAAGTTTTCGTAATTTTTCCATAATCGCCATCTTCTTTCAGATCATTTTCCACAAATTTTCCGTCATCTTCAAACATCGTGTAAGATGTTTTTCCATCCGGCCAAAATTCGACGATACGGTTTTCTTTCTTAATCTGCTCCGGTGTATTATTTTCTTCCCACATTGGAATAATAGCACCGTTTTTCACAAATACAGGAAGTTTCCAAAGTGGAGCTGCAAAGTTGTTGAGAACCTGTCCTCCCTGATACTGCTGACCTGTGAAATAGTCAATCCACACTTCTTTTGAATCCGGAAGATAAATATTATTTCTTACATCATTTCCCTTATCATCTGCAGCAGTGCTCTTATAAATCGGAGCTACAAGAAGATTCGATCCAAGCATGTACTGATACTGCATTTCTTTACTGCTTGCATAACTGTCGTCCGGATATTCAAGGAACATTGCTCTTATAAGCGGCAGTCCTGTATCTCCATTGCCTGTATCAATGTTTGCCGCCGAAGCTGCCCCAGTATAAATATACGGAAGAAGCTGTGCTTTTGTTTTCAAATACATACGGTTGATTCCTGTATATGGATCTCCAAACGTATATGGCATCTTCGCATAAGTTCCCCAACCGTCCATGTTAAGCATAAGTGGTGTAAATGATTTCCACTGATAATCTCTTGTAGCAATCAACTGATTTCCACCGAAGATACCATCCATATCACTTCCTATGTTTGGGTTACCGCTAAGAGAAGTTCCGATATATGTAGGAATGTGAAAACGGATGTATTCCCATTCACCGCCGTACTGGTCTCCTGTCCAAATACCACAGTAACGCTGCGATCCTGCCCATCCGTCAAGAGAGATAATGTTCGGACGTACCTTACCTTCTGTTGTAGCAATATCGTAAGCTGTCTTCACACCGTCAAGCTGCATGGAATATCCATGTCCAACCCATGCAACATCTGTCTTCAATGTAGAAACACCACCGACTTTAACTTCGTTTTTAAAATCACGAAGAAGCTGCCATTCTGTCTTCGGATTAGAATCCGGTGTCAGATAACTCTGTGTCCAAAGTCCTGTTGCTACCCCTTTTTCATTTGCATATTTTGTAAAGTCTGCAAGATTCTGTACGTTTGCCGCTACTGCCGCCAATCGTTCCTGAGAGCTTTTTCCTTCATTATCAACGCCGCCTGTCTTGCCATATCCGTTCTGACCGTATCCCGCACCATATCCGTCATTTGGGAGAAAATATCCAATTGGCATATCATATGTAAAATAATCGTCAATCACCTGTCTTGCCGAATACTTATAAGGAGCTTCTACTTTTGGATAGTTTTCGATGCCTACTGTTGGTTTCGTGCCGTTCAAAGACTCAATGTTCATTCCATCTTTCGGTTTATATCCCGTAGACATTCCGCTCTCATACTTTGTCGTTCCTGCACTTGTGTAAGGTTCATTTCCTTTGATTGTCCAACCCTTCCCACCTTCTGTATCTGACCATGAATCACGGTTGTATGCGTTCAAGTGACCTTCATAAAACGCATATTCGGGAAGGAGAACCGGATTACCTGTTACATGATAATACTCACTCAAAAGTTCCTGTGTTTTTTCACTGCTGTCTTTTCCATCAGAAACAAAATAATAAGCGTCAAACTCTTTTTCTTTATGAGTCGCTGTTACAGTATCTCCTTCACTCTTTCCAAAGTCATATTTACCGTCTGCAAATGTGTTTCTCAAAACACCATATCCACTTGTCGTGTAGTAAAATGGATTTGGAGATGCAACTCCGCCATCTGTCCAGTTACTTTCATTAGCAATATTTATCGTCTCGCCTGTATGTACGAATCTTCCATTCTGCGTACCTCCGCCATAGAAGTTCTCTCCATTGTTCTTCTTAAGAGTCTGCACTGTTGCCGAATTCGAGATGGACAATGCTTCTTTTTCTTCCATCACGACCTTATCGCCACTTAAAACTTTCATCTTCGCCGTAGCTTTATCGAATTCGACAGAAACCGATCCACTTTTAATCGTAATTTTTCCATCTTTATCCGAAATATCAGCCTTTGGATGTGAATAGTTAGAAGAGTCGTCTGAATACTGCTGAATCCTTCCGACATGAGCTTGCGATTTGGGAGTCGCATATTTCGAGAACTCGCCACTCGGATCTACGTTATATCTGAAGATCCCATCCTCAAGAAACGTAAGCTGCGCTGTAACGCCACCATTGAATTTCACAACAACGATATTGTCCTTGCTGCCTTTTTCCACTGACTCGACGCTTGTCAACTGCCCGGCAAACTCTTCCGCAGCTTTCGCCGGTATCGGCGGAAATGCTGTAAGCACCATGCCAAGCGCCGTAACAGTTACAGCAGCTTTCTTTCCTGCTCCTTTCATTTTCTTAGTCCATTTCATCTTTTTCCTTCTCCTCCTTTTCTACGGGTAAATTGTACAAAATGTTTGCATTTACCACTAAGTACTTTATTATATAATAATTTTCAATAAATGTATTTATATAAATCATTACCCATTTGTACTTTTTTACTTTTCTCACCCCTTATATCCACTATTTTCGTCAATTTTCAACATATATAAAGCTTCTGTCGATTTTCTTTCAGTTGCAAAAAATCCTTTTTCAACGCATTCTTGGATTGCGTTTTTATAAAATTATCAAACAGGGGAGAAAATGCATTTTCTCCCCTGTTCTATAGATTTACCTATGATCAATTTATACGAAGATGGAACTGTTCAATCAGACAAGCAATATTTTCTTCCGTATCTTCAAGCTCATCTGCGATTTGAGAAATCGTTTTTCCTTTTTCAAGTTTTTTCTGAATAAGAGTGCTTCTTTCTGCTTTTCTACCTTCTTCTCGTCCTTGCTTTCTACCTTCTTCTCGTCCTTGCTTTCTACCTTCTTCTCTCCCCTGCTCTCTTGCCTCTTCTCTCTGCACTTCGATATCTGTCTCATAGTCATATTCGTCTAATAACATATTGACAACCTCGCTTCCTTTTCGCATTAAATAATCAG